>Ga0181470_100302_pt1 | contig 12991 bp, 10 predicted proteins | sample InSIn5SAF170_FD_119082 | JGI IMG/M metagenome (GOLD analysis project Ga0181470, IMG submission 119082) | Clean room microbial communities from NASA Spacecraft Assembly Facility at Jet Propulsion Laboratory, Pasadena, California, USA -... ...
GTCCATACGTCATTGGTCACACAAACACACGACAAGACCGTGGGGCCCTAAGTCACATTATTTGCAACGACGACAATCTTGGACATGCTCAACCGCGATTCGGACAGCGGGGCGTTCTCTTGTCTGTAAGAACGCGCCCGCAACAAAGCTCCATGTATACGAACATAGACAGATCACTGACGGGTTCAGAACTACTTGCTGGAAACGATCAAAACGTTTGATGCGGTTGATCTCGAGGCCATACCGAATCGGTGGGTCCCAGTGTCCGGGAGGCATAATGACACCATAACACGTCGCTGTGCGGACAATGTGGCATGCCTGTAGGATAGCTATATGCATAGGCTCTTGCGAGCATGAATGAGACACTTCTATTGACCGTCACACAGTCAACTCTTGGGGACTAGTTAGTAACGGTTCGGCTCACGTGTCACATCCAATTGTCTGTTGTTCCTGCTGCGCCACAACTACGCCAAGGTCCACTGTTAATATAGCGGCAGATGCATGAGGGGTACTGCTGTAACCATCTTATCCATCTTATCGACAAGCTGCATATGGTCGAATCTAACGATCGCTTTGCCGATATCGCCATTGACGCGACTGCCACTGCTTGACTTCTGTCACTTCATAAGGCTTAGTATCATCAAACCTTGTCGCAATGAGTTTCTCCTGTATACAGGTTTGATCAGCCAAAACCGGCCTTGTGCACCCAGGTCCCCGCACGCCCGAAAGCTCAGTGCTCGGCCTGGCATTTACCTTGCGCCATTTAAAATAGTGGATACATTTCTTGAGGAAGTCCTACCAGAGATGTAGTATACCAATGGTTCCAGTAGTAGAATACGTTCATAATGGACGTATCTGCTTTGGCACGAGTTGGCTCGTATTTTTGGTTCAATTCACCTGCGCTACAAAAATACCGCAAACTAGTCCAGGCGTCTCAGTGCCACGCCGCCAGCTTCGAACATGAGATTAGATTTCGATATGCAGTGAGATATCACGATGATATGCGTCTCTTCTCCCAAACTCAGGTCTTCTAATTGGGCGGATCCATCAATGTCCCGTTACTCAGATGTTGCGACGACAGGATACATTCCGTTGGACCTGTGGTTCCAATAAAAACAACTTGCACCGCTGCGAACCTGGTAGAGATTTAGTACTCGATCTATTTGCAGAGCGAAACGTACCCTGCGACCACAGCAAACACCTGAGCTCTCTCCGCGGTCGTGAAGAAAGTGATACACATGGAAACTGCGATATTGAAGATGGCTATAATGGCTAGCCTCGCACTCATGGAAGTGACCAGCCAGAGGATAGCTATGGAGACGACCAGCAACAACGTTGACAGCGCAGTTGTTATATAGTAGGTGATTCTCAAGATTTTATCTCGGCGGTAATACAGCTCATCCGTGACTTTATCACGTTTACGCCAACGATCGAGCCCTAGCGCGAAAAACCTGGCCATGACTTTATCAAGGAACCATCGAGAAAAACTGTCCTCTTTGACAGACTTCACGATAGCGATTAGATCTTCAGCTCGGTTATCCGGTTCTGCCGACGAACCCCAGGTATGTCTATCGGGTCCGCACAATATCAATGGTCCCATTTCCTCGGTCTCCAGGTAACTCTGGAGACTTCGAATGTCTTTTGTGCTTGGCTCGGACAGGGCAGTCATTGCAGCAGCTTGCAGGACACGTTCATCTTCATGGTTTTAGCAAGTTTTCATCAGACCTTTACACGGGCCCCGGTTCACACACTGTATTTGTGCAGCAAGTGGCGTAGTCGAAGCATGATTTCGTGCTGCCTGCACTCTGCTTCATCTTTATTCGGACCAAATGCTCCGTACTCTAAGACCAGCCAGTCCTTGTTGAAATTTGGTCTCAAATTACCCGGCTCCTCGCTATCCTTCTTCTGTTCGATGCGCAGCTCTTTCTCCCAGAATATGATTTCAGCTTGCAGATACAGGATGTCTTGTGCATTAAGAGCAGCAAAGCTTCGGAATATTCCCAACTCTGGTTGGCGGCTTATTTCTTGGGCCAAGCGGGGATATCCGGTCACAATGTTTGTGAGGTTTAATTTGTGGGTAGGTATTTCTGTTACGGAGATTTTGGCTGACATTGTGGCACGAGGCTATGGTACTACATACCCAGCCCAGAGGACATCGATCACTTCTGAACTCAAGTGCTATTTATGCAGCGCTTTATATCATGGGAAGCTGCTTAAAGTTCAGCCTGATGGCATGCCCACGACCACGACTGCATATGCATGAATAGTTTCGCCCGGCAGCCTGATAGTCGTGATGATTCTGGTGAAATTCCAACCGTCCTGCACAAAATTCCACTCGTCAGACCATCTTTTGGGTGGACTCCAGCTCACTCAACCTGATTCACAGGTAAGAGGCCACGAACGGTTGCGTAGAGATCTTTTTGCGCCAGCATTATCAAAGACATGATAAGTCATGCGGGACTGACTGGACTCATTCTTGGCCAGCCCCAGCGTTTTACAGCTAGGCTATCATGCAATATGCTTTGTGACGTGGGTGTGGACTACAGGGCTTTTGAGCAATCTCATCAAGCATGACTTGGACAGGGGCTGGGTCACTTCCTCGGAGATGCCCCTTGAGAAAGCTTGCGTCGATTTTTCCGCGTCGCCATTTCATGCCCGCTGTCACATTATGAGCTGTTCAGATTCAAGAGACCTGTTGAGCCGGGCTGGAAACGGCAAGATTCATTGTTGTGGAATGGTAGTTTCGGATTCATTGTGCAGGGACTGCTTGCTGATTGGCCGTGCTTGGTGCACATGCATCCGAAGAGAAATGGTCCGTGCCATTGCATAGCCCCAAGCTTAATTGAGGCCACTAGACGTGCCCCCCAACCAGGCCAAAAGCTGGAATTTTCCTTACCGGTCTGAATGCACGATAACATGGTAGATGAAGACCAAACTCGCAAGAGCTCCCCATCTCGATTTCCCACTGCTCATGGATGCAACATGAGACTGTTGTGTTTGCCTCTGAAGTTTCTGGGCGAACGTGCTTCATCAACATCGGTCAGTGTCGCGATCGCATCAGGTCCAGAACTCAGGCTGACTCGCTTTCAGAGGGATATACCGGCACAAAACATCGAAATTGCCACACAGGACCGCGGATTCGACAAGCAACGCCCTCAGTATGTCGTACTGCTAGCGGACACGGGCGCGAATGCTTGTCTAATATCGTCACGCGTGGCCAACAAATACTTAGCATTATCGCATAAATGGGGAACAGATCCTGTAAAGCAGATTCGGGCTCTTGGTGTGTCCATCGAGACTGCAGGCAAAATAACCATAATGTGGAGATCCAAGGCGTCAGGCAAAGTGCACCTTATGGACTGCGATGTTGTGAACAACGAGCACGCTCCATTTGATGTATTGGCCGGCAATGACTACATTCAAAACAATGCCGAATTACTGGAAGCAGTCAGTCCACGCTCACTCAAACGAAATTCTAGATTCTCGTGGCGACGGCGGTCAAGGCAGCTCAACGAAAAGTCGTTACGTTGATACGTTCTTGTGCGCGTCTAGATTTAGAAAATTCTCATCAGAGTGAGGTTTTCGAATTCTGGCGTGATCCAAATTTTCAAGCTTCCATTCAGTCTGGAAGATTGAAGTTTCGGCCAAGCTCCTGCGGTGTCGACCTCCGCTTGATGCTCGAGCGATCAGCTTAACTTAGCCCAATTCAGCGCGAAGGCTCAACGTCCCAAACGCTACCTTGGACTTTTTGAATTCCTAGTCTTCCTGTCCTACAATGCCTCCGAGCTCATGAGTGTCGATCCTCTCTATTCGTCCAAATCAAAAACATCTGAGAGCTACAAAGCCTCGCGGTTACCTGCACACAATCTTAGATCCTCAAGGACGCCAAGGTTGCAAGAGCGCGACTTCCCTTCGCAGCTGAATGGCTTGAGAGCCATGCATGTCTGTTATCAGTTTTTGACAGTGGTTTGAAGACCTATTTTTGCATGATGTACCCAATTTGGTACTATATAGTGAACTTGGTGTCGCCTGAGGCCAAAACTATGATGCTATGAGAATGGGCACGATCTTATAATGGCAACACTCGGCTTGCAAGAATGGAATCGAAGGATTTCCTGGGCTCCCGCTGCGGCAACTATCTTGGGTTCGCACTCAGTACAGTCTCTACTGCCATATCATTCTGCGTACTTCAAGTTGCCAACTAAGGTGAGCCTTGCCACTGCTACAACATTACCAATTGATCCTCTCTGGGATGGAACGGATGCTTCGCAGGAGGACTGTGAAGAAAGGGACAATCAAAAGAGCTTGGAGAGACATCATGTTGATTAGTGACATGGGCGCCAAATGACTGGGTTTGGCCCGGGGTACATAAATCTAGCAAAGCAACTCAAGAGATACCGCGCATCCATTTAATAGATTAGATAACCATTCTTACTGGTTATAGCACTTGGGATTATTCAGCTGTAAAATCCCAGTGCCTCATACACTGGCCGAAACAAAGCACACCTTCGATCCACGTCACTCTGCCTAACAACAGTAACTCCTCCGCTCTTCACATTGCCTACATCTCCAAGAACACCCAGATCCAAATCCACAGCTGCTCCAACATACCCACGCGCAGACCCAACCGCATTCCAACCAGGTCCTTTCTCGGGGTTCTTCGCGAAATCAGCCCACGCGCCTCTCATGAAGTTGCCTAGTGCTTCTTGCTGGACAGTCATGTTGTTCGTTGGGAACGTGTAGAATACAAGCGGGATCTCGCTAGCGTGAAATACACCAAGCCCAGGGAAGACCTGTGTATTGGGGAATGTGGCATTGAAATAGTATCTCCAAGCAGGAATACCGGCTGCGGCAGTTGCATTCGCATACAGCGCCTCTGGACATTGGAAGGTGAGATCTGTAGCGATAGCTGAGGCGACATCGTAATCTGTTGGGCCCGAGGAGTTGTATTCTCTTGCAAGAATCGGCCAAAGTTGTGGGAAAGGAGCGAGTGTAGTCTGGAAGAAGGTGGTCAGGTTCGTGGTACCGATTTGAAACACTCTGCTCTCCTGCGCGGTTGTGCCCGACATGGTTGGAATCTTCTTGATTCTCCCATTTCGGCGTCTAGCGAGTGGATCAGAGACAAATGTTACATTGTCTGCAATGGGACTGAAGGACAAAGCCTGCCGTTCAATGATGTTTTTGATGGTCTTTGCATCCGCCGCACGAACGCAAGTCAAGTTACTGGGCCCAGTGCAATTCAACGCAGCAGACAGAGCGTACCAGCCTCGATACGGGTTTGATGGTGCAGAGGCACGGAAGCTGACCTGACCACTCTGCAAAATAGCAGCACGGAAAGGAGGATTGGAATTAGGACCATAGCTCGTGAGTAAGGCATCAACGGAGAAGGCACCAGCAGACTCGCCAAAGATAGTGACTTTTTGAGGATTGCCACCGAATGCAGCGATATTGCGCCTGGTCCATTCAAGTCCAGCCCGCTGATCAAGATATCCCAGGTTCTGACCAGTCAGTGGGAGCTCTGGCGAGCTTGGGAAACCGAAGATGTTGGTGCGGTAATTGACCGTGACGATGATCACATCATCGTACGCAGCAAAGTAGGAACCGTTATACACGAAAGTGCCGGCAGTGCCAAATTGCAGGGATCCGCCATAGATCCAGTATAGGACCGTACGACCGCCTTTGGGGGTAGGAGTCGCTGGAGCATAGACATTTAGGTACAGGCAGTCTTCGCTCTCTTCAGGATTCCCGCGATTGAATGCCTCAATCGTGAAGTTCCGTCGGGCTTCGGGATCTAATGATACTATCAGTCTTCGATCATACTCTGGTACTCGACATTCATGTCTTACAGTTGAATTGCTGGACACATGCGGGCTTGAAGGCTTTGGCGACAAGCGGTTTATTCCATGACTTGGCCGGCTGTGGAGGACCGAATCTTTGCGGCGGTGACTGAGCAAACGGGATTCCCAGAAACTGGTTCACACTCGCCGTTGCTTTGGGAACAGCGACAGCCGTGCCAATGACTGCACCAGCATCAATCGATACGGTTGGATCAGCAGCCTTCGCGATCGAGAAGATCGACAGCGCGAGCAGGAAGCGATAATTCATGTTTTACACTCCTGATCCGCATTCGGCTTCAGGCTATGGATCGAATATGCAACCAGTAAAAGCGAGAACCACTTTACTCCTCCTCACTCTTTATACAAACATACACTTCAGCATCCAACCAGCCATTCGCCTTTCTCCATTACTTCATCGCTGCGAAGCTCTCCGCTCTGCACAGCTCAGCACCAACACATACCGAGGCAGCAAAACACGCGAGAAAAATCCTGGAGTCGCGCTCGCGCTCGCGCACACCTACATTGGAGAACAAACTTGACAATCTGCACTTGCTGCAATGCTAGTGCAATAATCTACATGACAGGATTGGCTCGTATCTCGAACTCGACCAATTGCCAAGGACCTTAACATGTCACTAGGAGACGTGTGCCTGGGGTTGGAGCGGGACGGGCGGGGTATCGCGAGGCTCGTTTAGGCACCGCTTGCGAATGAACTTCAACGGACCGAGCTGTGGACGCAAATAAACGATGGAGTATTACTGATTTAGACAAGACCGAAAGGACCGAACAATAAGTGCGGAATGTTGTGTTCTTTAAGACTGGACCGGGCACCGGTGCTGCTGCGTAGTGGACATTCAGCTCCGGAGTACTAGCCTTTCCTGCTTGATGGTCAACTTAACGAGTTACTCGTGGAACGCGCTGTGCTGCAAAGTAGCCGCTGTAAGAGACAACAGAGTTCAAATGCGCCGATATGGTTGTCGGGAGTAGGAGATAGTATGGAAGCAGGCAAGTCTTGCAATCTCTCGAAAGTGGGAGCAATACCCATCTAGCAGAGTCTTGATGACTTCTCTCATGATTCCACCTTCACTCATTAATGGTTGATTGCTTGACCGGTGTCGTACCATTCCACAAGACTTATGCAGAGCGGCCGGATGTACTCTTCCTCCTTTAGAGTAGCCACCAGACTACACTACCCTCCCTCCACTACTCCGTCTAATTTCTCTAATCGCCCCTCTTCTATGCTCACTCTCCGCAAACAGTGCCTGAATCAGCTCCACCACCTCCTCCGCCTCAAACTCCAGACTCAACTCCCCCTCCACCCATAAATACTTAATATCCGCCAAACTCGCCTCCAGCATTTCACCCAAATACACAAACCTCAACCAAGCAGCCGTATACACATGCACCAGGCTCCTTTCCTCGCCATCGGGAGACGTGACAGAAAACAAGTCAGAAAGCCGCGCAACGGCATCGAGGTAGCTTTTCAGCTGCTTTGATTCCGGTTCCGAGATACCAGCTGGTTCGGAGGCAAGCTCGAGGATATCAGAGATGAGCTTGCGGGTGACGTGGCTGAGCAGCGTGCCTAGACTTTGGTTCCTCGCTGATTCGCAGAGGACGTCTTTCCAAAGCTGAGCTACGTCTCTTATTCTCGCGACGACGTCTTCGATTGCACTTGTGTATTCCCTTGCGTTGAGCGGGTTTGTGCAGCTTTCGAAGCCTGAAGTAGAGGAGAGGAGATCTGAGAGGATGGTGCGCTGGGAGTCCATTTCGCGGCCGTATGCTAGGCGGGAGAAGGAATGTAACGATTTGACTTCTGATTCGATTGCGCGGGGTAAGCGGCGTGCGAGGACATGCTCTGATGGCAGATCCTGCAGGAGATGCTCGAGACGCGTGGCGAGTTCTGTAGAGTCGTTGTAGATGAGTATGTCTGCCACGGGACTGGTGGCGTAAAAGGAGCGCGCAGTGGCGCGGTAAAGTGCGAGTAAGAGGGTTGGTATCGGTGAAAGTGCTGCGGCTGCGGCCCGGATGTCAGGTATTGGAAAGTCAGGCTGGGAGATGGCCGATGCGTCCGTGAGCACTGCGTTGATGAGGTCGAGAAGCGTATCTGGGATTGCGGTGATTCGGAACGACTCGCGCAGGGTAATCTCCTGTTGGGTGACTTCTTTCGGTTTTCGAGGCCTGTCCGATTTTGCTGGTGCCTTGGATGGTGATTTAGTTTGTGCAGACGACGAGGCTTCGGCAGCTGCATCTTTCACACCCTCATCGGCAGCGTCTTCATCACCACCCCATCCCCATCCTTCGGCATCCTCGTCTTCTGCCTCCTTTTTATTATCCTTTGCGTCGCCTTTGTTAGCTTCGTCTCCTTCACCATCGCCCCAGCCCCATCCTTCAGCATCCTCCCCATCTTCTTGCGTTTCTGGGGCTGCCTGTGTAGGCTTAGCGTCCTCTTCCTCCTCGCCCCAATCCTCATTCCATTCTTCGTCCTGCTGCTCGCCAGCAACCATGACATCATCGCTAGACACCATCTGTGTTTCCACACGTTCAGCGGTTTTAGTCCGAGCAACAGCACTGTAGCATGTTGATCGCAGTAAATTCAAGGCCTCCTCCCTTCGACGTGACAGCCAGTTCTGTGGAAGTCGTTCGATCCATTCAGACAAGTCGCCTTCACTGGGCACTTCGATGTCCAGTTCTGCAATGAAATTTGCCAGGTCTTGAATGTGCTGCATGGATGGGCCGTATGCAACAAGCTCGTCTACAGCCACAGGTACTGAAGGGTCCAATTGTTCATTAACGAGCTGCACGAGAAGATTAGGTAATAGGCGCTCCAGGAGCAGACTGGTGGCTTCTTCCGGCAATCGATCCTGCAGAAAGGTGATGAGCTTCTTGACATTATCTGCCAGGCTGGCAAGATCATGGCTCTCTGATCGACCTGACACGCCCACGTGCTCTGCAGCCACATGCAGCTCCGCCACGGCGCCATCTGCAGCTTCAGAGAACCGTGGGCCGATGACTACTGCGTCCAGTTCGCGGTACAGCCGTGCTACGTGCGATTCAAGCACGCCCAGCTCTTTCATGGCAGCCGTGATGTCCACCAAGCTGACCACCGCTCCATCAATGTCCACCTCGCTCTGGATCGCAATGCGCCTGCCTTCGTGATCCGACGTAATAAGCGCATTCCAGCTCTTGGATATTCGCGCACCCAGGCCTTCCTTGATCTGTGCCGCTCTACGCGACAACAGCCCGCCAAACCGCGAATTCTGCAGGCTGTCCAGCTGCGCCGTTACCCTCTGCGCGTTGCCCAGCTCCCTAACAGCAGACACCAGCTCGTTATCTGCCTCGGCATTCTTCGCCTTGTCCAGCAGTCCCGTTGCAATCTGAATCTGCTCGAGCGCGCCAATCAGCGTCTCATTGAAGTCCAGCTCCTTACGCAGAAGTTCTGCTTTGCTCGCTGCATCCTGCTCCTTCTCGCGGAGTGCTTGCGACTTTGCGCCTTCCTCGAGTATGCGGGTTGCGGTGAATTTGGACTCGTCAATGTCGTGTTGCAGCTGTTTTGCTTGTGAGATCCAGCCGTCGAGGTCGCCTGCTGTGCTGCGGCTTAGGTTGCGGAGTTCTGCCTTGCAGAGATTGTAAGCACGTGAGGACCAATTCACAAGCATGATGAAATACCTTGACACTCTCTTGACCTTGCTGGATTCCTTTCAGGACCTGGGGTATTGCGCTCTTCTCCAACTTTGCTGATGCCACGTCTGAGTCGGGATACTCATCGCGATCCACGTAGCCCACGAGCGCATCAACTACCCCGTCTTCAGATTGAGTCGACATTGGGGCGTCATGTGCTCAGAATCTGTAAAACAGCCAGCTTGACTTTTCGGAAAGCTTTGCGCTTGCTGGTCGAATTAGTCCTACCTAAGACGTATACCAATTTATGTGCAGGGCAGACGGACTGGAAGGTTGATGTCACCACTAACTAGCGCCACGTTTCTACTTAAGTGCCTACCTCCTCCACATCTCCTCACTCCAGTACAAAGTACACCAATACCGTGACCAAGAACCCCAAAGTATGAGCATCATATGTCAAGCATCCTAAATCCAGAAGCTTTACACAGCTGTTCCTTAACATCATCCGAGTCTGGATCCGCTCACAAGTGGAAATGCCATAAAGGCTATCACTACGTCCACCTGTGCGGCTACTCGCGCAACCCAGCCAGATATTCTCTCAGGACACCAGCTTATTATCAAACTTTCTCTCGCAGTTGCACGTGCCTACATGCCTACCGTGGATATTGATTATGAAACACATCTCGAGCATCCTTTATGCATGCATGTCTGGCCGTACGCAAGGCTAGCGCTTAAGCTTGCCGCGCTATTCGCGATCCTCAAGGCGTGATGCAGATGCATGCATGCACCTTGATTATTATGGTGTGCACCTACTACCGTTCGAGATGGAGATTTACTTCATAGCCACCATCAGGCTGAGCAATGCGTGCATATGATATCAGCCAGGTCGGTCTTCTTGATGTCTTCAACCATTTTCAGGCGTATCAATGTCTTTCTTGAACATCAAAGTACTCAGCAGAGTCGATAATCAAACACGCATACGCTTAAGCTTCTCGTTAATTTCGTAATAAGCCTTTGATGGAGAATGCACACCCTCCAATCATGGAGGGCACCCTAGGGCGACGCCAGGACGATGAATTGACGCTCACAGACATGATAATAGGAGACAAAAGGTCATCTCGTTCGTGGTTCACAGGATCGTCCATGAGTACCAACCAACAGTTCGACTCTGTTCTGTCCCCGAGAAGACAGTACTTTGCTTTGTCTGCAGAACATGTACACAATGAGGGGAAGCAGACTCCAAATAAGGCGAATATAGAACCTCATCTAACCGGATCCTGCAAGTTGACGTCTGAAGCCCGATGCTTCCCTGAAGTCGAGCAGCCGGGCATACAACACAGGACATACGCTAGGCCTCAGAGTAATGGTTCCTCCAAAACGACCGTCTGTAATGTCTCCGGTGTTAACAGCAGAAATGCAATTCAAGGCTGGTTCTCCAAATGGTGCAGAGATTGGTGGGGCCTTGAGATAGGAAGCATGTTTCTCGGCTCCATCTGCATGATGGTTATCGCAATTATGCTTCGCAAGGTTGACGGCCAAGAAGTACCCCGTTGGCAATTAGGTGCTACGATCGACGCCATTTTGTCACTTCTGTCTGGCTTCTCGAAGTCGTGTCTTCTGATGCCTACTGCAGAAGCGCTTGGGCAGGCCAAGTGGGCATTAGGGAAGCATGGGCCAAAGCGGGCGGTAGACATTGAACGCATCGACAGAGCTACACGCGGGAGCTGGGGCTCGATTGCTCTGTTGATTCGTTCCCGAGGCATGTGAGTCAGAGACCCCATGATGGAGGTTGGAGAATGTGTATTGATATTTACAGAACACTTGCATCGCTTGGTGCGGCGATAGTGCTTCTTTCTCTACCACTAGACATGTGTTTCCAGCAAGTCGTGCGGTACCCTGTCGAACGCATACTCGATACCTCGACGAACGCGACCATAGCCCGCGCTGTGACATATGATCCCGAGAACGAGCGGCAGTGGAGAGGAAAGTATGGCTACCAGATTAAGGAGGACTCACAACTTACTGCTTTCTTGTATCCTTCTTGGTTTGCATACAACACAGTCAGGCCTCCCATCAGCGTGACTTGCGCATCAGGCAATTGCACATTCCCCACATTCGACACAATTGCTGTTGAGCATTCTTGCCTTCCTTTACCTACAAGTACACTATCTTGGGGTTGTCATAACGTTTCTGCGGAATGGCATTCGCAGGTCGCTTATGGATCCGATAACGCCACTAACATCACCTCTTGTGGTTACTATTTGGATGTACCTGATTACGGTCTGCAACTGATGTCTGGCTACGAAGCATCACTAAACGGAACGAAAGGAGATCTCCTAGCGACCCGCATATTTGGACTCACGGACGTCGTTACAAATGCGCAGTATTTCAACAGCTCGATACTCTTCAATCACGTACAGAGCAAGATCGTGGATTTCGTCATCACATCCACGCCAGACGGCTTCAACGGTGTCCGAGCTAACCGTACACCTGTCATCGAGGAGTGTGAGATTCACTGGGTCGTACAGCGAATAGCTTCTGAGATGAGGAGCGGCAAGCTCATCGAACGTACGATTAACTCAGTACCCTTCGCCGAAAACTCTACTTCCCATTGGGACAGCTTAGACGAAAACTGGTATACCCTCAGACCTACATTGACTCTACCGGATCCGCACAGCCCAAGTCCTGACGGCATGTCCGAATACTGGGTCGACAATACCACAGCTAGAAAGGTATGGCAGACGCTGGCTCAGGTCGTGCCGTCCGTGTACCTTCAACCCGGCGGCACGTCTGAGATCAGCGGCCTGAACGTCATGAAGTTAGCCTATCTCAATGCTGAGGCTTCAAGTCCACATGTGGCCACAGATATCGGTCCTCTCCTACCCTGGGACACACCAAATAACGTCTCAGCCTACCTCAGCGAGATCACCAGAACCATGAACCACGTGATACGGAATAATGCTGCTTCCGTTCGAGGACAAGGTGATGTGGTGCATGGGCATGTGTTCCGAAATACTGTGCTTGTGAGAGTGAATTGGGCATGGTTCGCGTTTCCGGCAACGCTGTGGTGTCTTGCTGTGGTGTTTCTTGCTGCTACAATCTGGAGGAGTTCCAAGCTTGAGGGCAAGGCTGCATCGTACAAGTCTTCGTTGCTGCCAATGTTGCTCGAACGCGATGGGCGCGATATTGGCGATCGAAGTATGAGTTCCATGCGAAGCCAAGCCAAAACTTCACACATTAGGTTGGATCGTCGCGCTCATGGATCATAAAATTCTTCAACAGGCGACCTCGAACGCAGAGGCTAACGATGTACTGATAGTCAGATTCATTTTTACTATCTACATCTGCTCTGACTCAAGAAACTATGACAAAAACGGGACAAGAGATACAAGTCTTCGAGGGCATTTGGTCACTTTCTGCTGTGCACACCACCCACCAGTACCTTGATTCCGTGAATTAAAGATCAAGGTCACTAAGCATAACCTAGATGCCCTTTGCATTAAGCTCTTAAGGCGTCGATCGTAGCACCTAATTGC
>Ga0181470_100304_pt1 | contig 12948 bp, 7 predicted proteins | sample InSIn5SAF170_FD_119082 | JGI IMG/M metagenome (GOLD analysis project Ga0181470, IMG submission 119082) | Clean room microbial communities from NASA Spacecraft Assembly Facility at Jet Propulsion Laboratory, Pasadena, California, USA -... ...
TGGCCGGACTGGGAGGATGATTGGCTTCGTGCAATGTGAGTAATCGAGCGGATAAGCTTGGGACAGCATCAATCGCTTTGGCAACCGCTTTGGCAGAGCTCTCGTAACGTACCGAAGCTCTGTGGCGAGCATCAGCGTGTTGTGCGAGGTCTCAATTGCTATGTGTGGTTGCGATCTGGCGGTAGTCTTGCGGCTTCGTAACCCGTGTCAACTCCCGGCACTCATCACAAACCGCCACAGAGCTGACTGTAACCCATCGCAGCATTGATACCACCAACGATGTACTACGGCAGAGTCGGGCTCGAGCTCGCAAAGATGGTCTTCGAGGCCCGCAAAATGAGCCCACCGTAAGCTCTCCGTGCCCCATCTCCCGTCTCTACAAAACCGCCGCAGCAATTCAACTGACCACCATCTGCCCATCAGATCCATGTCCGCCTTCCAGTCATACATGCAACCCATGATCAACGCCCTCAGACATCCCGCCTCGTTGTTCTCGCAGACCGCCACCTCCAGCGCGGCGCAGCCCACAAACATACTCAGCCGGATGCGCAACGTTAGCGGACAGGACATGGCGGCCGCAGGCGTGGTCGCTGCTGAGTGTATTGGGTTCTTCTCTGTTGGCGAGATGCTCGGCAGGATGAAGGTCGTTGGCTACAGGACCAGCGCTCCGGCGCCGGATGCGCAGGTGCATCATAAGGACGTCTGATGGACTCATAACGGGGACAGGGTGATGTTGCGGTTGGGCGTGAGGCAGACATGGTGGGTGTAGGATGTGTGGTGGGTTAGGGTTGAAAAACAGGCAGGCGGACAGTACGGGTGAGGGCTGTGAGGTGAGAGGATGGAGGTGCTCATTACGCGGAACTGGATACCTGTACTACTTGCACATACTTCATCACTAGACATTCCGTTTCCCCGGCCTTGTAACACTGCGTAATACGTCTTGAAGCTAGCTTGTCTTCCCCTCAACATTTACAGGCCGCAGTAGTCTTCGCCGGGATACAGGGCGCTACGTGTACCATGGCCGTCCTCTCGCCACGTGACGAGGAAGCCACGACACCCTGTCAACAGGCCAGAGAACTCCGTCTCATATAGCACTGCTTCCAAGCTCAAAAGACTGCCCTGATGCGATCGAAAAGGTAAGAACTAAGAGCGCACGTCTCGTTTTCCTCTCCGAGCATCGCCTTTTACAAGACCACGCATTCTTTACCACGCCTTGTTTCACGTTACAGACGACCAACGACGTCCAAATTAAAGGACACTAGAGATTTGACCTAGCATGTGAGGCAGAGGGAAGCCCTGTAATTAGAGAGCAAAGACGTACGAAAGAATGGACAGGAGAAGACACCTGAGCCGACTGCGGAATTGGATGCAGCAAGTGGGTATCGCGGTATGCGCAGGGGCTACAAGCGGTTGACGCCGCAGGCGAGCAAAACCCTTCCAACCATGCCGCAGTCATTCAGCGCACACCACATTAGATGTCTCGAGTAGTAACTCTTAGATTTCTCACCCGTGGGCGTTACATGGTGAGATAGTCAAGGCAAATTAAGGCGGCCACTCTGAGGTATCTCAAGGGGTACGCAGTCAATGATCATAGACCAAGAATCCACCTGTGCATCTGAGCAGCGGCCATGATAAGAGAAGTCCAGATTCTCTTCTGACCCCCTGGCTTGTTAGATTGCAGATATGTTTCACATCCGTTCCCTTCGGTCCTCGCAAGATAATATACAGAGATGCGTGATATGTGCGGTAAGTAGATTGGAAGCAAGTAGATCAGACATCCGTGCCGGGCTGACTTTGTGAAAAGGAGATGAGCTTTTTGAACCAAGAACAGTCCCGTCCACTAAACGCCCCTCGGTAACTTCACAGAATGAGGAACTCTGGAGTACTATGGCATGGGACTCCTGGACAGGGACACACACTGCCATGCCCACTGTATCCCAAGAGCCGGCATAGACGTTGGCGAACACGACCGGATTGATGCACGAAGCCTAGAAACAAAACTCCGCAACGCTTTATGCGAAGCTCTCCCGTCCAACTAGCCAAACAACGAATGAGTCAGAGCGAGGGTGATGCGAACAACTCCAGTAATGGCGAATCACGCCACCCCAGTCTTCCGCTCACCCCCATCATCGAACGAGCCCGCCCCAGAGCCCGGCAACGCCACGCTCGACGCATCGAAGCTCCCCCCCTCCTTCTTCTCCTCATCATCCACCCCCCCACCCCCCGGATCCAACTTCGCATCATCCAAGCCCAACAGCCCCAGCCCCTTCCCTCCACTCTTCTCCTTCTTGGCCTCATCATCCGTCTCCATGAGCGCCGGCGGCCGCTGATGCTGCGCCCTCGCCTTCGCCAACGAGATAGTCTTCTGCTGGTACGTACTGATGACCTCCTTGGTCTCGTCGCGATCGATCGTCGCCTTCATGAGCGCCGCCATCCACAGACGGCCCTGGTGCACGTTCTCGACGGCGAAGTAGTGCACGGTCGGCTTTGTGAAGTTGACCGCCTTGGAGAGGCCGCTGCGGGGCGGGACCAGCTTGAAGATGAACATGCCCGTCGCGACGTTCGTGCCCGGGTTGGCGGTCGCGGCCGCGGCCGCGTCGGCTGCCGCCGTGGTCGAGAGAGAGGTGTTGTGCGGTGAGGTCGGGGACGAGGTTGCGCCGGTTAGGGTGGCGTGGAAGCCGGTTATGCGCTCGTTGTTTGCGGGGAGCACGCGGTGAGAGGAGATGTCGATTAGGCCCTTCTCTTCCGTGTCGTTTTCAGAGTAGTAGTACGAAAGCCGTCGACCCCGGAGCACAAACAGTCGCGTCTTCCACGTGGTCATGAGGTTCGACGATCTTTTCTTCATCCAGCCGCTGTAGTCGCAGCCCACCATCTGCTCCTGCGGACTCTTTTTTTGCAGCCCCCGGGTATACGCGCTGGTCGTCTTTTTGGTCTTCCGGCGAGCGGTCCCTAGGGTCGGCGTTAGGCCGCCGGAACTACCATCGGCACTCTTTGAAGGGTCGATATTTTCAAGATCAATGCTTTTGGAGGTTGCAGACGGGGTGCTTGAGCCAGTCCGTGAGGGAGACTGGAGTGGCGATTCCTTGACGGGCGACGGTATGAGGGTAACGACATCAGGCGAAGTAGCGAATGCCTTTTCGTTTCCTGTGATCGCATCTGAGATCGCTCGAAGCCCCATCGCTTTCTTCTTCGCAAAGAAAGTCTGACTTGCAAGCCCGGGTGAGGGCGAGGCTCGGCCAATCGATGAAGTATCGCTTCCACCTAAGTTTGGCGAAGCTGCAATGGCGTCGATACTGGGCGAGTGGTTGTAATCCAGTTTAGTGACTGTAGGTGGAAGGTCCTTGTACACCTTCATCTGCTTGCTGAATTCCGGACCACTTGACGCGCGCTGACTCTTGCGATGGTTCGTGCCATAGTAAGTTTGAGCAGCAGGGGATGTTGTGGAAGCAATACTGTCGCGGACGGACTCAGTACCGCCTACTTTACTGTGTGTGTTGAGCGTAGAGCTTCGCCGCCTGTTGTCCGCGGTCAGACTCGACTTGCGGGAGTGGTCCCAGCTCCCCTTGCGTAGTTTGTTGCGGGTGCTGCGATGTTCGTTCTCAGGTCCAGAGAAGTAGCCACGGTCAAGTTCTTGCGGAGTGACTGTACTCATACCATGATTCCCAGCGGATGGTTCTCGCCGCTTGTCATCCGAGCTGAGCGAATACATGTGCGCGGATGATGTAGGTCTGCCATTTATCAGTGGTTTCAGAATGTTACCCATAGTCCAATTTCGATCAAATGAAGGATGCTTCGTGTGAGAAGTTCTGACGGGTGAGGCAGATTGGGGAATCCCAGTGATTGAGTTCGGTATTTCTTGGCTTGCTGCGTGGTCAATGGATGAATGTCTGCGACTGTGGTTGAGATCGCGAACTGACGCAGCTGATGGGCGCCTGGGATCCTCCACACCAGGCGAATGAGAGGTGCTCGACCATGAAGGGGCGTACTCTGAATGTACGGGCTGCGGCTGAGAACTGTTCCTTTGTGCGCTCTGCCGGCTTGTACCTCTCGCGTTCGAACTCTCCATAAGACTGGGTATGCGAGGCAAGACCGCGCTTGTCGAGGTACTTCGTTTACGCGCGGCATCATTGGTCGGCTCTTCCGTAGCAGAATAGTCCGACATGCTCGGAGGACCACGAGGAACACTCTTAACCTCTGTCTGCAACGCTTTTATCTTGTGCCACGTTCTTAGCCTTCGCCCTACGGGTCCTAGGTCGAACTCCTTGAGAAAGATCGAGGATTGGTCCATTGCGAGTAAGACCTCCCCAGAGATCTCCTGGTCCAAGAACACCTCGCAATGCTTTCGCTCGACGCCTACGTCTTCCAGATATTCCGCAACCCGAGCAGGCGTCCACAACAGCACTTCCTCCTCGGTATGTAGATTTTGCTCTTCCTCGTCCGTTTCATGGCCGGCGATGCGTGAAAGTCGGTTCCCGCTGCTGTAATCGCTCCCAGAGTCATTCGTGCCTCGTCGATCTCCCCCGATCAAGCTGTGACGCGGTGTATGCATGTCTGTGATGTGTTCGTTGATCACGCTGAGTGTTTCGTTCATGACTGGACTGCTCTCTGAGCCACCTATTGTGAGGCTAAGGGCGCGGGGCGCGGTCGACGCGACCGAAGATCTGAGGCCTGCAGCCATGGCAGGTGGAGTCGCTGCGAAATACGATGGTGTTGTTGCGCTCACGGCCGCTGTGGGGTAATTCTCGACTTGCGAAGGCGGAAGCGATACCTCACTCGGTCTCTGCGACGGCAGAGATCGTTGCTCGACGAGAGGTGCAGGATAAGCGGTGCGATCTTGACTTGCGGTCTGAGTTTCGATTGAGGTTGGTGCGGGCTGCGCGGGGTTCTGGGGCTTGGGGCGGTGGAAGAGATTTGAGTTCGTGGGCGGTCGCGGAGCCGGTTGAGTGTATGCTGCGAAGGGATTTGGTTAAGCTCTGCACCGCGTCCTGCGTCCCGCCAAACTTACACTCCGGAAAGAGCCCAGTGTTGCCATTGCTCAAGTGCCTCCCAAGGAACCAGCCGTCGCCGAAGTCATCATCGCGCTCGATCAATTCGATTCGATCGCCTTTGGCTAAGCTCAACTCATCGGCGCTGCGTGCCGAGAACTCATCTGCTGAGCATCAGTTACTGGTTTATTGCGTTTCGAGCAGTAGAGGTCGCAGGTCTGTCGGGGGCCCAGTCGCTGGGACTCAGTTTGATGTCCGCAGCTGGGCCTTCGCACCGCACCAGGCCTCGGCAGACCAACTGACGACCATGAGGGCACTGACATAGGACTTGTAATATGTCGCCAGGTCGCGCTTGCTCCATCAGCTGCGCTCGAGTCGCCATCTTATCCCGTCTACTCCGACCTGGTTGCCGAGTATACCGGAGGGTTGCAGTCCCAGCGCCAGATGGAAATCACCGACTCCTCTGCTCCCGGAAGATCATTGGTGCGGTATGAGAGCTCTCGCTGTGGATGAATGAAGCAGAGCACCAGCGGTTCCGCTGACGGGTGACGTGGATGGATTTGAGTAGTCGTACAAGGGTTCCCGGCGCCGGATGACTGGGGCTCGATACTGTGGTAGGACAATCTCTCGTTTGAATCAAGTCGATGGAGGGCTACGGATAGATAGGGCGATATGGGTGTCTTCAAAGCAGGAGTGATAGCAATGCGCGAACCCAAGGGGCCACCGGGACGATCGATCGTGCGCGACGTTAGACCCGGTTGAGGCTGGAGGAGCAGCCGAGACAGATCACCACCGGCAGCGAGAGCGGGCACTGCCTAAGCAGTCTGAGACGGAACAGCGGTGGGAGCTGAACAACTCAGTACGTTCAGGCAGCTGCAATGCTCTACATGCTCCCAGCAGCGTTCCAGTGACCAGCAGGAGCCAAACCGGCGGCTGCTTCCTGTTGAAGAGACAGAAGAGACGGCACCTCAATGCGCATCTCCGCCAAAGCACCTGGGCATCCCAGCAGTCCGGTCTCTGATGGATGTCGCGAGCCACGTGACGCGTGTAGCCGATGATCTGCTGCCGGTGAACGGTGAAGCTGGAACAAGGCTCAGTGGTCCTGCACTTGGACGTTGCCGCATCTCTGCCGCATTTAGTAGGAAAGGATGCGGCAATGACTAAGTGCACCGACCCTTGGAAGCTCCTCTGCTCCGTACTTAGGTACCCTCTACTTAACAACCCACCAACTTACCGTGACCTGAGCACCTCACTGGCCTGACGCTCTCGGATACTGCACTGCGCCTTCTCCACCAGCCTGCCTCGTCACTGCCTGTTTCGTTTGCGCAGTCAGACTATTAACGGGAGAACTGCCATATCCTCCGCCGCCAATGGAGGGGCGTTGGGAGTGCTTTTTGAACATGGTGGGCGATCCCAGGGTCGGCTGTGTTAGCAAGTAACTTGCTTACAAGTGCGATAGAGAACACTCCCTCGGACAGCAGGAAGCCTCGCGGAGAGGTAACTTGAGCTCAATGACCGTCACGCCGCACCGCCGTCGCGCTCACAATGCGCCGTCTAACGCTGTCGCCGCCCAAGAGCTGGCCTCGTCCAACTCGACCCTCAACATGTTCTTTGGCGGCAAGCAGAGAGCCTGGATGACTTCTGCACCCGACGGGCGGATCGCTCCAGCAGATCCGCCATCTCAGCCGCAGAGCGATCGTCCACTTCGTGCAGATAAGGTGCGTAAGAAATCTACCGTCGTGTGCTTCTCTGAAGGCTGATCACACACACGATAAAGCAGTCTCGCCGAGCCTCCACGCATCTCTCGCACGAATCTGTTGCCCCACCGTCACAACCCATCTCAGATGAGTGCCATGTCTCCTCCGCCTCGACGTCCCCTCAATTAGCGAACAGCGTCGTCCAAACCAAAGCGCCTTCCGACAGCGAGCCGGTCTGCGTACTTCCATCGCCCACCCCCAGCGAGGATCCGAGCAGCGGGTCGGGATACGAACCAGTGCTTTTGGCGGACCTCAGGGCAATTCAACGCTGGTCGGGCTCGTCTCCGCAGGCGTCAGTGGGAGTGAGCGAACAGGCTGACATTACTGCTCCGAGTGGTGCTGTGGGTAATGCCGTAAACCCGGATGAGTTTGCCGAAGAAGCAAGTGTGGAACCGGCGACCACATCGCCGGCGCAGGGTTGCAAGAGACCCGCTAACCTCTCGCCATCGTTGAGCGACAAGCGGCCTCGAATACAGCCTCGAGAAAGTGGCCAAGATATTGCTGCGCCCAGAAACGGGTCTCAGTCACATCTAGAGCATCCTTTCGGAATGTTACATCCGCAGGTGCGCCAGCATGTGGAGAGACAAGCCGAGCCGGGGCTTGATCCGACGCCCTCGGGTCCATCCTCACTTGACTTTGTGGATCTTGAGCCAGCTATGAGCGATCGAGAAGCATGTCCCACTGGAACTAGAGTGGCTCACCATGAACAAGCAAACCCTGGACAACGCGCACCACGGGCCGAAGGGTCGGCGCAGCAGCGGCGTCTTCCTCACTTATCACAGTCCGCTACTCCTTCGTCATCGAGTGCTGCAAGCTCTTTTTCTGCCTCCTGTCTTCGGTCAATCCAGGCTTATCTCACAAGTGTTGGTGGCCTTCAGGCGCTGAATCCAATCGAGCAATCGAGGATACAACTCTTAGAGGATGCGGCAAACATCGAGGATAGATTCTACCTCACGTTGCATCAGTTGATGTGCATAAGCTCAGTCAATGCGATGCTTCTACCCCGCGAGCTCTTAGCTATGCCTAGGCAACACTTGACGACAGCCATACAGCTCATGGATCACGTCCTGTGTCCGAACCATAACTTAAGTCGAAATACCCTGCTATGGTTTGCCAGCTTTCCCGTTTCCACATCAAACGCGGTCTGGTGTGGTGTGCCGGAGATCGAAAAGTTTATGGCTTTTGTCATCCGTGCTGGCCAGCGCTGGCAAAGCTTTCAAGATTACTACGCGCGAAGTTGTTATCCGCCGCTGGCACACGAGATTGCTGAGCAACTTGCGATAGACTCGCCCATCTTCCAGAAGGTTGTTTTTCTCTCCATTTTGCGACAAATCTGGGGCAACGGGAACTCGTCCTGGATTAGTCTCGCAGAGGCTACATTTCGGGAGGATCAGCAACGATACCAGCTTCGGAGGAGTCAGGGAAACGCCGCGACAAATCCGGCTAGCTGTGCTGAGTACAGTTATGTCAGACAACGTTACCTCGAGTTGCTCGTAAGTCATAAGGAAGCTGTCCGTCAAGCATATGCTGTGTCCCCTATAGGCACCCCCAACCTACAAGGAGCTATGCAACCGCCTGCGGCCCGCATTCAAATCAACACAAACGTGCCTCATGTCCGCTCTCAAAGTATGGAGAGCCCGACCTTAACCCACATGCGATCTCAGACGGGTTATATGCAGAGAACCCATCAAACTCCACAAAACCTGCGCACGGTCTCAGTAGCAGCACCCATGCTGCCGTCGCAACAATTCACAAACCAAGTTCAGCCAAGCATTCAGCAGTACCAGCAAGGCCCCATCCAACAAAACGTCCAACAAGCTCGCTTGATTCAGCCCATCCCGCCGGGCGCCCGGATGAGACAGTCCATCCCGTCAAGCGCTCATTCGAGACAGCCCGTTCCGAGCCGTCAGCATGCCGCTCAGGCACCGGTTGTCGGGCAACCTTCCGTGAGCCGGCATTTTTTCCCTGCGACAGGGGAATTTGTGTCCCAGCCGTCACATCCCAATCCCGCAATTTCAGCTCTCCACCAGGCACATCTTCGAAGTCCCATCCTAAGGCCGAAGCAAGGTGACGACTGGGTAGCTGATGGCCCGACAGCACTGTACCAGTACGTCAAGGGTTTCGCGATGTCGCCTCAGGTGGTGGCGCTAAGCCAGCCCGTCCAATCGTGGTCGTTCGCGGTCGCCATAGAGGACTTCGCGCTGGTTCCTCGAGATGAGCTGTCTCGAGACGGGTGCCCACCTTCTAGAGTGATAGGGGAAGACTCTCTCACATACCGGCTGCGCTGCTCCAAGATCCCATCGCCTGGACAAGTTGAAGAGAGCACATGGGTTATCACCGACAACGCTATGCCTTCCTACTTCTACCCTCAAATAAACGGCAAGCCACTACAGATGCGTCGAAAGCTGCAACATGGCAAAGACCTACCGATAGACGTCACCCCATACATCAGAGCGGGAGACAACGTCCTCGAGATCTTTGTTAACCGCACTGCTGACGAGCCCTCACCGACCGCTTACGCCTTCGCGATCGAGGTAATCGGACTAAAGTCCCACGCCGCCATCAAGGCTGAATGCTGTGCCTTCCACCTCATACCCAGCACGCAGACCCTCGCCTCCATCAAGTCCAGCCTTTCCAACATCTCCCCTGCCGACGATGACGACGATCTCCTAGTCGTCAGCAACACCCTAACAATCGACCTCTTCGACCCCTTCTCCGCCTGCAGAATCTTCGACATCCCTGTCCGGGGCCAAAGTTGCCTGCACCGCGACTGCTTTGACCTTGAAACCTTCCTCGCGACGCGCAAGAGGCGTCAACCAGGCTGGCCGTCTGCGGTTGATGAGTGGCGGTGTCCGCTCTGCAAGGCGGACGTGCGGCCCCAGAAGCTGGTCGTCGATGGCTTTCTGGTGGACGTGAGGGCGAAGCTTGCTGAGCAAGGCTTGCTGGCCACACGGTCTATCATTGTCGAAGCGGATGGCAGCTGGAAACCGAAGCCGGAAAAGGCGCCGAGGGGAAGCGTGGGACCTGAGTCTAGGGATGTCACGCCGGTCACGGAGGGCGCGCCTGCAGGCCCGCTGGTGCCGGCCAAGGAGATTGGGGTTATCAGTCTCGACGACTGAGGGCGCAAAAAGTACGAAAAGCACAAAAGCTCGACCCGGGGACGAAAAACTCTGCTATCCGACCTTTCGTTTATGTCAGAGTCTCGTGAATGGTTTTCTTTATCCCGGGTGTCTGTAGGGGGTTGCTGGGGGTCGATACATGCATGGGTATGAAGGGCATTTCGGATCATTCATCGGCGTTAAGAAGGCGGTTATGGCTGGAGAACTCATGAGATACCTGCCTTCGGGCCTCGATTACGACTTTCATGCGGGTGGCAGCGGTTTTTTCTGAAAATTGGTCTTCTGCTATGAGGACGGTGATGGCATGGAATTTCAATGTGCAAAAGTTGAGAGGAGAGAAGGCTAAACTAAAAGGAGACATCAGCATCTAGAAGGGAGCGTTTGTCACATGAGTTGCGTGAATTTGCATCATAGCTCCTGCTCTCTCTAGATCTCCATACTAAGATATCTACTCCTCAATAAATGGTCCTTCACCTCTTTGTGCGGAGCTGCTTATGCGTACACTTTCATGCGACTGGGAGCTCTCTATGTTGGCTCTTCCTACGGGATGGTCGGTTGCTGCTGAGGTAATGGTGGGCATGCGGTCAAACTTCCTAAATTCCAGAAAGGATAGGCGGAGTCGATGGCACTAAAAATGCCAAGACTGTCCAGTCACATGACCCACGCAAGTTACTACAAACCTGTCGCAAGGCATGAGCCATGTCTGCTGATAGAGAAGCAATCCAGAGTATGCTCGATGGCCGTAGCCGTGCCGCTTCACCGGCACGTCCGCAGTAGCATGTCCTGCTAATTACACTGCGCAGAACAGGCTAATCCGGTGTTGAAGGGCATTTTTTGTCATCAGCAGGATCGCTTCGAGAAGATTTCATGCTCCCGACTACCGAAATGATCATATTCACTCTGTTTATTCTCAGCGGCCTTGTGCCGAAGCCCTATGGGCTCCTTTGATCAAATAATATAGCCTGTGCTCTGTTATCAGACGAGTCCAACATCGTTTCAACCTGTCGGTCTCAAAAATTCTTGGCCTCGAAATCCACAACAGACAAGAATATTGTCAAGTATCCTTACGGAACTCGCCATCTGTGAGGTGGCGCCTTTCCGGACTACAATATCACGGGTTCGGAGCAATTGATGCTGGCTATAACATCTACCTAATGTCAAGTTTGAGAGGGTCGGGTTGCTGCGAAGTACCAACTTGAGAGATAGCGAATGCTATAGAGCTTGGGTAGCTACTTGAGCGATGATATGACACACTAAAGGACGGTAGCGCCATGACAAGTCCCTATTAGTAACACCACACGGATGGCTGGCGGATAGTCGTACCAAAGATGATGCGAGGGATTAAAGGCTAACATAGGCAGATTATTGACGAACGCCACCTCCTGGTCATAGGGTTAGATTACCGGCAGTTTGACACTCCGGAGTGCCCTCCCAAGCTGATCGCCGCGGCCAATGATATCGACCAGCCAACCGTCCTGTTGCGAACTACTCCCCAATGATAACTAAATACTGAACATCCTCCACCGTTAAGCCAGCGCAGCGTTGCTAGATTGTTGAAGGCTGCGCCGCCCACAAGGCAACCCTTTGCCTCCATCCTATCCAAGGCAGAAATAGAGTATGAATGATGAACTCGATGCCCGACATCACGTATGGCTGCCCAGTCGAAGCCCCTCGAAGTATCAAAGTACTGACCCGGGAATCGCTCACTGTGCGGCAGCGAATCTGATTGGGTGAGAGACGCGTTGCTGCGCTTGTGCAACCACACTCTTGTGTAACGGGCCTCGCCGCGATGAGCAAGGCAGAAAATGCTGGCCAACCGCCTGGCTCTGAACAAGCAGAGGCCTCACTGCACCTGCGGCCGGTATTCTGTGATGCGCTGTCCTCGAGGCGGAGTATCGTGAAAAGACCTCCCGTCCTAGTACCCCCACCAGCACTAATAAGATGAGTCTGAGTCGAGTTTCTAGGCTTCCTCTGCCACAAGCGCGGGCTCTGCCCTTATAACCCATACTCTGACACAGATACCCGTAAGCTTCAATTTAGGATTACGCCGTGCTCGGAGAGATTTTTAATGGCGCATCGGCCGGATACCAGAGACGGTGGTTACACAAGTCTGAGTAGAGCTGTGCGTGCATCTCTGCAGCAACTCGTTTTGGTTTTATATACTCATCCGGAAACAGGAGTTACAGGACTCTGTGATCAGACCAAAACCTCAGCCTAAACCTCAGCCTAAACCTCCCAAGCCCAAGCCCAAGCCGTTTCCTTCTGAAAGCTCAACGACCGCAAGACGTACCGATAACCAATTCGGAATATATCAACCATCCTCCGAAGACGACGCATACGAGCCACCCGTGAGCACCGAAGGTTACAGTCCATCCACGTGGAGTGCCGACAGCGCCTACTCTGGAAGTGACACAGCAGCTACAGATTTCTCCCCCGGAGATGCAGACATTGCTCGGACCCGGCAAAATCCACACCATACTTTTTACACAACAGAACCACCAGTTGCCCAACAGCATGAGGCTATCGGCCAACCACCTTCATCATACCCATACACAAACCAGTCCGTAGCTCCAACAAACTCACAAAAAACCGGACTGTCATCGCACTCTGCGCAGCCAAGCAGTCCTGCGCAGCCGCTGTGGAGCGCTGCGCATGGTAGATATTACCGCGTTACTTTTGATAGCACAGGTGCGTTCCGTGTGTCCAAGCGGGATGCAGCTGCGGACCTAACATATTTTGCCGTTGCATCTAGGCCACGCCCAGTATCACTGGCAATAATTCGATGCGACGCAGCACTTGGCTGTGAGCGGCTCTTAGTTATGCCCTTGTGCACAAGTACTTGGTCCTCTGTGTGTTGTCTACGATGTCTTGTGATGCGAGCTGTGCGATTTGAATGTAACCTATTCAGCAATTGGAAACTGCTCTTCCTTTTCAGTGTTGCCTTTGGAGAGGCTGTTACATATATACAGGAGTTTTATATCTCAGAGTTTACTGCTTTAGCTGTTCAAGTAGCCACGGGGTATAGGACGAACTACATTGCATTGTATCATTCGTAGATTGTTCCTGCCCCTGGCTGACGCGCTTCCT
>Ga0181470_100115_pt2 | contig 12947 bp, 9 predicted proteins | sample InSIn5SAF170_FD_119082 | JGI IMG/M metagenome (GOLD analysis project Ga0181470, IMG submission 119082) | Clean room microbial communities from NASA Spacecraft Assembly Facility at Jet Propulsion Laboratory, Pasadena, California, USA -... ...
CAGTTCCAAGCAGTCTAACATTCTGAACACCACGAAAACGCTACTTCAAGCGAGGAGGAGGAGGAGGAGGAGGAGCAAGTCTTTGCCAGGTTTGCAATCATCATCACAAAGTCGTTGTGGCTACATACTATCCAAAGCGCCATAAGGTCCGATCCGACAACCAATCGCATACTGTTAAATTCAGTAGTCCAGTCGACGTTGGGTGCTGTTGATGATTTTGCGTAAGCGATCATTGTGAGGTTCATTTACACCTCGCCTACTTGACTCGTCCCTTTTGGTTACAATCACGACCAAGTCAATGACATAACTTCGCAGTGTACTTCTTTCGATTCCAAACCAACCTTGTCAATCAATAGACTGTACTGTCAAGTTCTGGTAATCTTGCAGAATCAAGCACATTTCTCGCCAATATAGACAGGCATCAGCATCGCCGGGGAAGCTTCCGAGGATCCTCCCGTCGAGGAACAACCACCACCCTTCCTGTCACAAACTACCTGCCACCCAAGCTTGCAACATTGCGTGCATGTCTTAAAAGCCTCTCAACCTAAAAACGGTAAAAAAAAAAAGGTGCTTGCTTTTTGTGCCTCAAACGCGCAAAACTCTCAAGATCATGGCTCAGGCTCCCACCTTTGAGCTCTTCACCTCATTGCGTTATGATCCAATATTGGCCAAAATACCTGCCAATACTTCTTTGGGGAAGAACAATACGACGTCGGATTCAGCCACAAGCGGCGGCTTGCCATTCTACATCCTCTCATACCATCGAGATCGCATTCTCCAAGCTGCAGAGCATTTCGGCTGGGAGCATGCAGCATCCCAAATCAAAGGGCCAGAAGGATTGACTTTCTTGCGGGCAAAGCTCGATTCGGCTGTACAAGGTCACGAGTCCAAGCCACTCAGAGTCAAAGCTTTGTTGAACTATAATGGCACTGTGAGAGTAGAAACGAGTGCTACAGCGACAGTCGCAGAATTCAACCTGTTCCCTGCACGCTTGCCGCCTCCAAAATCTGAGACTGGATCACTGAAAGTGTCTCCACTCACTGGCGGCGCACTTACTCTTGGAGATGATGACTCTGTTTACGGTGATCCACCGACATCAAATCCGTGGGAAGTTCTCATAGATACAGTACGCACAGAGCCATCATCATACACTAGCTACAAGACCACCAGCAGAAATATGTACGACCTTGCTCGAGAGAACGTGGGCATCAAGGAGTTTACGGAGCCAAGAGAAGTACTTCTTGTGAGTAACAAGGATGGTGAGATCATGGAAGGCAGCTTAACTACTGTATACTTTTGGCGGAATGGAAGGTGGGTAACACCGAGAGCGCAGGATGGTGGACAAATTGGTACCACAAGGAGATTGGCATTAGAGAAGGGGTAAGTGAGCAAAACAATTTCTGCGATTCGGGCTAATGAAGTACAGTATCTGCGTTGAAGAAACTGTCAAAGTGGACGACTTGAATGATGGCGAAGAATGTTGGATCAGCAGTGGGGTTCGAGGCTTTCGTATTGGTAAAATCAAGCTTCATCCGTGATAGAACATACGAAAGTACTCCCTGAGACGAATCCATCATTAATTCTAGTATAAGGACACCATCTCATCATCTTAACCATGTTAGTTCGACAGTCAACGCGACGAGATACAGTCCGCCCATCACCCAACCCATCCACCACCTTCCACCAGCAAGCTGTACACCCAATAGTATGATGTACGCCAAATGTAATGTGGTCGTTTCAAGGATCGATAAATGCACGTTTCGCGACTCCAGCACGTTCAGATCTCCAAAGAGAAACACAAGTCCTCCACATACGGTAATCATGAAGATGCTTCCACCAACAGTTTGAGCCATGAGACTTCCTACTTCTCTATTTCTTTCCTGCCGGAATATCTGAACAATACATGGAATGTTTAGTGATACTGCAAGCACTATTCCTCCCATTGTCGAGGATGTTACGCGTAGCTTCGGACCTAGGTTGGACGATGCTAGTGATATTGCATACGCACCCAGAACGAGAAGGGCAAGCGCAATAGCAAGATGTGCGTATTGCAATCCTGGGGTACCCTTTGAAGAACTGCCCTCTCCCTGTATCTGCTGCACATCAATCTTTGCTTCTCCTCTAGTATTCTCAAGACCGGTAAGAGACTTCTCAAGTCGATTAGTAGTCCTTCTGTCACCAATAGATTCAAATGGACTTGGAAAACTGGCTTTTGTCATAGACCAATAAATACAATATACCGATACGAGGAAGAATAAAATTGAGATCCATCCAGCCAGTCTCGCTGGTAAATTTAGGAATATCGTGAAGAATGGGTTCAACAGCGAAGCAAGAAGCGCTGAGTACAATAGTGCTCCTGCATGGAAGACCAGTACATCATCTCGTGGTAGAAGTCCAACGCCGAGTGCAAACACACCAAGGACACTGCTGATCATGCTTCCTGTGATGAGACTGATCGCTAGAGATGTTTGATTCTGTCGAAGAGATGATATGACGATTGCAAACTAAGCAGCAATTAGTTTTGGGAGAGTTATGCGCAAAGGTGCGATGGTTGGATCAAGCTCACAATGTCCCATCTTGCTCCAATCGTGAACAACTGAATGTATGTATGTGAGATTCCAAGACTGGTGAATACCGTTGAAATGAGACGGTGCAGGGCCTTGACACTTTGGTGTATAGTGATCAAGCTTCCCACAAACAGGACTGCATTGAAGCTGAAACCAGATGACAGAGCTTCCATTACTCAGACGATGCTTCAAGACGGGATGTACACTCGAAAGATGAGAAACGCGAAGACTCAAGTTGTAAAACTTTTGTTCGGCTTGAGATCAAATCTGATCATGTAAAGCTGGAATCTCAATCAAATAATATTTTGTACAAGTACTCGGAAAGCCTTATTAAGGCAACAGCGGAAGAAGCCATGCCAAGGAAGCTGAATCAATCCTTGTAAATGTGAATAGATAAATTGATTTGCAGAGCAGATGAGCATATAAAAAATTCGCATGAGATCAATGATGCTAAAGTTCCCAATAAAGAGGTGGCTTGTAGATTGACATATGGCTAGACAACTACCCTTGTCAGGCCGCTCTACTAAACCCAATAATGCATGCTAGTACTGCACGCATTATCATGTTTGATCCCAATGGGCCTGTTCTATGCTATAGTTAACAGTGTCAAAATCTAATGCTTGATGATAATGACAATAAATGTACTGTACACTATAAAATATATTCGCCTAACGTCAAAGACGGCTGTACAAGGTCCTGCACAAAAACGTCCATACAGAGGTAGTCATGCTATGCCTTTAGCGAGCTGAAATAAGAATACGATGTATGACTATCGTTTGGCCGCTCAGACGAAGTAAGCAGAGGCATGGAGATGAGTATCTCTCAAAGCTATGGTGGAACAGGTAAAGTAAGTATCGAGGAGTTGGTATTGTCCGATTGGTCACCTTGTGATTATGAAAAGGTTAGCAGAACAAACGCAAATACAACAAATGGTAAATGAATAGAGGGGTATCTTTATTTCTTCTTCTTATCTGCGACAACGGCCGTCTCATCGTCGGCCAATATGCCCTCAATCTCCCTATCTACAAACCACTGTTTTACACTATCGACGATCTTATCGAGTTCAAGTCCGCCTTCCATAACGTCGTCTAGATTGTACACACTGACACCACTCCTATGATCTGTAACTCTCTGCTGACCGTAGTTGTACGTCCGCACTTTATCTCCTCTTCCCATCTTGGTGTTCCCTAATACGCTGTTTCTCATTCGTGCCAACTCCTCTTCCCTAGCTTCTCGCTTTGCCTGCGCCAATTTCGACCGGAGTAACATCCAGGCTTTCGCTCGATTTTGGTGTTGAGAACGTGAGTCTTGCATAGAGACTACGGTTCCAGTAGGAATATGTGTCAATCGCACAGCTGACTCCGTCTTGTTGACATGTTGTCCACCGGCTCCACTGGCCCTCAGAACATCCGTCCGCACATCCTTAACATCGACATAATAATCACTCTCAGGATCATCGACGTCCACTTCCCACATCTCCTTCCCTTGACTGTCTGATACAGGAAAGCTAGGAAGAACGAGTACTCCGACAGCACTTGTGTGCGTTCGTCCTTTGCTTTCGGTGGCAGGAACTCGTTGTACTCGATGCACACCCGCTTCACTTCGTAACTTGCCATATGCACCCGGATTCTCGATTTCGAGAACTGCCTCGTTGATGGGTGGATCAGCACCACCTTCTCCGTCGCCCACATCATACTTCAATATTGACGTCCGTAACCCAACCCGCGAGCAATATGATTGATACATGCGCAGCATGTCACCCGCAAACAGTGCAGCCTCTCCTCCTCCCACACCCGGCCGGATCTCCAACAAGCATGGCAGATCTTCAAATGGATGCTTCGGCGTCAACGATTTCGCCAACGATTGTGAAAGATTATCTATCTCTGATCTTGTAGAACTCAAGTCCTCCACCGCAAGCTCGCGCAGCTCCGCATCTGTCGACGGGTCTGCGAGCAGTGCTTGTAATTCCGATATCGAATGCTGAGCCTCGTCCCATGCTTTCAATGCTGATGTTACATTCTTTAATTCACCTATTCGTTTTGCAATTTTTACATCAAAGCTCTCGGCTGTCTCCTCTATCAACCGATCGTGTTCTGCAGCGAGGTTTCGCGCTCGTGTGAGTAGTGCTGGTGAGAACCCACCATCTTTTGCTGCTATCTAGAGTCAATGAAGAGCTGCAGGTAATACTGGAAAGTTGACGCGTACTGGAACTTGCAAATCGAAATAACCTCCTCTTAGCTGGACGTAGACTTGAATTTATACATCTTCCGCAGATCCAAGGCGCGCCGAACATGCTCAATTGGCCACAATAGTGTCTGATATGTTACTTGTGAGAGTTGCGCTCCTTGTCATTCTCTTTCTTGAAGCGTGTTCACGTGCTCGTAGTCTTGGCGCTATTAATATGCTTCATAACCTTTTATTGTCTTCTGTGCATACTCAGTACCAACAATTGAGCAGCAGATTGCTGATTAGTAGTGTAAATCCCAAGGTTTGCTCCCTACAACGTGACTTCTAGAGCACTGGGAGAGTTTCCTCCAAATATGCTATGTGCACATGAAACTGCTCGGCCAAATCTTGATATCATGCCTGAAAGAAGAGCTTATAGAGGGAGTAAAACTTCAAGGAAAATCCTTCCTATGGAGTTCATGGTAGTATACCAGCATTCTATCAATATATTCAGAGAAGATGTTCTCTATATTGCTCATTAACCGTGTGTATGATATCCATGGAAATCAATTCCCGATGTAGGTCATACGTCCACTTTGTGATGATTAAAATGCTTTGAGAAGCGTACAAATATGAGAACTCTGTGTTGAGTGCAGATGAGAACACAACATCCTAAGCAGTTTTACTCAATTCTCAACAATGCAGCTACCACGTTCTCAAGCAATCGTTGAGGTCCAGCTCATCGATACGACTACTAATATCACTATCGACGCAGATGGTTTCATACAGCCGATACTCCCAAGTCATAAAAGACTGCGTATGCCAACATATTGTTTCCTTGTCAAACATCCAACTTCAAAGCAGAATGTAATGTTCGATTGTGGAGCACGCAAAAACTGGAGAGATCTACCTCCAAAGCTGGTAGAGGTCATTGCGGAGGCTGATATCACTGTCGACAAGAGCGTTGATGAGATATTGATAGATGGAGGATTCAATCTTGAAAATCTAAACTCAATAATTTGGAGGTATGAGCATGGATTCTTTGTATATTTTTGAAACTTTCAAGCTAAGATAGTGTTCTTCTAGTCACTGGCATTGGGACCATATAGGAGATGCAAGTCGCTTCCATAAGAATACAGAAATTTGTGTAGGGCCATCGTTCAAGAAGAATTTCATGCCTGGATATCCTACTTCTCTGGACGCCAATATCTTAGATACAGATTTCGAGTTAGTGCCTGACCCTGATCATAACATGACAAGCATGGCTAATCTTGTGAAGGAATCGCTCGTTTCGTGAGATTGAGTTCAACGATCAGTTCCGTGTTGGATCGTTTCGAGCATTTGATTTCTTCGGGGATGGTAGTTTCTATTTGCTGGACGTGCCAGGTGTAAGTCTCCCACGATCTTATTGAGGATTGTTTGTGACAGTTTCCAAGCATGCACTAGGCCACATGGCTGGGCTCGCGCGAACTACCGAGGATACCTTTCTCCTAATGGCAGGCGACACATGTCATTTTGCTGGAGTTTTTAGACCTTCCTCCGGAGTAACATTACCTGAGACTGTGCCAAAGAGCGTCAGTCTGCCATCACGTTTCAATAGACCATGTCCGAGTTCGACGTTCTCATGTCTGCATCCAAAACTAGACAAGGCGACGTGCAGTCCTTTTTATGAGATCAGTAAGCAAAAAGGTGGCTGGTACGTTGAGCCTGACGCAGCTCAGCAAAGCGCCGATAGCTTGCAAGAGTTTGATACGAGTGATAGTGTATTAGTACTTTTGGCACATGATACTGCCTTGGTGGATGTCGTGGAGCAGTTTCCCAAGCAGAATATTAATCAGTGGAAAGAGAAGGGATATAAGGAGAGGTTTGCCTGGAACTTTCTGGGCGAACTTTGCTGATGCCATCGGTAATGAAATACCCACGCATATCAGTAAGTCGGCGGGCGAATCATGTGGAAGAAGTTATATAGGGACGCTCTATTGCTGAAGCACATTCCCCCCCAGCTAGGTAGAGATATCCTTCTCTCAAAGTCTGCTTACATTTGCACACAAAGCCAAGTCTTTAATTGTTACCTTCTTATCACATGTGAGGTCTAGGGCTTTTGACATGCTTGAACTAGTTTCTGACGTCGAAGGAAGTCACTTTTCGTCTCATGCTGCATGGCCGTAGTCGACTGATGAGTATTTGACGAGATTGCCAAGACATTGCTGTTGACATTTCGCCAATTTCGGAAGACAATCAGAAACACTTGTATCAAGACCAAGACAAGGACCTCGGCTTCTCATGCAAGAAACCAAATCTGTTGTTGGATATTGACTTCACATGTTCAAGACACATACCACGAGCTTTGTGACAGCCTTTTGTATGCCAAGCACCGCGCTACCTAAAGAATCCCACTTCTCGCCTTCGACGTCACGCTCGCCTGCGGCTTCAACCTCCGCAACATCCACCCCGCAGATATCAATTGCCGAGTCAGATAGTCTGTTGTTTGTATAATATTCTTGACTCTTTTTTCACATCTCATTCGAGTCTGTTCAGTATCGTGCTTCTCCTCATTCCACTTCCTCATTCGTACCGTTTCGCTTATACCACAATGCCTCTGAACGTGAAATCTGTATACGCAGCGGAGAAGGCTGAGTTTGTGTCTTTTCCAAGCAGAAGGAGCGTAGTCCACAGCACCGAAGGCATCGTCACATGTACACAACCTTTGGCTGCGAGATGTGGACTGAAGATTTTAGATCTTGGTGGTAATGCTGCTGTAAGTCTTATCAGATCACCTCTTTTTATCACGTACTTATCTCAATACAGGATGCAGCAGTAGCAGTTGGTGTGTTTAATCCCATAACAATATAGAATGGTTTCTGATATATTGATGTAGCTGCTGCACTCAATGTCACCGAGCCAAGCTCAACTGGTATCGGAGGAGATATGTTCTGTCTTTTCTATGATGCCGAGACGAAGAAAGTCTCAGCTATGAATGGTTCTGGACGTACTTCGATGCAATCAACAGTAGAGAATGTTCGCAATCGCCTAGGTTTGAAGGACACCGATAGTGGCAAGATTGGTCTGAAAGATGCTCATGCTGTCACTGTTCCAGGTGCGGCTGCCGGTTGGGTAGACACGATTGAGAGGTTTGGAAGTGGTAATGTTACGCTTGAACAAGTCCTGGCTCCTGCCATTGAATTGGCTGAGAAGGGATTTCCTGTATCTGAGCTTTCGTCGGGAATGGTTGGTGCTTGCTCTGATATGTTAAGTTACACATGCTAAGCGAGAACAGTGGAGTGGCCCAGCAGAATGGGTGAAGGAAGCTTCTCCTAACTTTGCCGAAACATTGAAGGCTGATCCTTCAGCACCTAAAGGATATCGTGCACCGCAACCTGGAGAGATCTTTAAGAATCCGAATTTAGCCAATACATTTCGAACTCTGGTGAAAGAGGGCAAGAAAGGTTTCTACACTGGTTCAATCGCCGAGTCTATTGTCAAGGTCGTCAAGGATAGAGGAGGTCTTCTCGAACTTTCTGATCTAGAAAAGCATCTGAAGCATGGAAGTGAGCCTGTCGATCCAATTTCCTACGTCTTCAAAGGACACAATTACAAGTCAACACACTCAACCTATATCGATGGCGCATCAGGCCAAGGCTCACATGAAGACACTCACGGCGTCGAGGTCTGGGAACACCCGCCTAACGGTCAAGGTCTTGTGGCTCTTCTCGCTCTCGGTATTTTAGAAGCGCTTGAAGAGTCCGGCACGATCCCATCCTTCACACCAGACCACCACAACACAGCCGAGTACCTCCACGCCGTGATCGAGTCGCTCCGTATTGCTTTCGCCGACGCATCATGGTACGTCTCGGATCCATCTCACAACCCACCTTCAATCAAACATCTCCTCTCAAAACCTTACCTCGCCTCACGTGCCAAACTTTTCGATCCATCCAAATCCTCAGAAAAGATCTTCGACAAAGGGAGCCCAGCACACAACCACAGCGACACAGTCTACTTCGCGGTAACAGACAAGCATGGAAACGGCATCTCGTTCATCAACAGTGTCTTCAATGGATTTGGATCAGGTATCGTGCCTAAGGGTACGGGATTCACATTACAGAATCGTGGGGCGAATTTTTCGCTCACGAAAGACCATCCCAATGCCATTGCACCCGGCAAGAGACCTTATCATACCATCATCCCTGCTATGCTTACTAATGCACATGATGGCTCACTGCATTCTGTCTATGGTGTCATGGGCGGTTTCATGCAGCCTCAAGGTCACGTCCAAGTTCTTCTCAACATGCTCGCGTTCAAATTCAATCCACAAGCTGCGCTTGACGCACCCAGATTCTGCATCAGAGCGGAGGGCATTCCTGGCGAGTTTGGGGATGGAGAGAAAAAGGTCTTCTTGGAAGAGGGAATCAAGCCTGAGGTCGCAGAGCAGTTGAAGAAGATGGGTCACAATGTGGAGCTGGTCGGTGGGTTTGAGAGAGGTGTTTTCGGAAGAGGCCAGGTTATCAGGTGTCATGAAGAAGATGGCCTAAGGGTTTTCTCAGCAGGCAGTGATCCTAGAGGCGATGGGGCTGCATTCCCCGGATAATCAAAACAGAAAAGCGGCATGAGTTTATGTTATGACAATGAGATCACGTTCAAAAAGGCAAGCAGTATTTTACCATGGTGAATTAGCATCATGATCCTTGACACATCATGTATATATTGGTCTGTAGTATCTAGCTATTGTACACTCCATCCCTCATCCATCCTCATCTTCTCCATTCTTCAGATCAAAATCACTTCTGATCAATATGCACAAGCAGATACAATGACCTGCAACAACCAATCGCAATCACGATTCAATGACGCGCTCAATGACCATTCTCACACACAAGCACATGCTGCTGTGCAAAACCCAGGTCTTGCATCAATCAACTCCTACAAATGCAATACTGAACTACCATTGCAACTATGCTGTCAGACCCGCTAGACATATGCTACCTGTAACGCCTGATTATGTTGTTTGGTTATCTTGAAGACAAAAGAAAGGTACTTGTACATCTGATATACTAATATAACATCGCGGATGCATCAAAAATTCAAGCAGGCGATGTAGAGCAGCGACGCCACTTGACACTGTCGATACGTCGAATCTAAATATGTTATGACACTGATTCAAGCCAACCTTAAACTTGCGGAACCATATCATGTGAGTAAGTGCAATCAGCACCTTTTCGACATTGGCCGATGGCATAGAACCTACAAGGCAACTTCGGTCCTTTGTATTCTCCATTTTCGTCGAATCGTTCCCAGTTCTTGAGTTTTTTCTTCTTGCCTGTCGTTCTACCTTCGTCTTCCTCCCGACGTGAACGTTCTGGATCTAATCTTTGGGTTTGATTTTGAGGATTATTTGCAGCAGCCCAAGCATTGTAATCAAATGGAGGTGGTGGAGGCAATTTGTCGTTACCAAAGCCAGCAAACATATGTTGTGCAATGTCTGCCAACGGTGGAGCAGGATATGATGGCATTATGGGTGGTTGAACCTGTGCTGCCTGCATGTTCGGCGGAGGATTAAAATTCGGTAGTGGGGGAGGCAAAAATGCTTGTTGTTCTGGAACGACTGGCTCTTGAATGGGATTATCCCGTTTGTATCCCTCAAGCCATATAACTCGGTGTCTGGGGTTGACCATCCACACAGGTGGCTCTGTCGGAGGAAAAGGTTGACCTTTCAATGCTTCAAATGCATCGAAGAGTGCTTTCAGTTCAGGTTCTGACTGCTTCTCAGAAGTGTTGGCTTGTAAAGTGTTAACGCCATGAGGCTGAGCCAAGTCATGGCTTGGTAATCCAGTAGGATACAATCTGCGGTTACGCTCCTCGGGCGACTCAATAGAGACACGGGTTGCAAAGATTTGAAAAGCTCGTTCACTACCATAATGCTCGAGCTCCTGGAGACGTTGAGCATGCCAAGGAGTAGAAGGCTGCTTCAGCGTTGTTACTGGTTCCTCTATACCTTCTTCCTCTGTCGATACTGGTTCTTTGGCTGAAGGCGGAATGTCTTCTGGACTCGTGTAGATTACGAGGAGTTCCAATGCCTCCCGTCGTGCTTGCGTTTCCTGTTCGGGAGTACGAACCTCCAGATCCCCACCCCTTGTGGAATAGGTAGGTCCAAATGGCGAAGATTTCGGGAGTCGAGAGAAGTCGATATTCTTCGGTTCCATAAATACGGGCTCGTCCACATCCGGAGGCTGATAGTCATCGTCTTCTAGATCCATAGCTTCTGTTGCACGTTTCTTATGCATCATGCCCTCGTTATGCATGTCTGTGGCATCTCTCAGCATGTCATCTTGCCGCCCTTCATCTTCCTCCTGCTCATGCTTGAAAAGCTTAATTTGCTCTAATTCAGGCCCTTCCTTGAACTTTACCCTAAGGTGGCGTCGACTCTCCTTACGCTCTCGACGAGCTTTCTCTTCTGGTGTCTCGGGTGGTCGTGCTGGAGCAGAAGGTGCACGTGGTGCTTCAGCTGGCTTAGCTATACTGGCGAGCAATGCTCCAAGCTTCGATTCTTGTGGTGGCGATGGCTCTCGCTTCTTTACGACAGGCTTTGCAACAGGGCGCGTTGCGATTCCGAGTAGATTAGCGGTTGGCTTCTTGGTAGGAACAGGCTTGGCAGGTGTTGCAGCATTGCCAGACACATCAACAGCAAATTTCTTCGTCGGCTTGCTATTAGCGGTATCTTCAAGAGGACGCTTGGCCGGAGTGGCTGCTGTAGTCTTTATAGGTTCACGTAGTTTTGGTTGCTCCGGTCCGTCTCGAGCTTTTTTCTCTGCTTCCACCTTTTTCACCTTGGATTTCTCTTGTGACTCAACTGTGTTGGCAAAAATCTCGATAAATTTCTGGTTGGTTTCCTTGTCGCCCTTCTTTATCCATCGCTTCTGGACTCCATCAAGTTTGCACTTCTTTAAGATTTCATCGGAGAGTGTTTTAAACCTTGCCAATAGATCAAGAGTGGCCTTAGGCAGTTTACCAGTGTAGTCATTTGTCTTGATGCAGTCTCGTAACGTTGATATCAACGCATTCACAAGTTGATGATGGTTACCAAGTTGTTCCACAATAAACGGTGCTCCATGCTTTAAGGTGGCAGCAATTGCTTGATAGAGCGCATCAAACAAAGCTGACTGCTCTTTCTGCAATTGATTAAGCTCAGCAGGCTTGTCATTGGCTTCCTCAATCTTTGTCAAAATGCTCTTGATTTGATTTCTGAAGCCCATTATGAATTGACCATATTTGGAAACAGCCTCTGATACCACTTCTTGAGAAGGATTCTGATGTGGACTCTTCCAAATAATGCCAATTGCATCCCACCCAGCAGCGAGGGCAGGATCTTTTGGTCTTTCAATATCGCGGACCTGGCATGAGTGTTAGTCAAGGTCGATGCATATTTTCGCGTAGTCTACGCGAACCAGAGACTGAAACGACAAAAAGACAGATATCCAACCGGCTCATGTGCAAACAGAAACAGAAATAGAAACAGAAACTCAAGGAAGCTCACAGTAGAGATGTCAATAACAGGTATCTTAGCCTCCTCGTCATCATCTGACTCGTCCTCCGAACTCGAGTCCTCTTCTGAAGAACTGGTCTCACTTGGTGATGCTGACTTGCTCACACTTCCATCTTCGCGTGGGATCTTTGCTATCTTGGCTTTAGGAGGTCGGCTAGTGCCTTGATAACCAGTTGTAGAGAGATCCTTTCGCGGTCGCCCGCGTTTCTTTGACTCAGTTTTTGTTACTAAGTCATGTCAGCAAGATAGAGGCCACATACCATGACATGAAGAACTCACGTGAAGAATCTCCGATGACCTTAGATTTTTTACGGGGTTTCGGTACTAATATCAGTAAGTCACTGTCGTGTGAGAAGCGTAGACAATTCAAACCTTTGGTTTCTGTCCCGTTGGCTCTCAGACCACCTAAAGTTGTAAAGACAACGAAAGGGGCATGATTCAGTGAATGTTTCAACTCAGTATCCTTCTTTGCAAGTAGATCAGGACGATATACGCGAAGAGTACTTGATGGACGAGCTAAAGCAGGCTGTACAGCTGGTTGATTTTGGAATGCTTGATCGTGAATACTCTGATACGGAACCTCCGCCACAGGCTTCGTAGTAGCAGGTCTATATTCTGGCGTAGAATTTGGTATCCTTGGGTATTGTATAGCGTTCGTTTGGTTTTGGGGGATG
>Ga0181470_100307_pt1 | contig 12833 bp, 9 predicted proteins | sample InSIn5SAF170_FD_119082 | JGI IMG/M metagenome (GOLD analysis project Ga0181470, IMG submission 119082) | Clean room microbial communities from NASA Spacecraft Assembly Facility at Jet Propulsion Laboratory, Pasadena, California, USA -... ...
ATCGTTAACAACTGGAACGGCACCATAAAGGGTGCTCCGCAGGACCTGCCAACCGGCTACTTGACGTGGGTCGACTACACTGCAAACCAATGGGCCTTCCTTTACCCGCCATTTTTCGACCTCGCTATCGGCATCTATGCAGAGCGAACAAAGCAGCCTGTCGCGCTCGGCGAGCTCTTTACGCTGGCCATCGGTCTATCTCCAAGCACACCGTATCCTGGACCCGTGCAGATCTTCACGGGTCGTCAGGACGCGATCTACTGCGGTGGGGATTGCTTAGCGACTGGAGGTGCATATGAGAGCATCCCTGCTGCGGCACAAGGCATGTTCCCCAATGCGAGCTCGTTCGAAGCGTACATCCAGCCGGATGTCGGCCATGTCATCAACTTCCACTACAACAGTACGGGCGCGAACAGGGTGATTCAGCAGTGGCTTCTGAGTCAGGGACTTGGGAGCTCATGAGCTAGGAGTTGCTGAGCTGTGTTGGAGGGAAATTGGGCTGCGTTCGGGTGAGAACGATGTGATTGGTTATTTGAGAGGGTTTCTATTGTAGCTGCGATTGTGAAGTCTGTTGTGGTTGATTGTAACGGCGAACGATTGAGAATTGGGTAACTGTCAACCTTGAGGAGCTGCAGATGGATGTAACTATGGCGAGCGTGATTCGGAGCGGAATGAACAGGAACACTGAGCTCATCCGGAAATCTATGGCTTACGGACAACTTTATAAGCACCATCCTACATCGTTACATACCACAGTGTAACGAATTTGTATTAAACCGGATCGAGCAGAGTTTCAGAGTGGCTGATTCATTACGTCGCTTACGAGATAAAGTTCGCGACGCGCTCCACTTTGAGACGCGCGTGCTCCAGTGGCGTTCCATCCATGCAGCAGCTCTCTTGTGTCGACAGGTCTCTCTCAACGACAACGCTCTCGACCATGTCTAAAAAACGTACACTCGAAGGTTTCTTCAAGCCAGCGTCGACGAAAAAATTACGGGTTGAATCGTCAGAAAATGCATCGATCCATTCAACGTTTCCTTGGGCGGTCCCTCAGCTGCCACCATCTATAACCGAAGCTCTGGGGTTCGCTCCGGCAGAAGAGGGCAAAGTAATCAATGACCAACTCGATCTTGACCTCCTGTACTTCCAGCCCTACATCCCGAAGGAGGTGGAGAATGATCTCTTCCGTTTCCTGCGCCAGGAACTCTTCTTCTACCGAGTAAAGTACAATATAAAGAGAGGCCCAGTGGAGACAGAAATAAATACTCCCCGTTTCACTACCGTGTTCGGTGTGGATGAGTCCTCGTACTTCGCACCTGACGGCTCTCTCCTCGATTCCAAGACACAGCGACCTATCCCAAAGGACAGGTACAAATGTCAGCCACGGCCTTTACCTGGATGTCTAGACTTCTTGCGCAAGATCACCGAAGGCTCTACAGGCCAGACGTACAACTTCTGCCTTGTGAACTACTACGCGAACGGCAACGACAGCATATCCTATCACTCAGACGACGAGAGATTCCTAGGGCCAAATCCAGCGATAGCGTCCTTCTCGCTAGGCGCAAAGCGCGACTTCCTCATGAAGCACAAGCCGGTCACGCCCAAGGAGGGCGAGACTCCGAAGCCGGAACCGAAGCCGCTGAAGCTACCTTTGGCCTCGGGGGATATGATTCTGATGCGTGGGGCCACGCAATCAAATTGGTTGCATAGCATACCGAAGCGCAAGGGAGGAGAGAGTGAAAAAGGTAGGATAAACATCACATTCAGGAAAGCGATTGTGCGAGGCGGGACGGAGAACTACTACCAGTACAACGTTGGGAAGGGAGGTGCGTACAAGTGGGATGAGAGGAAGCAGGAGATGATACCGTGCAGCGAGGCTGAGAAAGAACCAACATAATATTTGACACGACGAAAAGAGACGATTCAGTATATGAATGCACCTTGGTTGGTAGAATTGTTATTGAAGACACCTATCGTATAGTACAGTCACTCGAGGGTTGCTCTGGCAGCCCTCTTTGAAGACTATAAATTCACATCTTCATATGACAAACCACGATGCCGTAGTACGACGTGCGCAATCTGGATGCCTGAAGAAGCATCGGCAAGGCTGGGCAACGGCTTCACGAGGCCTTCACCAGACAATTGGTGACGTCCAGACGGAGCTATGGCGGACTTAAGGGAGGATTTGGAAGACCATGTCGAGCAAATCACTCCCCTCGAACAGCTGTTGCTTCTCATGAAACGCAATACGTGAGAAACAGCCACATTTGCTGGCCGGTTCTGAAGAATGGAGCTGGGGAGCCCGTTCTTGTGGCTTGGCAGAGGTTGAGAGAACCCTCTGTAGTGACATCCAACGCCCGCCTCGAACGACACCTATCTACCTCCTGCCGATCTCAGTTGTCGCGACCTGTTCCCAGACTTCACCATTGGTAAGATCGATGCCTATGGACGCGAACGCGCTACCAATTGAAGACACTAGGTCGATGGAATCGACGTTGTCTCTACCCTCACCGCGGCGAAGGAAGGCGGCTGGGGTGGCGTTGCCGAAGCGAAACGGCTGATTGAGGCGTGCGAGACGGACATTCCAGTCTGCGAGTGTCTGACCCAGCCAGGTGTCATTGGCGGACCAGCCAGCCAGCACGATACCGTCGGTGGCTTCGGGATACAAGGCAGAGAGTCGGTACGTCTGAGAGGCTCCGAAGGAGTGGCCGATATGCACAACCTTGCTGAACTGCTTGTTCACAGTTGGGAACGTGCCGTTGCGAAGCATCTGAGTGATCTCGTACACGGCTGATACCTCGGCAGGCGCTTGCACAACGTTGAGAGGATCGGCATGAGACGAGTTGCCAATTCCGAAACGGTCGATGCTGACAGTGTCGAAACCGTACTCGTCAACCGCGACATTAACGTAGGAGTAGTTATAGTCGTTGAACGGCAGATCCCAATAGCTATTGGATGTATCAGCGGATGGGTCAAGAGATAACACGGCGGCATACTACCTCTTGTCGAAGCCAATGCCGTGAATCAGAAATTGTACAGTCGCATTGGGCCTGCTGCCACCGTCTGGACGGCAGTACTTGGCGCTGATGTTGTAGAGACCAGTGACCGTTTGGTACCCTACTAAGGACTCTTCTGAGAAGTTTCCGCGAATGTTGGTGAAATTTTGAGCAAAGCGTGTCGCATCGAGGTTGGTTTGGAGCGTGGGAACATCGAAGACACCCTGACGGGCATTGATGTAGACTGGAACAGTGACGTTGGTGCAGACCTTTGCAACGGCCCGACAAGAGAGCGCAGCAATTGCGAGCCAGAGATGAAGCATTTCTGTAATTGATAGCAAGCAAATGGATACAGTAGGATGTAACAATCAGGGACGGAAAACATGCGAAGAGTCCAGGGGTTTATAGAGAGAGGACGTGGGCGAACCGCGAAGGATGTACTAATAGCTGTAACGGAAGATGAGGGCTAGAATTAAGGATGAAAGGTGTCAGGCGTCTCTTAATGCTCCTCTTATGCTTCACAACGACGATGGTGCTACTCTCACTCATGACAGCCCGCATGACAGCGCCACAATAGTCGTCTCTGGCGTAGCGACGTAACGTATCTCAAGAAATCAAATGAAGTTGCCCAACGTTACTTTAGAACTCCTTCCATGTAGGGAGAACGCTATGCCTTTCATCCAACGTCCGATCACCAACGCCAATGAACGTGAACGCAACGACCCTCGAAGCACGCTTCCACCCACATGGTAGATCCGAGCGGAGCTTATCTGATTCTGGGTAAAGTCCACTCATGCGGCGCCAGGAAGTCTCCGAAGCAGAGATCCTGGGGACGTCTCCTGTGTCACAAAGTAGGCCCAGGCGTCGTCGTGCGAAACGGTATTGACGGTATAGCTTCCCCGACGAAATTGCTTGGTCGAAGGCATTCCTGTGTACGGAGCGACTCGAGCTCGCTGCGGATAGTTACACATACCAATACTGCAGCTAGCCTCTGCTACTTACCAGCATACATGAACGCCGGTTGGAGAGGTGCAGATTTTGGGATTGACGTCAAGTGAATGCCTTCCAAGAACCCTCGCTAGCATCTCCGTCACCAGTCATCCGCCCATAGCAACCAGAAAATTATGTCGTATCACCACGACGCAATTCCAAAGGAGGTCATGGTAACTCTACCAGATCTCAGCTCGGCTTTTGTTCCAAAACGGTCTAAGATCGCGGACGGCCGTGGGGAATTGTTGCAGAACATCCCGACAATTGAGCAGGAGGAAGCTTCTCGTGCGTTTCAACAATTCAACCAGGGCCCACTCGACGACGTACCTGCTTTCATCCCGGCCGATTCGCCCGGTGTCGTTGAAGAGTCACCGAAATTCGAAGAAGCACCGCAAGTCGAAGAGCCGCCACGGCAACACTTCAATACGCGTGCGGCTGCACTGCTGGCTTCTCAAGTCAGCTATCATCAGCAGCAGCCGTATGAGTATGTCCGCCAAGAATCTCCACCGTTTGAGCCGATACATGAAGAGCCTGAGCAAGAGCCGGTTTTCGACGACGAGTCCGAAGCCTCGATCGATCTGGCAAGACAAGTCTCGCCAGTACAAGATCGATGGGCTCAAATTCGTAAGAATGCGGCCGAGCGTGCCGCGGCGTCAAGGGTGAACGAGGAACGTCAGTCACAACGCGGCTACAGCCATAGTCAGAGCACACGGACCGACGAGGGCGAGACGAGCGACGAAGAAACGATCGAATCCCGTGTCGCTCGTATCAAGGCTCGTGTCGCGGAGCTTACAGGCAACATGGACACACCAAGACAACCTTACCACCGACCCCAAGAGGCCACCACTAACCCACTTGGCGTTTGAGATTGAACGTATGCTGCCTATAACCATTCAGCAACACCTGCGTCATTAGAAGCCCCAGTTGCTCCAATTACCCCCCCATCTTTGGTCCTTCGTTCTCTTCCATCGGTCCAAGTCCGTTTCATGCAAACCCAATAATACTCCTTTCATCACAACCTTGGATCCACCTTCGATTTCTCACACGCAGTTTGTCTCTGTTTATTCCAATATATATGCCCACTAATTTTGTACCTCCCCGGCGTCTGTCACGTAAATCTCTTTCTTTTTCGTGCTGCTTATACATCCTCGTGGCTTTCCGAAGATACCAGACTGTTCTTTTCTCAAATCTGTTGATTTTTCCCACGGATACAGCGACGGGGGTGATACAACATCGGCGTTGCATGTATAGCTTCTGGAGGGTGTGTATCTAATGTGGGTTGGCTTGACGTACGACTGGCTGAGCCATGCTATAGCTGCTCACCATATCCCGTAGAATTCTTCAGGAATCATACTTGCAGATTCTGATACGAGGCACTCTGTGATCAACCATTGTCATCACAGAAAGTCTTTTCGGAAAGCTGCTCCACCGTCAGCAAACCATACTTGGATCACCGCGGAAGCGATGCATTTGTGTGGATCTCCGGCTGCATAACGTACCTCCAGGGTTCAGCGCCGCAGCATACATGACCAGATTAATAGGGAGCAAGTCGTCAGACGCGTTGTGTCCTGCCTCCTTGCTCTCCTTTTCGGGGCGCGGCGCCATCCCAGTCTTCTCCCACATCTGTGTGATATCTCTAGCCTTTCCAATCCATTCTTCACCGCCAATACCACACTGCATACCCAGACACGTGCCAAATTCCCTAAACGCAAGCCGTCTCCTCATCGGAGCCTGGAAGTACCCTTCCTCCCACAGCTCTCCCAAATCGCTCCCAGCCCGGCTCAACAAGCCATCCGCCCACTCCTCCCCGGCAAACCAGTGCGCGGTCCACAGCGTCATGCCCAGGTCTAATGGATCCTGGCTACCGTACCCCCGCCACTTCGTCCGCACAACCTTCTCATAATCCGCAATCTCTTCCTCCAACACACGGCTGCCCTCCCCATCCGCCTGCTGCAGCAGCCGATACACCACGAACCCATCCACGGGGTCCAGATTCCCCTCGCTCCGCACAAGCGGCCGGCTCAGGTCCATAGACATCTTCCACACTATGCGCGGCCGCGCCTTGTCCCGGTCGTACACGAACGCCGGGTGTATTGCCTTCGCCAGCTCGACCGCCTGGTCGTTGTAGCTCTTGTCTTGCGAGGCGAGGGAGAGCCGGTTCAGCGCGAACATCCACAGGGTGAGGTAGTGGTGGTACTGGCCGTCGCCGTCCGGGCCGGCTTCGTCGTCCTTGCCGATGCGCAGGCCGCCGGCGAGCGGGTGGGCGTCGCTGGCGTGGGGGAGGCGCGCCGTGCCGCTGCGCGTGCGGCCGAGGGTCGAGTGCACGGTGCTGACGAGGGTCTGCGCGTAGGTGAGGTAGTGCGGGGAGGAGGTGGTGCGGTGGAGGGTTAGGAGGTTGAGGACGCCGAAGGCGTCGGTCCAGCTGGTGAGCCTTAGCGACGATGGAGAAAAGGCCGGAGTGAGGCAATGAGAATGAGCAGGCTCACAGGTAGCGGCCTTTGTGGCCGGCAGTCATGGGCGGAGGCGTCCATGGTTCGGATGGGGGCTCGGTAGGGAAGCGGTAGATGTGCTGCATAGCTGTATGGAACTTTGACATTTGGGGCGATATTGAAGCCATTATTTTGAATGATGGGATGCTCCAACTCTTGAGGGACATGTGCAGTGTGTTCGTGAGGGTCAATTGTGTAGGTAGAAGCTTGAACCCCTCCATTTCGACCTCACTATGATGCAAGTTTATCGATAATTCACGCTCTCAGGTGACCACGCACTGGGTTCATGTCAACAAATCAAGTGAACAACGACCCGAACATCCAAAGACCATAAATCCACGATGTCGAATTTACCGTGTCCCCTGCCAGAAGTCGAAGTAGCTTTAGAACCTTTCATACATTCGAGACAAGAAACCTTGGCTATCCGACAGACACTTGCACAACATCTGCAGTCGCAGTTCGTAGTCAACGGAACGTCTCACTCTCATCTGCAGTCAATCTGTCCCTCTCGTGGTACTAAAGTTGCGTCAATCCCTTCTCAGGTGGTAGGCCTACGCAGAAGATATCTTGAAGCTCTACAGGCGAATCTCGCCGCGCGTGGGCAGTACGATGCTCTCAGAAAGGAACTCGACGAGCTCCAGACATCCATCGCACCAGCGGACGCGGAGACTGAAACTGCTTCCGAGGAAGCCGCTATCCAAGAATACATCGCCTTGCTCCGCCAGCGCCAACGCCATGGGAGACTGGATGTCATTCAAAGAACATTAAGCCGGCTTCTAGCTGCAGAGCCGAACCCGGTCAAGACTGGACCAAGGACTATACTGGATGAGAAGCTTGGAGAGCCTCTGCAGCCACCTACCGCAGCAGTGCCATCGGAGGAAGCGTACCCAGATGTTGAAGCATTAGTCTTTAAGCTCAAACGGGAAGTTCTAGCAGCGAAACGAAGCAAGGACCAGTCAAGTGCTCTGCAAGCTCAAGCTCAAGAGCTCGCTCAAGCAGCCCCTGAACCGACGCTGGAAGCTGAAGCTCATGCTCTGAGTTGCGCCCGAGACGAGCTGGTTAACTGGATTGAGGGTGAGCTGGTCAAGATATCAGACAGTGAGGTTGAAGTGCCAGACAGGGCATTACCGGTGCAAGTAAATGGCGATGCTTCCGAAGATGAAGGCCTTGCAACTCGACAGCAAGGTGAAAAGACACAAGAGCTCTACAACAAATACATCACAGCACGCACATCGCTCATCGCAAGAGTGAACGCAGTAGCAGCTGGACCATCGCAACCGCCTAAGACCTTCGAAGAGTCCTTGGGTCTTCCAGTGTCAAGTCCGACCAAGACTCTGCCTTCAAAAACTCTTAGCACCCATGAGATTCTGCCGTATATACCTAGCCTCCTCCAAATTTCCGGAGACGAACGTTCACTCATCCAGCAATCAACCTATTTGCGGCGCCAACTAGCCAACGCCTCGGCTGAGACCGCCCGCACCATCCGACGTCTGGCTGGCGAGAGTCACCTCGTTGCTCCAGACGCAGGCGCCATGTCAGCCTGGGCGGCTGCGGCGGAAGCTAGCTCGGCGAGGACGGAAACTTTCGTGCGGGAGCAGTTGCAGGCTGGCGAGACGCATATTGCTGTCGCAGACCAGATTCTGGCAGATTTGCGGGCGCGAAGGGAAACTTTCGGCCGACTCGACGGGACTTTGTAAGTCACTGAGTTTGTCGCATGCAACTCCGCTGCGTGAGTCGTTTGAAGGGTGCAAGTACCTCAAAGACGACGATTCTTCTTAGAAGAGAGGCGCCAATATGCAGCACGCATTTAGCCATGGTACAGGCAGTGGTTTCCCGTCTAAAAAGGAGTTCGCATTACTTGACTCGATAGTCTACACAAGGCATTCAGCGCTGTTACCAAATTTGATACGCGCATCGACGCGCTGTAAGTTGGCGAGAAGGGCGTTGATGGTGCCATTACGCTTCCTTGGAAAGAGAAGTGAGCAGCAAGCAGTGTGAGTGGATCATGGATATGCTTCGGGAGGCATCCAGGGAAGAGACGTCCTGCAAGATGCACCATCCCGCTGCAACGTGATCAGCTTGCCAGGGATGAACCAGCAGTGAAAGTCAATGCGTTATGTTCTGCAACAATTCCCCACGGCCGTCCGCGATCTTAGACCGTTTTGGAACAAAAGCCGAGCTGAGATCTGGTAGAGTTACCATGACCTCCTTTGGAATTGCGTCGTGGTGATACGACATAATTTTCTGGTTGCTATGGGCGGATGACTGGTGACGGAGATGCTAGCGAGGGTTCTTGGAAGGCATTCACTTGACGTCAATCCCAAAATCTGCACCTCTCCAACCGGCGTTCATGTATGCTGGTAAGTAGCAGAGGCTAGCTGCAGTATTGGTATGTGTAACTATCCGCAGCGAGCTCGAGTCGCTCCGTACACAGGAATGCCTTCGACCAAGCAATTTCGTCGGGGAAGCTATACCGTCAATACCGTTTCGCACGACGACGCCTGGGCCTACTTTGTGACACAGGAGACGTCCCCAGGATCTCTGCTTCGGAGACTTCCTGGCGCCGCATGAGTGGACTTTACCCAGAATCAGATAAGCTCCGCTCGGATCTACCATGTGGGTGGAAGCGTGCTTCGAGGGTCGTTGCGTTCACGTTCATTGGCGTTGGTGATCGGACGTTGGATGAAAGGCATAGCGTTCTCCCTACATGGAAGGAGTTCTAAAGTAACGTTGGGCAACTTCATTTGATTTCTTGAGATACGTTACGTCGCTACGCCAGAGACGACTATTGTGGCGCTGTCATGCGGGCTGTCATGAGTGAGAGTAGCACCATCGTCGTTGTGAAGCATAAGAGGAGCATTAAGAGACGCCTGACACCTTTCATCCTTAATTCTAGCCCTCATCTTCCGTTACAGCTATTAGTACATCCTTCGCGGTTCGCCCACGTCCTCTCTCTATAAACCCCTGGACTCTTCGCATGTTTTCCGTCCCTGATTGTTACATCCTACTGTATCCATTTGCTTGCTATCAATTACAGAAATGCTTCATCTCTGGCTCGCAATTGCTGCGCTCTCTTGTCGGGCCGTTGCAAAGGTCTGCACCAACGTCACTGTTCCAGTCTACATCAATGCCCGTCAGGGTGTCTTCGATGTTCCCACGCTCCAAACCAACCTCGATGCGACACGCTTTGCTCAAAATTTCACCAACATTCGCGGAAACTTCTCAGAAGAGTCCTTAGTAGGGTACCAAACGGTCACTGGTCTCTACAACATCAGCGCCAAGTACTGCCGTCCAGACGGTGGCAGCAGGCCCAATGCGACTGTACAATTTCTGATTCACGGCATTGGCTTCGACAAGAGGTAGTATGCCGCCGTGTTATCTCTTGACCCATCCGCTGATACATCCAATAGCTATTGGGATCTGCCGTTCAACGACTATAACTACTCCTACGTTAATGTCGCGGTTGACGAGTACGGTTTCGACACTGTCAGCATCGACCGTTTCGGAATTGGCAACTCGTCTCATGCCGATCCTCTCAACGTTGTGCAAGCGCCTGCCGAGGTATCAGCCGTGTACGAGATCACTCAGATGCTTCGCAACGGCACGTTCCCAACTGTGAACAAGCAGTTCAGCAAGGTTGTGCATATCGGCCACTCCTTCGGAGCCTCTCAGACGTACCGACTCTCTGCCTTGTATCCCGAAGCCACCGACGGTATCGTGCTGGCTGGCTGGTCCGCCAATGACACCTGGCTGGGTCAGACACTCGCAGACTGGAATGTCCGTCTCGCACGCCTCAATCAGCCGTTTCGCTTCGGCAACGCCACCCCAGCCGCCTTCCTTCGCCGCGGTGAGGGTAGAGACAACGTCGATTCCATCGACCTAGTGTCTTCAATTGGTAGCGCGTTCGCGTCCATAGGCATCGATCTTACCAATGGTGAAGTCTGGGAACAGGTCGCGACAACTGAGATCGGCAGGAGGTAGATAGGTGTCGTTCGAGGCGGGCGTTGGATGTCACTACAGAGGGTTCTCTCAACCTCTGCCAAGCCACAAGAACGGGCTCCCCAGCTCCATTCTTCAGAACCGGCCAGCAAATGTGGCTGTTTCTCACGTATTGCGTTTCATGAGAAGCAACAGCTGTTCGAGGGGAGTGATTTGCTCGACATGGTCTTCCAAATCCTCCCTTAAGTCCGCCATAGCTCCGTCTGGACGTCACCAATTGTCTGGTGAAGGCCTCGTGAAGCCGTTGCCCAGCCTTGCCGATGCTTCTTCAGGCATCCAGATTGCGCACGTCGTACTACGGCATCGTGGTTTGTCATATGAAGATGTGAATTTATAGTCTTCAAAGAGGGCTGCCAGAGCAACCCTCGAGTGACTGTACTATACGATAGGTGTCTTCAATAACAATTCTACCAACCAAGGTGCATTCATATACTGAATCGTCTCTTTTCGTCGTGTCAAATATTATGTTGGTTCTTTCTCAGCCTCGCTGCACGGTATCATCTCCTGCTTCCTCTCATCCCACTTGTACGCACCTCCCTTCCCAACGTTGTACTGGTAGTAGTTCTCCGTCCCGCCTCGCACAATCGCTTTCCTGAATGTGATGTTTATCCTACCTTTTTCACTCTCTCCTCCCTTGCGCTTCGGTATGCTATGCAACCAATTTGATTGCGTGGCCCCACGCATCAGAATCATATCCCCCGAGGCCAAAGGTAGCTTCAGCGGCTTCGGTTCCGGCTTCGGAGTCTCGCCCTCCTTGGGCGTGACCGGCTTGTGCTTCATGAGGAAGTCGCGCTTTGCGCCTAGCGAGAAGGACGCTATCGCTGGATTTGGCCCTAGGAATCTCTCGTCGTCTGAGTGATAGGATATGCTGTCGTTGCCGTTCGCGTAGTAGTTCACAAGGCAGAAGTTGTACGTCTGGCCTGTAGAGCCTTCGGTGATCTTGCGCAAGAAGTCTAGACATCCAGGTAAAGGCCGTGGCTGACATTTGTACCTGTCCTTTGGGATAGGTCGCTGTGTCTTGGAATCGAGGAGAGAGCCGTCAGGTGCGAAGTACGAGGACTCATCCACACCGAACACGGTAGTGAAACGGGGAGTATTTATTTCTGTCTCCACTGGGCCTCTCTTTATATTGTACTTTACTCGGTAGAAGAAGAGTTCCTGGCGCAGGAAACGGAAGAGATCATTCTCCACCTCCTTCGGGATGTAGGGCTGGAAGTACAGGAGGTCAAGATCGAGTTGGTCATTGATTACTTTGCCCTCTTCTGCCGGAGCGAACCCCAGAGCTTCGGTTATAGATGGTGGCAGCTGAGGGACCGCCCAAGGAAACGTTGAATGGATCGATGCATTTTCTGACGATTCAACCCGTAATTTTTTCGTCGACGCTGGCTTGAAGAAACCTTCGAGTGTACGTTTTTTAGACATGGTCGAGAGCGTTGTCGTTGAGAGAGACCTGTCGACACAAGAGAGCTGCTGCATGGATGGAACGCCACTGGAGCACGCGCGTCTCAAAGTGGAGCGCGTCGCGAACTTTATCTCGTAAGCGACGTAATGAATCAGCCACTCTGAAACTCTGCTCGATCCGGTTTAATACAAATTCGTTACACTGTGGTATGTAACGATGTAGGATGGTGCTTATAAAGTTGTCCGTAAGCCATAGATTTCCGGATGAGCTCAGTGTTCCTGTTCATTCCGCTCCGAATCACGCTCGCCATAGTTACATCCATCTGCAGCTCCTCAAGGTTGACAGTTACCCAATTCTCAATCGTTCGCCGTTACAATCAACCACAACAGACTTCACAATCGCAGCTACAATAGAAACCCTCTCAAATAACCAATCACATCGTTCTCACCCGAACGCAGCCCAATTTCCCTCCAACACAGCTCAGCAACTCCTAGCTCATGAGCTCCCAAGTCCCTGACTCAGAAGCCACTGCTGAATCACCCTGTTCGCGCCCGTACTGTTGTAGTGGAAGTTGATGACATGGCCGACATCCGGCTGGATGTACGCTTCGAACGAGCTCGCATTGGGGAACATGCCTTGTGCCGCAGCAGGGATGCTCTCATATGCACCTCCAGTCGCTAAGCAATCCCCACCGCAGTAGATCGCGTCCTGACGACCCGTGAAGATCTGCACGGGTCCAGGATACGGTGTGCTTGGAGATAGACCGATGGCCAGCGTAAAGAGCTCGCCGAGCGCGACAGGCTGCTTTGTTCGCTCTGCATAGATGCCGATAGCGAGGTCGAAAAATGGCGGGTAAAGGAAGGCCCATTGGTTTGCAGTGTAGTCGACCCACGTCAAGTAGCCGGTTGGCAGGTCCTGCGGAGCACCCTTTATGGTGCCGTTCCAGTTGTTAACGAT
>Ga0181470_100309_pt1 | contig 12810 bp, 8 predicted proteins | sample InSIn5SAF170_FD_119082 | JGI IMG/M metagenome (GOLD analysis project Ga0181470, IMG submission 119082) | Clean room microbial communities from NASA Spacecraft Assembly Facility at Jet Propulsion Laboratory, Pasadena, California, USA -... ...
TGGCATTGCCTAGCTCTAGAAGACCCTCAGGAATACCCCCAGCTCCAGGATCATCAATGAGTTCAAAAAGTCCTTCTACTGCTGCGGTATAAAATTCTTCAGCAGCAATCGAGTCCTTGGCGTTCCGTGGCTCGACTCTGATACGTGTTCCAGCTTCGTCCTCAGCAGTCTCGAGTAAGAAAGCTCCGTCTTCCAGGATCTTCATAAGGTACCACTCCATATTAGTGCGGCCAGACCAATCACGCATGGCTGTCCAAACGTTCAAGACGGAGCATATAAATGCATCTGTACCAGTCTTGCTTTCAGTAATCATCCTAGCGCACGTAGTAGCCCAGACATCCGTCCTTCTGAGGTCTTCCAGCGAATCTGGTCCAGCGGAATTTGCAAAACAAGTATGAATCAATGCTGATAAAGGATCATGGCGCTGAAAAGAAAGTAAACGTTCAATAGCAGTGGGTATATTTGCAGATGATCGATTGGTATTGGAAGGAAGACCTTTAGATTTGGTATGAAAGGGCAGGACAGAGTTAACAGCTTCCAGTCCTTGGTGGAAAATAGTCAAGGATTGGAGTTCCGTAGTGGTAAGACTAGAAATGCGACTTGCAAGATAGCCCGGATTAGTACGGATTTGTGTCAGGAAATGCAAGAATGTGTCGCGGGATCTCTGGGAAAGTTCAAGCATGAAATTGGAAGGCGTCCGACTTGGTTTATCATCATTCGAGGTTTGGCGACCATTATCCAGGTCAGGTTCCAGCAGGGCATATCGTCTGGTCAAATCGCACGAATTCCGTACATCGTGAACGGCATTGTATAAACCAGCGAAGGATCGCTTGTCATCTGCTCTGAAGTTATCTACCAGAGTTCGGTACGCAAGCTCTCCACATCGTGCAAGGCGTGCAGACAGAGCAGTAGCAACCAAGGACCTTTGCAAACGGACACGAGAATGCAAGCGCTTCCGCTCCTGGTAGGTGGAAAGCCTTACCAAATGTGCTAGTTCTTCCAAAGTGGTATTTACAGGTGCAGGAGCCTCAAATATCTCCGAGTTGGTATACTGAGATATGTCTTGAAGGAGGGGCATATGTTTTGGTTTTGATGCAGGGGCTGTTTTCGTGGCATTCCCCTTCAACTCCACAGGCAATCTGGCTCCATTCTGTCTGTGGCCATCTGGAGATGGCGAGACATGTTTCCGAATTCTGCGCGGTACCTCGCGGTTGAAGGATTCATATTGTGAGTGTGCAGCACGTTGTGGACTACGAGATCGATATCGATGCAGCCGTGGTGGAAGTTGCTGCTTTTCAGGTGGAGAAGGGGTAGGACTTCGAGAGGACACATGTGTGATCGTTGGTGAAACAGCTACATAGTATTAGCAGAGTTTTAAAGAGTGACATGGCAGCTCGATCAATGCTTTGAAGGTTACGAACGGGGAGTGGTGTGCCCGGGGCCTGGAAGGGAAAGACTACGCTGCATAGTCGTCATGACTCCATCTGACTGAAAGTAAAGGTGCTATCTCGTGCTGCCTCGCATCGAGATAAACCTTTGCGGAGTCCTATGGTTCCAGCAATGCGCAGTTTTGCTGAGTAGTGAACTTGTGGACAAATGCGACTCTGATGGAGGGGTTCGAGTATCGACAACAACAAAACAACGATAACGATAACGAGCAAAAGCGCAAAGACTGACTTTCAACCAAGATATCACAGAAACATGCGATACTGCTAACAGAGAGCAAGGAGAAGGGAGAGAAGTGAATAGGGAAGGGAAAGAGAGTGCAAGAATCGAACGAAATATGACCAAAAACCATCAATCACCAACCATATGCATATGCTGGTTGGCAGCTGCACATTGCAGATGCGAAGCTCACTGGTCGGCACGAGCCCATCCTGCCAACAAATCCATGCAGCAGGAACAACCCTGTCTCGCCCCTGCCCAATCACCTGGTGATCTCCCCTTCCAGCCAACGCAGACCTCACCAAGACTGCCAGCCAATCTCGAACGGGTGTCATTGAGGAAGAATACAACTCAAAATTTCGACAAGTATATTCTAAGATGGCTTCTTCTTTCAGCCGCATACATATTTTGACGTTATATTTCCAAAGACGGTTATCGGTAGCTTAAATAGCATTCAAGATGATGAGTTAGAGATGCCACTCTCGATGCGACGACATCCTTGCGTTCGTTCCACCTCTTGTACACGACTACATAGCTGGAGACAGAGATGTTGTAGGTTGGTAGCAAGCGACCACAAGAACACGAACCATGAGGAACTGGCACCATAAACCGCTGAAAGTTCTCTCAACCATCATAACACGGAATCGCCTCCTTCCGCAATGTGCTGGTGTTCTCCTATGGCTACACGATCACATGCCATGACCGTCGTAAAATAGAAACGGCTCTCGAAAGCACAGCATCATCGATATCATCAAATCTCATATAGGCTGATCCAGCAATACACGATGAGCTGGCCGTTATTTTAGCCACGTCCCAGGCACAGGAGAACCCAGCAGAATCGTCCCCTTGGTACACATAGGGTCCACCTACGCTTGGTAGGAGCTTCTATGCATGAACTTTATGTAAGTATTGCCACTGCCAGCTCACACATGCTTAAGATTGCGATGCATGCCTCATTGGACAACAATCTTCGTAGATGTACAAAAAAAATAAACAAATACGCACACCATTGAATCTGTCCTTTTGATGAGTTGTTTACAACATGGCACTTCGGTTAGTCATAATTTTCGTTTGGAAGGATCTTGTCAAGTAGTAGGAAATATGGTAGGGCGGGCATGTTGCTTGTAAGAAATTCAAATGTATTAATTCTATAAAAAATGCTTTTTGTGTAATTGGTTCCATTTCTATTTCACATATGCCCAAAGATTTGCAGCTCCGCGCGAATGAGAAAGAGACATGCAATATATATCACTTCTGCGAAATGGTCTCAATTGCCCTGTAGAATCAATGAGCATCAAGTATCCGGTTTCCAATCTATATCCACCAGATTCATCCCATCCAGCGGTCAGGGAAGAAAGATAGTTAACATGCTCCGTTTGGATTTGAACGATGAGAACCTATACAGGCTGTTCCAAAATCCCCTCTGTGGAACGCGAACTTTATCGCTATATACCTCAGTCAAGCTTCATATCACCCCCAGCACCGAGTGTGAACTTGAAAGCACGCTTTTTCGGAGTATGAAGAGCTTCCTGTGATGCTTTCCGCTTCTGCAACCCACCAGATATGAGCGTACCTGATGGACCCGAAGATCTACCTGGCTCCATGTTAAAAGCATCGTTTCCCAGCGAAAATAATGCCGTTGAGGACTCTGACTGATGTTCAGACGCATCGTTCGAGGCGAAGGACGTGCTGACTCGCTTGTCAGTAGCAATGTTTATGACACCTCCCGGTCGTTTGAAGTGCTGAAGAGCCTCAAACGAAACTGCGCTCAATGAAGTTGGAGACTTGCTCGAATTGGTAGTTCCACCATCGTCTCCCAGAGACGGTGTAGTGGAGTCTGGAACTCCTTTATTCAGAGCCCGTGGGAGAAGTATCTTGCGGCTGAAATCATCATGAGTCTGTTCTGGTAAAAACTTGAAGATAGCCATGCCTGGAACAACCTTTGATGTTCGTGGTCTTCGCGGAGTGGTAGGCTTGTGTAGTCTGGTAGAGGTGTCAGTCAAGTCTTGTTCGCTTCGTTCACACTGTGTCTTGATTTCATCATATATCGACGATGGAGTAGAAACGCTCGAATCGGTTCCACATGATACTGATGACGGTGATGATGGGTTAATGGTCCTGGAGACAACAGCCTTGAAAGAAGAACCCGTCTCATCAGGTTCAGCTGACACAGATGGAGACGCGCAAGTCAGCTGCTTTCTAAGAGTCTGGAGTTGTTTTGGGGCAGCTGACGAGGTTTGCTTCTGCGTGCGTCTTTTCTTGATCGTAAGCATTGGGTCTTCTTTTGGTTGTGTACCATTTGGACCATGAACATTGTCCCATCCAGCAAGTCTCATTCGTCCATTCTCATTACGTTCCATGAGTGGTGAAGGCATTTCGTTCTGTAGAGGCATGAGTGCAACTTGTGATGGATGGATCGCATCCGGACGAATCTCCATAGGACTGTCTGCCATCATGGTGTTGTGATTGTCTTCGTCTGACAAGTTTAATGCTTCTCTCGACCTACTAACAGCAGGAGTCAAACGAGATTGAAGTGAGGGTTTTGTAGTGTGGAGCGTCACTGACCTAGGTACATACAAGAGAAGTCGATCAGCATCCCGTTCCGAGCGTACAACAAAACGATCTCCAATACGAACTACCACTTTCCCTTCATCATCGGCAATTCCCGACGTTGCAATCTTTTGTACTTGAGGAACTTCTGCCTCCAAGATACTGCAATCCTTAGTCTTAGTGACATGGTCATAATGCTTTTCATACAACCTAAAGACATTGGTTCGTCTCCAAAATTCTCTCCACTTCAGTAGATCATCATTGTAATTTGGAGAACTTTCTTGGAGTCGTGCCAGATCAGTCTCAATGATGCGCATACTTTCCACCAGCCACTTGCCGCTTGTGATGACTGACGGATCTGGAAGGGTATACATGCCGGCTTGACCGTCTTCGCGTGGACCTTGCGATATCTCATGATCTGCAAGGCGTTGGTCTTGACTAAGTTGTGAGGTAGGAGACGAGAATAATGGTCGGAGAGAGCCTAGTTTGGTTTTCAGCTGCAGGGGAAGGGATTTCCCACAAGGTCATCAATGCTTACCTGAGGTTGTCATGATATCAGATCCCTTGTCACCTGAGTCTTTATCATTTAGTTCATGATTGTTAGCTCTCTGCATACAATTTATGCCATTTGTCTTTGCAGTTGTGATAGCTGGAGTCTTAGTGACGACATGTGTATCACTATGCCGTTGTGACTGTCTATCGTAGTTCTGGACCCAAAGTATTAGGTGAGCCTGTCTCTTTGCTGACAACGTTGTCGATCTACGTTTTTGCATTATGCAAGCAATAATGGCAGACATAATGACCTACTTCTTCTTGTTGTTTGTCTTCCAATAGACCTTGGCTCGTATTGTCCTCTTTCTTTCTCTTGTATCTTGGACTGGCCATTTTTGAACCGGAAATTGCACGCAAGTATTTAAAGTGAACAATATGTAAAATGGTCAAACAAGACCACTTCACAAATGGCGTTGAAGTAAAATGAAGTAATTGGAAAGCGTTTTAGAAAGACGAAAAAGTTTGTCGTGATATTAGGATTTGTTATGGTCACTTGCAAAAGAGTGGCGACAGCTGATACAAAAATCTAGAGGGCAGCGTGTTCCGAAGGATGTGTAGGGTGAATCAGTGAAACTGGGTTTCTCATCACGTCTCTCCTCGACTATATTACAAGCCATACTCATGCTGAGATCTTCTGTGCTATAACACTGTCAGTACATGACTGCTTATTACTTGACAGGTTTTCACTTTTAGCATGCAAACATGGCAAATATCATTAACGTTATGAAATCGTTCCCATTATCAGACAAGGAATAGTATCTCACATAAACGTACACTTTAAGAGAGATTGTCAGGTATACTGAGACCAGTATATCCAACACTTCTGGTTTGAAACATATTTTATTAGGGTCCGCGAAACCCAAGTTTGTTAACGAAAGTTAAGAATAAAACCATACATCCTATTCCTTCTCACTCCAATCATGTGTTCTCTCTGGTAAGAACGATTTCTTGACCAGATATTTTCAGTCTTGCTGATCCTTACACATTTGCAATTTTAGCAATAACGCCAGTCGTCACCATATCTTCCGGGACCTTCGCCATCTCTTCCAAATACATAGCCTGTGTAAGGGTCACTATTTACATTCGTGCAGTCCCATCCGTAGCAGGGCTGCTCCCAAACTCGATCCCGTGCATAATCCACTTCATTGACTTGCATCGTAGTGTGAGAGTTGCAAAAGCCTACGATTACGAGTAGCGTTAGCAGCTTATACCTTGTAAGCTTTCCTGCATGCCATAGGCTGGTGATTTTCTAAAGTGACCGATACAAATTACTCGTTGGAGCAAAAGTATTATCACTTACCGAAATACTTGTAATAACATCGCGCCATAACACAATGACCTGCGTCCAAACGCTGGTAGGAGTTTTTACCAAAGAGCCTAATCTGCATGTCAGTATTGTGAACCTCTTCTGCAGTTTCCCTCTCCTCAGCGCTCCGAGATTAAACAGCATTCTGTCTACAAAAGCGCAATATTATGTGATGCTACGCTCGAGGATCTAAATATCTAAACAAGGACCCTGGCTTTACATACCGTCCAAACATTTCTTGCATTGTTTTCATATCATATGAGGAGACGTCTATACACGAATTTAGCTAAATCTTGTCATAGGGATCCATGCATTCTTGTTGCATATGAAACGAAACTTACGCCAGGCTTCGACACTGCAATCCCAGCCTGATGTCCATTGTCTTGCAAGAAGTGTTGCATTGTTCTCAGACATCACCTCTTGATGTTTTGCTAAATTCAAGAGACGTGGGCCATTCTCGATAGAAGCGCGATATGCCGCAACTTCAGCAGAAACTCCTGGTTCTGCAATTGGAGTGGCCAGGATAGAAGTGGTACAGAGGGCGAGCCCGGTAAGTATGATTTTCAATTGCTAAACAACGTTAACTCTCCACCTAAGTCTTGGATTCCTACACATCATACCATGCTTATGTTGCTAGTTGTTCTTTGCGTAAGTTTGAAGTGTAAAAGTATGTGATTTGACTACCGACTCAAGCCCATAGACGTCTTCATATGAGAAGTACACCAAGTTTATATAGTATTCGAGGCAACATCTTCAACAGCTCATTCTGCTGCCTAAGATCTGTTATCACGACCATTTCGGCAGTTACTATTTCACTTGAACATTCTGAACTGACCGTGGAGGAAAACGTGCTGTCAGAAGGCACACTCGACCTCTTACCAACTTCCCTACAACATTGGCTAACGCACTGTAAAGGCGCAGCTGGGGCGTACGACAAAGGGATGGTGGAGTTAGCTAATGAGACCTCAAAGTTCCAAGTAAAAGTCCCACTTATGACATACAGACTAGTGATTGGCCTAGCACAGGATTTTAGTGCATACTACATTGCTCATATTGAATCACTCGTCTTCAACACCTATTTCAGGTAGGTGTATAGCAGAATCTTTATGGTTTCGTTCTTACAAGTTCATTTCGTACTGTCTGCTTATAGGCCGGTGTAAATTCTTACCTGTCACCATTTCGGTGATTCCCATGCTGAGTAATGTTTCCATGATTTCTTGTTAACATGGCGATCTTGTGTAGGAAGCATCACATTCTCAATTCCCAAGATAAGTCTATTTTTTTTTTTTGGCGACTTCCATCGACATCAGTACAAATTCCGTCGTAGTGAATAAGCATCATCACACTTGGTAATCTCATAGATGTGAATTCGGATTCGCTCGATCGTAAATCGAGTGGGTCCAAACATACACAATGAATTCTTGCCAAGAGGTGAATGTTAAGGTGAGATTTGACAAGATCTTGGTGAAATTTGGAGATTCATTTGCATTTAAGTGACGCCTAATTCTGCTATATGCAAGCCCCCGTCCATTATTGACGTGGAACTGAGTAGGATTGGGGTAGGCAACAATTAAGAGGGCAAGTAAGTGGAGGAAATCTCGGCACGAAAACTGCTCTGTTGGCTACACATCTTCAGTATCTGGAAAGCCACGTCCATTGCCATGAGAATCTGAGCGGATGAACGATTAGGCACCCTTTGAAAAGGGAAGTAATCGGACGAAGTTCGTACTTGTTTCCCAAATCATGCCAAGAAGACCTCGAACCTTATCTCTGGATCTTGATTCTTCCATTTATGGAAGCTCTATATTAGACGACGGTGTGTCAATTATAATGTCTGTTTTGCTGCGAGGTATTGGTCGTTTGCAGTAAGGATGTAAAATGTGTGAACTTGCGACGTCGACCGCCATTGAGTGACGGCCAGATGTGAGTTGTATCCAAACCATCTAAGTTCTTCGAATCTAAGACGAAATAATCATGACATTTGATAATCCTTGTTATGCTGAAACACTGAATTTCAAACCAGACATGTGATCTGTATCATAAGATATGTCTATTTCTTAACACCAACAACCACCAGATTCCTTGGGCTCAAGCCATAATCGAAGACAGCTTCAACCCAGCAATCACCAACAACCCCATCAACCCCGTCCTTTCCCATATGCTCTTTCAGGAACAGCCATCTATCAACCACAATCAAGCTCTCCACCACTCCAGCACTGAATGCCATTAGACTCCAACCAACACTCAACTCTTTCTTGAGTTCTCGATATTTAACATCATACTCCTCAATCTCCTGATCTGTGATAGCACTCATTTTGCTAGTGATCTTCTCGCCCCTTTCCGGATCAAGTGTCATCTTCTCCAACGCCCCTCGCACATATGCCTTGAATGAACCATAACAGCCTTTACGCAGAGAGCCAATGATCACAGCTTCAGTATTCTCCATCCCTGTTGGGTTCCCATTCTCATCCTTTTGGATAATCTTCTTGACGACGCCATAGTCTAAGAAGACTCTCTGGAGCAAGGCGCGATAGAAATGTCTAGTGAAGAAGGAATCACTTTCCTTTTCTGTCCAATTCTGTGGCGCTTGCACGGCCATCATTCTTGACGTTATGTTTAGCCGCAATCCTTCACCGCCGTGCGTGGCTACTGTTTCGCTCATAGGGAAGCCATGATTATCTGAGGCATGAATGTTTCGCGAAGAATCTACGGAATTGATTGCTGTCAGATTCGGACGAAGAGTTGGTAGCTTATACGTAGATGGACCAAATCTTTCAGTAAGGAGATTGTAGCAGCAACCCACGATGGCGATCGCGTGCACAGACGGGTTGAGGAGTAGAGATCGAATGCCATGATGAGAAAGATTGCCACAGGAATGAATCGAAATAGCCATTAGTCGCAAGTCTTCCTCCTTGGCAATCTCTGCAAGTGTGTCTTCTGCTTTCGTAGCAATACCATCGCCATTAACGAGAGTCAAAGCACCATTCGGTCCTGCAATTTTCAGCCGCTCAATCTGCTCAACCACATTATCAAGGTTTCCATCCTTCACAACATGCTCGACATATTGGACATATCCTTTCCCTTCTTCTGGCGTATAGATAGTGTTCAAGGCACTGACTGGTCTCAGATCTGCCTCACTATCATCAGGTAACTCAATCTTCCTGCCCTTTCTTCTCAAGGCTTTCTCATTCAACTCTTCCTCAGATTTGAGACTGTCTAATTGCGCTCGATGAATTTTCTTATTCCTCATGACCTTCTCCCTCTTTGCCAATCCAGCCATGACATCCATTCCTTTTGCACCATTGATATTCAACTCCTTGCTCTCTACGGCAATGATATGCTTGTTGTAGGGCGGACTAGCAAGTGTTCTTCCAAGATAATTCTGCCCGCTCCCAAAGTCAACGAAGTGCGTGATCTCCTTACCATTTTCAGACACTGAGTCCGCCACTCGTGAGACATAATTCGCAAAATTGGAAACCTCGTGAGTCTTCTTGATATTCATACCAACAGCCACATGCAATGGAAGTTTGGCGTCCTTTGTACTTTCCCTTCTATACGTCCGATCAAGTGAGTGTCGACGAATATCATGCACATATTTCAGAAGACTGGCCGGCGCATCATTAGCATGGCTGCTAGAAAGATCATCTCTCATCAAGAAATCGAGTAGTGCCATGGAATCACGTGCCATCAACCATTCTCGCCAGTCTTCTGGGATGACGCTGTGAAAGAGACTTGGTTCGCGTGTGAAGAAGTCGAGAATATGTACGCCGCCGCAGAGTGTTTGGAAGACCGTTGATGCAGCGCAGAATTTGAGCAATGAGTCAACATACTCATCTGCATTCTGGAATTCTGGACTATGTGGAAGAGGTTTTATTGGCGCCATTTTGTTGCTCGATCTTGTGCTGTAAAAACTTTTTGTGGTTACCAGAAATCGATGGGGAGTTCTGAGAATGAGCCGGTGGAGTGTCAGCATGACATCTTGTATCATTGGATACGTCGTAACATCTGTATGGACTGGCTATAAATTTTCTCTTTTCCAAATTTCGCCAAGACTATCAAGCATGATGTGGGTCAATCAGGGCCAGTTTGAGTAAAACCGACAATAACTCGAAAGATCGCAAAGCAAATGAACCTCATCATTGAGCTCTTATTGAGACTCCAAACATCAGAACAAAAGTAGTATGTACATCACGTGATCAGTTTTCCTCCATCTGAATCTGTCAAATTACATTGTAGGACATCTACTGCTTGATAAACGCTTCCAACTCATGAACATCGCTCAAACTTCCAATCCACTCGATATATCCATCAGGTCTTACCAGCACGATTCCACCTCCAGACATCCCAAGCATGTTATGCATCACACCCAGCTCATCATTGAAGGTGGTTTTACTCGCTGGCCTGCTATCAAGAATGATATGGCACATCATTCCTTGTCGCTGATCTGCGATCTCTTGCAGAATATGACTCAACACGTCCTCTGTGGTCATCCGATCTCTTACGCCGGAAAATCCAACCAGATGAGACTTCGGAGCTTTGAGTAACGATTGAAGCCACACTTCACCATCAACAGCCATAAGTTTGCCATCTGGCATCCTGTTACCACCTCTTATAGCCTTGTTCTTCCAGGTTGACCCTTGACTGACAATAGAACTATGCCTATACCTCACACCAAGCTCACTAACAAACCGAAACCTATTTCGCTTGCTGGCCTCGCTTAAGTCCATCAACGCAAGTACCCAAGGAGCCAGAGTGTTTCGCAGCCACAGATATACAGGATTGCTCGTTGCCATGAGCTCAAACCCTCTATCGGTGACGTCAAGCAGATGTTTTCCGATTCGGTGTCGCTCGACATTGTACGAGTCAAGAAGACTTTCCTCTTGCTCGCCCTTGATGACTGTTGCAAGCTTCCATGCTAAATTGACGCTGTCTTGCATCCCCGTGTTCATACCTTGACCTCCGGCAGGACTATGGATGTGCGCGGCATCCCCAGCTAAGAAACATCGTCCTTCTCGATAGTTGTCCACGATTCGGTGATGCAGCCTGAACCTGCTCATCCAGAATGGCTTCTCTTTGGCGAAGATCACATTTGCTTCGGGTGGCAACAAACGTCTGATCGATTCTTCAAAGTCAGGAATAGTCGGTTCTGTATTGCTGTCCCTTTCATGTACTCGACTGCACAAGACGCGCCAGACATCATCCTTCATCGGAAACAATGCCATGAAACCATAAGAACCCATAAACAGCGAAATGTTATCCTTCAACGCCCATGTAAGTCGCAGATCAGCAAGGATGAAGTCTTGTGGATATGCATCCCCGACGAAAGAAAGGTTTGTCGACTTTCGCACGATGCTATGAGCACCATCGCAGCCAACTATGTACTGACAAAAGATCTCGTCCGCAACGCCGCCTTCATTGATGATCTTGACCTTTACATAATCACTCTCTTGCTCAATACCCTCTGCTTTGACGCCCCTCTCGACTTTGATGCCATTCTTAACCACGAATGTCTCAAGCACACGTTCAGTTTCTGCCTGGCTGATCAGAAGAGGTGTAGGAAATCTAGTTAGCACAATTAGTCTTATTTACTTAGACTACCTACTTGGGGATTACCTCGTATCAGTCATCTCAAACTCTTCGACATCCAATTCTGACACGAATTTTTGATTGACGAATATCCTCACGGCCATATTGAATCTACCTAGTGGGGTGAGCTCTTCGACCAAGCCTTCATGTCGGGAGAGCAGCTCTAGGGATCTGGAGTGCAACACTAGGGCTCGGGAGAAGGGAGATGGTTTAGTCGATGCGTCGATGATTCTATGGGGAATACCGTGAAGACTTAGCTCAAGTGAGAGCATGAGACCAGTCGGACCGGCACCAACAATAAGAACGGGATCCGGTGCCATATCAAAGCATATGAAATGGAGAATTGTCAGCGGATATCTTGATGGGAATTCGTCTTCCTTGAGCGCAGTGCACAGATTTATACTGACGTGGTCTCCGAACAAATGTGATCAGCAAGGTCGGTACAACTTTGCGGCCAACGACTACTATTATATATCAGTATAGATGTGGATGGCAAGAGGAGGCGTTGAACAAGCTACATGCAACATACTATTCTCGGCTTCATGCAGGTCCGTATTACAGATACCATACACTGAGTGGTTTGGTCATGTGACCACTCTGTTGGCTCGCTTTCGGGAAGGAAACCGAGTATGCTTGCAGATGATCAAAAGCTGAGGACTACTCGAGTATATATGCCTGACCAATCAACGAGCATTCTCAAGTTCGACTTGACACGGCCCTTTTAGAGCTTAGAAATGGTATAGGGTCAGTAGTCTTGCCATTTGCTTCCTTTCCAACCTGGCTATAAAAGTCTTCAGTGATGATTTGTTGGTGATTCAAGTATTGATTGAAATACTGGGCTATTGCAGCAAATTATCTATTATTTTCGATTTTAAGTACAGATTCAATAGCCTTCACGATTCAACGATACCGTCGAATAACGGTTAGCATCACCATAAGGTCTAGGAATCGGGGGCGAATGAGGATATCCTAGAAACTGATCTCTTTCTGACGGACCTTCTGAAACCGAGCTTTGAACCACACTCACGCCTTTGCCAGGCTTCTCCTCCAACTTCACTATAGGCTGAAGAGATACTGTTGACGCCGCCGTCGGATATATCGAGTGGATTGGAAGTTTGAGCGATGTTCATGAGTTGGAAGCGTTTATCAAG
>Ga0181470_100310_pt1 | contig 12783 bp, 13 predicted proteins | sample InSIn5SAF170_FD_119082 | JGI IMG/M metagenome (GOLD analysis project Ga0181470, IMG submission 119082) | Clean room microbial communities from NASA Spacecraft Assembly Facility at Jet Propulsion Laboratory, Pasadena, California, USA -... ...
CGCCTGAATGTCGTATGGTAGCCTTTTGCAACACTTTCTTGTCCTTGGTCCCATGTACTGCATCGATCCATTCGAGCCCCTGAACCGACCGGTATATTGACTCAAGAAAAGCCTCCTTCAGACTGCCGATGGATGACGCCTACGGATGTAAGCGTTTTACTACGCAAAACTGAAGTATTGTCCGCCTACCACGAAATCAACCTGAACCTTGTCATCGGTTTGAAGACCCAAAGCCTGAACCCTCTTTGCAAGTCCACAAAAACCCGTCTTGTTCAGATCTTGGCCTACATGGTTACCACCACTACGATGGGTTAGTATAGAGAGGAGTCGTCTTGCACATTGGCCTACATTGAATGGACAAACGCATATTTTTTGGTTTTTGAGAAGTCAAACTTTCTGACACTGTTCACGATGGTTTTATCGAGGCCCAAAGCAGTCATGAAATAAACCAAGTCCTTACCAAAATCCGTCAATTGATCGAAGGTTCGTTCCTCTTGAAGTCTAGGGAGGTCAATTATGAAGCAAACCTAGCAAGAGTTAATCATTGAAAATCGCGGCCGGAATTAAACCCTACATTTTCCATGACACCAGTTTCGCCCCAATCGTAAGGTGTTAGATTCGCACTTGGTACGACAATCCTAAGATGACTAGGATATGCAAGCAATTGTAGTTTTGAGTGCATACAGTTTATGTTTCCTTCCACTGTTTGTGGTCAGCTAGCATACAGCTGGGAGGATGCGACAGCAAAGCCTCAGAAGTTCATGGACAACGTACTTGAAGGGAAACAGAATTTGTACTGCTGGGGCGCACCCGAACGGCAGTTGATTCTCTGTACTTGTCAATATACTGTAGCTGCGTCCGAGTTGATTTGGCGGAGGAGTACCTCTGCCTCGGTCTTTGCTTGTAATACCCAAATGACTCTGCTTCTATGTGAGTATCGTGTAATATCCTCGTCGTTGTTGGGTTTCACAGCAAATGGAATGTTATGCGAGCAGCCCTGACTTACCTCGTGTCTGGCCTTAATTTCGACGTGATCCACTCAACATCTACTTGGAAGGCGCTCAGAATCGCAAGCTCCAGGTTCTGCTTCTGTATAACCTCTTCAATCTTGATCTCGTCACCATCCCGTGGAAACCCAAAAGCCCAAGTGCGCTTGATGACTCCGTTTGGATATTGGAGACCGGTCTGACTGGGATTATTTCGACTGGCCGCATCTTGAACTGATTTAGGGTGGGTCACATTTGCTTGCCGATGTAATTTGCTAGGAGGAGGCTCTACGACTTTTGCATCTGTTTCCGCCTCGTCTCGTTTTCTTTTCTGAGACAGGCGTGAGAGACGTTCTTCTTCCATCTGCTTTCTATTGAGACCAGCAAGTCCTAGAGTATTTGGAAATACCCCCAGATGAGCTTGATCAGTGGTCATGGTTAGCGACAGTTTGCTGCTTGAGTCAGACTTTGATTTGGAATGATCAACGTCTGCATCATCAGCGGTGTCTTGTGATGGAGCTTTTGAGTGCGCTTTGGTTGAGATAGGCACATTCTATGCAGGAACAGGTTAGCATCTCAATGAGGTGTCATTGAGTACTGTGCTCATAGAACGTACCAAATCGTTGTCCTCGTCGTCCTCTGTATCACTAACAAGATCAATGACTCCTTGATCGGGTTTAGAATGTGCATGGCTGACTGACGGACCATCGTCATCTGCTAACGAGAGCGCGATGGCTAATTTCAGGTCTTCGTCGTCGCTATCCATAGTCGTATGGCACAATTTCTAGATCAACTAGAGACAAAGAAGGCACAGAGACAACCAGCGACTTCTGCAGATCGGTAGAGATACTCCTGGAGCACTGATGACACTGTGCTTGTATCTAGAAACTTCACATAATACACCTTGAGTTACCGACAACCGACTGGCGACTTGACGCGTCCTCAAGGAAAGGTACGCGAATGCGCTGGAGGTGGAGAATCACCAGTACGCGCTAAAACTCGAAATCAGGTGATATGCCATCATATGGGACTACCAGATATCGCAAGGCATGATACTTATATATTATGCAAGGTTGTTCCAGTATGACACTAGTGGACCAGGTTGGTATTCTCTACTAACAATTAACAGATCCAGCTTGCAATCTTTGCAGTGTCTGTCTGCGACAACTATTATCAACGCAACCTTGCCATTGTTCCCATTAAATTCACAAACCTTTCAACTTGTTGTGATATGCTCAATGTTCAAGACAGATTTCAACTGGATGCATTCTCTCTGGTAGGAAATGGGAGATGTCTTCTAGTGACGTGGTTATCATCGAGCGAATGGATAATGACTCCGAAACGCTTCTACCAAATCTTCCTCGGGTGCTAGCGTTCACGATTTCTACAATGACTAGCATACCAATCTCGGAGGCCAGGTGTCACATTTCGACCGGAAAATGATGTTTAGGGGACAAATAAATTCATTAAAAAGAGTAGTATACTAAAGTCATAGCGAAAACATGTCAACGATGATAATGATAGTTCCCAAACTGCCGACCCATCATCTGATATAGATATCTTTGATGATGTGGCAATTTGCGTACTGGCGGACGATATACTCAGATAAACAAGTGAGACTGCTTCCTGACAGGACAACATCCTATAGCTTATCTATCTTTCACTGATGGCCAACTTAGCGCATATCCAAGTTTTGTGGATGCATATACACTCGACAACTCATGGCTTTGACGATCAAGACCGCTCTGCGATCTTTACGTGTTTGTATTCCCATAGGTCACCCCTCTGACGACTCCGAATTAGCCACAGCCATAACAAGCGTTAGGATGCGTCACGCAACAGTGTTCTTGCACAGCATCATCATAACACTGGCCAACACACCTTTGACATTATGGATCCAATTAAGAACTAGTCCGAGCAACATGATATCCAAATAATTTCACAGTGCCCCGCGAACTCTAGTACAATGGCGTGGTGGGTTATCCATCGCCCTTCAAATGCAAGCTATACGACGCACGATGCTCAAGTCAGGGCTTTGGAAATACATTTCGTCGTTTTTTGGGGACATATCCAGTAAACGACAATGTGCAACACGGATTACATTAACATAGGTCTAAATTTCCTGCAAGTCGGTCATTATATTTGGGAATACTTAAGTCTACAACTGCCAGGTAGACTGAATCACTGGTCAAACATAGACAGAATCCACAAGCCAAGGCCGCGCACGAAGAAGTTTGATATGGTTGACCTACCCACAAACCATTCACAATATTTTACAAAGCTATGGCTAAAACCTAGGAATACTGAAGTTCGAGCCATACCAGCCATCGAGAACAATGCCCAACTCCATCGCTATGCCCATCTACAACGCTAACAGAATACAAATACATAAGTATCATATATATTATACATACCAGAATAGCGCATCATCACCCATCAATCAGCCATAAACTCCTTCTTCCTCCCCTCCACCTCCTCAATCACTGCCCTCCTAGCCCTCTCCCTTTTTTCCTTCTGAACATACGCTAAAAGCCGAAGGGTACCACTAGCAGTCATACCCTCAATCCTCTGGGCTTGACCCACACTTGTTGGCTTCGTCGCTCTCAAAAGACTCTTCTCATGCAGACTCAATCCATGGATACCATCGTAATCCAGATCCCACGGCAACTTAAAGCTCTCGCCCTTCTCGAACACTTTCATTGCAGCCATTTGCTGTTCTACATATGGTGCATATATTGCCTCTATCCCCACGCGATTCTGGATGCGTGGTGAGAACGAAGTAATGGTGGGGACTTCGCTAACCATGTTCTGTACGGTTGCACCGGCTATGCGAAGGACATCGAATGCTGTTCGTCGCGTTGTGTCATTCTTCACCTTGAAGCCGTTTTCGATCCAATACTGGGGACCAGCAATCTTGGCTTGAAGAGCTTTTTTGAGCATTTCCATTTGAGTGAGTTCGTCCGAGAATGCTGCCCAGCGCTTGTCGCCTACAACACCTGCTGTGTGGCCCTTGGCGGTGAGTCGTAGGTCGGCATTATCTGCTCGTGCGCTCATGCGGTACTCAGAACGGGAGGTGAACATCCGGTAAGGTTCTGAGACACCTTTTGTGATGAGGTCGTCAATCATGATACCAATGTAGCCATCACTTCGCGAGAGAACCATTTGCGGTAGTGACTGGGAGCTCAAACCGGCATTGATACCTGCTATTATCCCCTGTGCAGCTGCTTCTTCGTAGCCTGTTGTTCCATTGATTTGACCTGCTAGGAAGAGACCCCGGATCATCTTTGTCTCCAAGGTAGCGTTCAAACTTCGCGGATCTACATAATCGTATTCCACGCCATAGCCTGGCTGCAGCATAGTCACCCTTTCCAAGCCCTTGATTGTCCTAAGTAGCTGTTCTTGTGCTTCCGCTGGAATTGTCATAGATATCCCGTTTGGATATATCACGTCGTTATTGAAACCTTCTGGTTCAAGCCAAACCACATGTTGCTTTTTGTCTGCAAACCGGATAATTTTCGACTCGAGGGAAGGACAATATCGTGGTCCTTTAACAGTCTCACGGATGTGAATAGACTTGTCTAAATTCGCCTTGACAACTTTATGTGACTCCTCGTTTGTGTGCGTACCATAGCAAAGTAACTGATTCTCAACACTAACCCTCTCGTTAAGATAACTGAATGGCATAGGCGGATCATCACCTCTTTGTGCTTCCATAACACCAAAATCAATCGTGTTCTTTGCCAATCGCGGAGGAGTACCGGTTTTGAGTCGTCCGAGTGTGAATCCAGCCTCCCTTAAGGACTTGCTCAAACCAAATGTTGCAGCTTCTCCCATCCGTCCGGCCGGTGTGCACTCGAGTCCTATATGGATCTCGCCTCCTAAAAATGTGCCTGTCGTGATAACCACATGATTTGTAGGTATAACCTCTCCCGACTCTAATCGTACGCCGGTGATACGACCTTTATCCAAATCACCATCTTCCTTTGACACAATAATATCCGCCACACTCCCAGGCACAATCGCCAAATTCGGATAGTTCTCCAACTCTTCTCTCATATGCTTTTTATACAAAGATCTATCAATCTGCGCACGCGGCCCCCAAACAGCAGGTCCCTTACTCCTGTTAAGCACCTTGAACTGCACACCCGCTTTGTCGATTACCCTTCCCGCGACTCCATCAAGAGCATCTATCTCTCTTAACATTGTGCCTTTGCCAATACCGCCGAAGCTCGGATTGCATGAGCAGACGCCTATGTTATCAAGTGTTGGAGTAATGAGTGCTGTTCGAGCGCCAGATCGCGCTGCACCAGCGCTTGCTTCTGCGCCAGCGTGACCGCCACCTATTACCACCACGTCGTATGGTCTAACCTCGTCTGTCAGTTCTTTGACATTTTAGGAATGATGTGGAATGTGAATACCTCACGCCCTCAGTAACGTCTGCAAAGCGTCGTCTTTGGTGGAGCTGTCGCATTTGTACGAAGCGAGACCACCGCGCTGACCGCGCTTGTGCCAGTATTGTAGTCATGGCAGGAGGACGATCATCAATACGATTTTGTACAAGATGGTAGACTAATTCAAACAATAAATTAAGATATGGAGATGGCAGAATTCGTGCCAAGGAAGGCGGTGTCTTTTGTCTAGCTGGCTTGGAAAGGGTATTCTCACTTGTCAGTACTCGCAAAAGCTGCCCTAATTCTATCATATATCCCTACTGGCTTGTACAAGCTATGGCCTTTTCGAATTACTAGCCGTTCGTAAGTACCATTGTCGATCATTTCTCTTACTTCGGAAACATGATATTCTGCCAAAGACTGTGAGATTACCTTTGCGGAAGCATGCTGGAATGCAAATAAAGCATTAGTCAATAGGGTAGAGCAGGTAATACTGCTGGTCATCCCATAGTTTATTAGATTCTTAAGTCACGCAGAGGTATTGGAATTCAGGAAAGCAACTGATCTGTATTGTTACAATAAGTTATCAGCCACTTTGAAGGTGAAAGTCCTTTCCAGCCATGAAATATATACTAGATTCCACAATCCGGCAGAGAAAACACCTTAATTGCCTGTTCATGCCTCACTTCTTCCTCCATGTGCTCATGCTGGACTCGCTAAAGCAAAAAAAAAAAAAACAGATGCAGGAGATGCAATGGGTGATTGTTGCGACATAATACCCGATATTACCGAAGCAATCAAGAACGTAGTCTGTGAGAAAATTAAGTTGTGATCACTCACAATACGCCCGATGCCAGATCCAACGAGTATCCACACTTAGCCCATATAGAGTAAAATGAAGAAATCCATCATGCTACCGTCATCACTGATTCCCCACCTACCCAAACGCCGTTACGTCCAGATTCATGAATAGTATACCTAGTCTAACAATAATATCTCATAACGCCATTGCTACGGAGAAAAACATCGAGGATGATCATTAAAGAAACCTTGTACATTCTATGAATGCTTCGCTGGCCCTAGGTTTAAGACAGATCGTAAATGGCTGTCTAGGCCTGATAAATCCTTGTTGTGCTGTGAAGGTGAATTTTCGGAAGGTTGAGTCAGAGATCCTCTATATACAGAAGTAGTGGTTGGCACATTATAGTTGATGCTTGCCCCCTGCCAATGCTCGTGTGAAGATGCAGGAGAGCCATTCACATGAATACTACGATCAGGTGTACTGTTTGGAGTTTTAGTTGGGGTAACTTCCTGGCGCAATCCTGAGAATCGTGCATTATTTCGTGGCGGTTGAGATGTGGAACCTGGTATCCACCTGGTACCATCACCATTGCCATAACCGTTTCGCTGGTCAGTTTGCAACTTTGTTTGGCTTTGTGGAATTTGTGCGGATTGAGGGGATGCGGAGGGTAAAATGCCATCGAAAAGGTATCGCTTCAGATCATCAGCTTTCGTTGAAGGCTGCGCTGGTGAAGCTTGTGGGACTTGAGGTTGGCTTGTAGCACGAGCAGCTCTCATCCTTTCGTTGAATGGAGTGGAGAAGGCAGGCCCAATAGGAGATCTTGCATTGATCGGGCTATCCATTTCGAAAGGAAATAAACCGCCAGAGTGCCTATGACTATTCGGAGGACGTGCCTGATTGGGTCCTGCTGGAGGAGTTCGTGTGTTACTAGGGGAATAAGGAGGCTGGAAAGGTCCTGCAGATTGAACCATCTGTTGGCCAGAACTCGCACTTCGTGCTCTTTCTTTGTCTTGTCGATCTGCCTCAAAGAGAAAATCTAATGGCGTCTTCTCCCGTGATGACTCCGGACCATTTTCAACATCTGATGCTGCATTCGAGGTGGAGTTTGAAGCATTCCTTTTTTGCAGTAGCAGCCGGCCTGCTGGAGACTCGGGAACCGATTTGGAGTAGTAGCTGGGTATCGGAAGTGCAGATGGTGCAGGAGATGCATGAAATGTTGAACCAGCATAAGCTGTAGAAGATGGCGTAGTGATTGGTTTTGTGGTAGATGTTAGATTCGCAGATTTGGGTGGAGAATTTTGACGGCTGTTTTTGGCTACAGCTGGCGAAACATTGACCTATGTGCATATTAGTTGTGTCATTGTAGGGGACCATAATACTATTGAATATCCTAACTCATACGCCGTGCAAATACAACATGGTGATGAGTTAACTTACATTCTTCGGACGGCTCTTGTTCTTTAATTTTTGCTTCGTTTCAGTCTCCGGCGGAACAGAGTTCGACTTGGGATGAGTAACAACTTGGCCGTTCCTGCGCGGAGTTCGAGGTGGAGTGGATGGGGATGAATATGCTGGATCAGAGTTTTGTGCGGTAGCTTGTGAATTGAGGTGATGAGGATTCTGAGGATGTTGTAATATGCTTGAATCAACGCTAGAATGCGCCGTACTTCGAGTTTGACGATGATGTCGCCTTGAAGGAGTATCTGAAGACATGTTGCTGAATGCTGCTAACAAGCTACCAAGTGCTATTCAAGAGCAAAGGTAGAAGAAAATGGGCTAAACTACGATGAATTTGGGAGCCGGAATCTATGAGCAAGAAGTCTATAACGCTGAAAGCTCTCAAGAGGGAGAGGCTGGTGGGGAATTCGATAGTTGGCGATGAGCTTCTCGAATTCTGCGACGTTTTGTCTGTTTGTATGTATGCACTGTCACGACTTGTGTCATAATTCGAATGTGTCAGGCTGGATCAAATGCGCTAGCGAAAGAAGTTGTACGGCTTATGATAAGGAATATTTGAAAGTGACGAAGGAGGTGATTCGGACACAAGTTGGAACAAAGCAGCCCAACGAGGCTGCAGAAGTGAAGTCACAGTCAATGAACTGCCAAGACTTGATATAGGCTACTGTTACCTATGTTTAAAGACCTCCATAGCTTGTACTTTGATGCCTTCTTTTTCTCGTCCGCCGCCCTGACGAGTTCTTCCATCGACGCGTCAAAAACCCATTGTCATAAGAGCAGAGACTGCAAATAAATTACAAAGACATTTCTACCTTTTGTTGTAAAGCAACCAAAGTTGCCCCGCCATCTCGAATCCTTGAACCCTACAACTCTCATTTTGTGTCCTAGCAACATATCACACCTCACCAGTCGAGATGGCAGACGTAGACATGACAGATGCTCCTTCAGGCTCTGCTGCTCCAGTGAAGAAAGCTACTGGAAAGGGCAAGGCCGGTGCAGAGGTTGGAGCAGATGGCAAGAAACGCTTTGAGGTCAAGAAGGTAAGCTGATTTGTGGTCTTCTATGGGCATATCTGACGAGCCTAGTGGAATGCTGTTGCTTTGTGGGCCTGGGACATTGTTGTTGACAACTGTGCCATCTGTCGAAATCATATCATGGATCTTTGTAAGCTGCTCTTGAGAGTACCGACACATGTAACTAATAACAGAAGGTATCGAGTGTCAGGCAAATCAAGCATCTGCCACAAGCGAGGAGTGCACAGTAGCATGGGGAATCTGTAATGTAAGGTATACGAGAGTTTTTAGTTCCCATGACTAACTTCCGTTGCAGCACGCTTTCCACTTCCACTGCATCTCGCGTTGGTTGAAGACTCGTCAAGTTTGCCCACTCGACAACAGAGACTGGGAGTTCCAAAAATATGGTCGTTGAAGATTTCATGGTCGCGATGCATTACGAGATACGATCAGACACTTGCGAGCATATATTATCACGATTATAGACTGTCCTGCAGGTCGAGGGTTGCCGACAAGGTTCTACCTATGAAATAGCATACTGGCGTTTGAGGAAGCTCTCTCGAGCAACGGCGTTTACAAGGAAGATATACAGGCTATTGGAGATTGCAGAAAATATCATGAAGTGAAATAAAGAGTTTTTGAAATCAAGATGGTATCTTTGATATGTTGTACTCCCAAACTCCAGAAAACTCCTGTAGATATGTCTCTCCACAGCGTTCTCCTCTAACCCACAATCTTGCCATCCACCACAATCCCTTGTGAGAAATCTTCTTTCCCAGCAACCGGTAGCCACTTCAGAGGACGACGATTCAGAAATGGCCAGGGGGGCACGATGATGGCGAAGATGAGGGCAGTTCCTCCTAGTCCGAGGTACAATGCAAGCTTGATATCTTGCTTGATATAACCAACAACGAATGAAATGCCCTGGTACATGGTTAGTCCGCGATTCACAAACAAGTCAGTGGAACTTACACCAACTATTGCCAACAGGGAAGTTGCTAGAAAATCAGCAAGCCTTTGACCTTCGAAGTCCTATTGACAATGTTAGTTACCAGGTAATTTCAGATACTTCACAGTATTCACGAACAATTTGTCCTTCAGCTGCTTTGCGCACTTGATCCAATATTTGATCTGCCATGATTTCAAGAGTTGTTCTCAAATGGTTAATGTGTGAAGACAGCTCATTCAATATCAACAAGGCAATCTGTCCAAGAGCAACCACGTGATTTGGTATGATATGGACGATCCTCGCAAAAATCAATGCTCCTAAGCGCTGGTATTCTTATGACTATACACTCTCATGAACCGAGATGCTCCTCCACCTATTAATTGTTGATTTACTTTGCTTTCTTTCAGTAAATGAACAGAAACAAAACAGAGTCTTGGTCTCACTTCCGGTTCAGCCTTCTTCAGTCACAAGCATGCCAAGCATCTAGCCTTTTGTGAAAAGACCTCAAAGCCTTTCTCCTTCTCTTGCCTCCCTCCTTCTTGCTCTTCTTTCGACATTGCTAAAGGTTTCGACCTCTCTTTCTTCTACGAAACTTCCAAACACGTTTATTTGCATATTTCAAATCTTGCTTGATCTGGTATTCCAGACAATCAATTACCAAGCTTGCGGCTTTTGCCTCGTCGGTGAATCAACTTTTCATCGTCATTCCTCACCTGAAAACAAGATAGGCACTTCCCGCCCTTCTGCCCACCGAACATCCTTTTCGACAAAGACATATCGAAAAGCATACAGCCTCGTATTGGGAAAAAACGAGAACTAGTCGTCACATTTTCGACGATCTTAATTCTCTACGCCGCGGCGATATCTGAATGCAAACTACCACCAAATTGGCGGGACTCGTACTCATCAAGTTCTCCTTCATCCGACCGCTACTAGGACCAAAGTCCTGGGACTACTGCGGAGGTGACCGACGACCTCCATAACTGGCCCTACACATAGGAGCATACAAACAAACAATCATCGAGGAGGAGAGCTAGAGAGAGGCTGAGCTCGCCATTCAAGTTAAGCATTGTACAGGGACAACCTGTGCAAGTACGTCAATCAAATTGACGACCTTCACGCGGTGGGCGCTCGTTGCGACCCACTTGGAGTATTGAAGGCTGTAAGCCTAAGATAGATACATCAGTGTATGTTATGACAAAGGGGATGCCGTGAGTAACTGCTGATTATTTGTGTAGAGAAGAACATCAATCTGCATACTGCTACAAACGATATAGACAAGGGTTTGAAATGCCAGCACGAAGGAATAGCATCATGTCAGACAACGGAACACCCCTTGACACTGGCTACAGCACGCCAGTGCCTGAACTTGATGATCATCGCCACCAGAGTGCGACTATACCAAGAAGCCGATCCCGTCGTGGGACGGTAGATACTATGCACAGCGTTAATCCACGTACCACTGATCTTGGTCTTGTCAATGACAGGCTTCTGGGTGCTACTATCGCACGAGACTTCGAGGAAGCCATTATCGACGAGGAAGGTCCTGCACACAGCCACAGTCCAAGCCATAGACAAAGCCGACCCGAACCACGACCACGTCGTGGCACTATCGATACGATTAACACTCGATCAGACTCTCCTCCCAATTCAGTCAAAGCGTTTGCCGAGGCAAGACGACGTGAGCGTGAGCATTCTAATGTAGGGGCTCCTCCGGCGATTGTGGTATCAGATGGTGTGAACGCAGATGGTGGCGAACTTTGCAGGACCCAGTCATTCGCGAGTCCTCGAAGCGCGCCTGGTCGAAGCATCAAAAGCTTCAAAACTTTCAGCTCAGTGGAGTCTGAGGCTGAGGAGGACGTTTGCTTCCCGTTGCATGATGCACCAGCTACTAATAGCCTTTCGATTGATTTTGACATTCTCGAGGACTTCATTGCCGAAGAAGAGATCCGCGAAGCTACTCGTGGTCCAATTACTCCAGCTCGAGTCTTTCCCGATCAGCGAGCCAAAGCGGATGCTACCTGCTTTACCTCGGACGGGGATATCATCACTGGTCCGGTATTATCGTCCGACGCGTCATCTATCGGGGAGAAATCGAAGAGAACTGTCACAGTTGGCTTTGACAAAATTGCTGATCCTCAACGTACCGTTGAAAATCGATTTGAGTACTTCTCATCTCATGGAGAGTCGACAATCCACGCTGCTGATTTTGGCGACCTGGTTCTTCCTGGTGACGATGTTCGTACGCTTTTCACATTACCGCAGGTTGATGGAGATGACGATGAGGGTGTGTGGTGGCTTAACATGAACAGTCCTACTGTTGAGGAGATTAGAACCATCTGCAAGGCTTTTGGTGTCCATCCGCTCACTATCGAGGATATCGCAACTCATGAGGCTCGAGAGAAGATCGAGCTGTTCTCATCATACTACTTTGCATGTTTCCGCTCGTTCAAGGTTGAAGAGCACGAGAGTGGGCCTGATTACGAGGGATTCAACATATATGTTATTGTTTTCCGAGAGGGAACACTCAGCTTCAGTTTCTCACCTAACAATCATGCATCCAATGTTCGTAAGCGACTTGCAATGCTTAAGGATTATGTTGCGCTAAGTAGCGATTGGATTTGTTATGCTATGATGTAAGTAGTTACTCTCATTCCTTCTCCAGTACTGGCTAATAAGCTCTACAGTGATGACATTGTTGATGGTTTCGCTCCCGTCATTACCAAGATTGAGCGTGACTCTGATGAAATTGAAGATGCTGTCTTCATTGCCCGCTCCGACGACATGCAAGCCTTCTTGCGTCAGATTGGTAAAGTTCGCAAGAATGTCATGGGATTGATGAAGCTCCTTGGTGGGAAAGCCGATGTTCTTCGAGGTTTCACAAAGCGATGCAATGCCAATTACAAGGTCACTCCTAGGATGGACATTGGCTTGTATTTGGGCGATATCCAGGACCATGTCGTCACGATGATGAGCAATCTGGGCCACTTTGAGAAGATGCTGTCACGATCTCACGCCAACTATTTGGCTGCTCTGTCAATTGACCAAATTCAACAAGGCACTCGTGCCAACGAGGTTCTAGGGCGGATCACTCTCCTCGCATCGGTTCTAGTACCATTGAATCTGGTGTGTGGACTTTTCGGTATGAACGTTCCGGTGCCGTGGCAAGATAGTAACTCACTTG
>Ga0181470_100313_pt1 | contig 12744 bp, 21 predicted proteins | sample InSIn5SAF170_FD_119082 | JGI IMG/M metagenome (GOLD analysis project Ga0181470, IMG submission 119082) | Clean room microbial communities from NASA Spacecraft Assembly Facility at Jet Propulsion Laboratory, Pasadena, California, USA -... ...
ATCCACACCGTGTTGAATACAAAGTTTTCAATCTTGGCCAGGTAGCGCAGATCGCTGAGAAATATGGCATTGAAGATTTCAGCATGGAAAACTTATATGTAAATGGCCTCGTAGGCAGAACTGATAAGGTAAAGATCCTTGGTAATGGTGAACTGAAGGCAAAAATCACTTTCAAAGTGAATGCTATCAGTGAAAAAGCCAAATCAGCTGTTGAAGCTGCCGGAGGTTCTGTTGAAATTATTGGTGAAGCGAAATAAGTAATTGCCTCAGCCGTTTAGGTTTGAAGCGCTTATTAGCCTGGTCTTAACGCTACGCCGGATTTACCCCCGGCGTTGCACTATTTAGTTAAGTAATTTACATAACTTAGTTCAGTGAAAAAATTCATACAGACACTTAAGAATATCTGGAGCATTGATGAGTTGAGGTCTAAGATACTTGTCACACTGACCCTGGTTGCGATTTACCGTTTAGGAACTCATATTGTTCTTCCCGGTATCGACCCAAGCAGGATTGATGCTGCAGCTGCAAATAAAGGTGGAATATTGGGTTTGATTGATGCCTTCGCAGGCGGTGCATTTTCCCAGGCTTCTATCCTGGCACTTGGTATCATGCCGTACATCTCTGCTTCGATCTTTATGCAGTTGATGACTATCCTTTACCCGCCTTTTCAGAAACTTCAGAAAGAAGGAGATAGTGGCCGGAAAAAAATCAGCCAGTATACACGCTACCTTACAGTTGCCGTAGCGGCCATTTACATATAAGTTTTCCATGCTGAAATCTTCAATGCCATATTTCTCAGCGATCTGCGCTACCTGGCCAAGATTGAAAACTTTGTATTCAACACGGTGTGGATTTTTGAAGCCACGTTTTGGAAGACGACGCTGAATTGGCATCTGACCACCTTCAAAAGCCATTTTGCTGGCATAACCGGCGCGTTGTTGAGCACCTTTGTTACCTTTTGTTGAAGTACCACCTTTACCGGATGCTTCACCACGACCAATTCTTTTTTCTTTGTGTACTGCGCCTTTTGCGGGCCTGATTTCGTGTAGTTTCATGATTTCTGATTTTTACTCAACGGGGAATCTCCCCTCGCTTATTAAATGGTTATCAAAATAAAACCCTCCCTAACAATATGCACAAATGTTCATGTAAGCTTTGGAGGGTTTTTCCCGGTGTCTTCTTATTGAAGTTCCAAGGAAACTGCCAGCTCTTAAACTGGCAGCAAATATATCTCAGGATAGTGATTAAGCTTCCTCAACTTTTACCAGGTGCTCAACCTTACGGATCATACCTAATACCTGTGGAGTTGCTTCAACTTCCTTGCTCGCATTCATCTTGTTCAAGCCCAGAGCCCGCAGCGTCAGTTTCTGACGTTCTGGTCTGTCAATGCCGCTTTTTACCTGGGTAATCTTTATCTTTTTCATTTCAATCAGTTTATCCGGGAAAGGAAAAGTTCCTGTAAGGAAACTTATCCGTTAAAAACTTTTTTCAGGTTAACGTTCCTTTGTTTGGAAACGTTGATTGGTTCGCGCAGCATACCAAGTGCCTTGTATGTAGCCTTGACCACGTTGTGCGGATTTGCAGAACCCAAAGATTTTGCAAGAACGTCGGTAACACCAGCGCTTTCAAGAACAGCACGCATACTACCTCCGGCGATTACACCGGTACCATGGGCAGCTGGTTTTATGAGGACCTTGGCAGCACCCTCTTTCGCCAGTTGATCATGTGGTATAGTTCCATGCATGATAGGAACTTTAATAAGGTTCTTTTTTGCGTCTTCAATTCCTTTGGTAATAGCTTCCTGAACCTCTTTGGCCTTTCCAAGACCATGACCAACAACACCGCCTTCGTTACCAACAACAACTAAAGCAGAGAAACTGAAAGCACGACCGCCTTTAGTAGTTTTAACCACACGGTTGATAGCTACTACCTTCTCCTTCAATTCCAGATCGCCCGCTTTAACCTTGTTTAAATTAACTTTTGCCATTTATAATAATTTCAGATTTGAAATAGAATAGTTCTGTTTTGGGTGATAAACTTAGAATTTAAGACCACCTTCACGGGCTCCTTCAGCCACTGATTTCACACGACCATGGAAGAGGTTACCACCACGATCAAAAGTGCAGACAGTAATTCCCAGTTCTACAGCCTTACGTGCAAGTGCAGCGCCGACTAATTTGGATTTTTCAACCTTTGTTACCTTCTGGGCAGCGATGTCTTTTTCCCTGCTGGAAGCGGCAACAAGTGTTTTGCCTTCAACATCATCGATCAGCTGAGCATAGATCTCCGTGTTGCTTCTAAAGATAGCAAGACGCGGATTCTGAGCAGTGCCACTGATCTTTTTACGGATGCGGTAGCGGATCTTTTGCCTTTTGAGAAGTTTTGTAGTAGCCATTGTTCTTTATTTTATGATCTCACGATTCTGCCGGGAGATGCTTTTTAATGAAAGTTATTTGAATGAGTCCTCCCGTAAGTACGGGATGCGGGAGGATACTGATTACTTACCAGCAGCCTTACCAGCCTTACGACGGATAACTTCACCGATATATTTAACACCCTTTCCTTTGTATGGCTCGGGCTTACGAAGACCACGGATCTTAGCTGCTACCTGACCCAACAATTGCTTGTCGATACCTTCGAGGTAGATCTTTGGATTTTCCCCTTTAGCCTGATCAGTTTTAACCTGGAGTTCTTTTGGAACTTCGAATATGATGTTATGAGAGTAACCTAATGCAAGATCAAGCAGGTTACCATTGCTGGCAGCCTTATAACCAACACCTACCAGTTCAAGGTTCTTCTTGTAACCTTCAGTTACACCCTTAACCATGTTTGCAACCAATGAACGGTACAGACCATGCATTGCGCGGTGACGGATCTGATCTGTAGGACGGGTGATTTCAACCTGGCCATCTTTTACTTCAACCTTGATATCACGATCAACGGTTTGCTTTAATTCACCCTTAGGTCCTTTAACAGTCAGCACATTGTTTGCTCCCACTGTAAGTGTAACGCCACTTGGCAATTGAACGGGTTGTTTACCTATACGAGACATAATTTAAAAATTATAGTTTGAAAAAATTGAATTCCGGTTGAACGTGTTCAGCTCCGTATAGAGAGCTTAATTGTCAGACAACCACTTTTATTATTAATAGATATAACACAAAACTTCGCCACCAACATTCTGGGTTTTCGCCTGCTTGTCGGTCATCACACCTTTTGATGTACTGATGATAGCAACGCCAAGACCATTCTTCACACGTTTGAATTCTCCAGGGCTTAAATACTGACGCAGACCCGGACGGCTAACTCTTTCAAGTGAGCGGATCGCTGGTTCTTTGCTGGTCGGATCGTATTTCAACGCTATCTTGATCACACCTTGTTTGCTGTCGTCCTCGAATTTGTACTTAAGGATATAACCCTGGTCGTACAAAATTTCGGTAATCCTTTTCTTCAGGTTGGAAGCAGGGATCTCTACAATTCTGTGACCTGCAAGCTGTGCATTACGAACGCGGGTCAGAAAGTCTGCTATAGGATCAGTTACCATATAATCTCAGTTGAAAATTGTTAATTGTTAAAAGTTGTTTCAGTTTGGAAGTTTCCGGCGCCTTCCGGCCACCTTTATCAAAACCTCCACTTAAAAAATCTTAGTCTTACACTCTCTGAAAGCCGGACCTTATTATCCTTCAATCACAAAAGCATTGCTGCGTCCTGGTGTAACTTTAAGAAAGCAAGACATCGGCCCTCGCCCAGTATCCGGGTAAGCTGCCATTAAAAAAGCAAGGTTACCGGCAGGGAGGGAAATGAATTACCAGCTAGCCTTACGAATACCCGGGATCTTTCCGTTTAAAGCCATTTCACGGAACGTAACACGTGACATACCGAAGTAGCGGATATAGCCTCTTGGTCTGCCGGTAAGCTGGCACCTGTTCTTAAGACGCACAGGTGATGCATTCTTTGGCAGTTCATCAAGAGCTTTGTAATCTCCTGCTGCTTTCAGCGCTTCGCGCTTTTCAGCAAACTGGGCTACCAGGCGTACTCTTTTTCTCTGTCTGGCTTTAACTGATTCCTTTGCCATATACTTGTTTAGTTTTTGTTCTGTCTGTTTAAATTTCTTCGTCCGTCGTATCCGCCGCGGCGTAGTAAGAGGGTTAAACTTAAGCTACCTCTTATTAAGCGACTTCTTCGCCTTTTTTCGCGTTTTTGAACGGCATACCCATTTCTTTCAGCAGCTCGTAAGCTTCTTCGTTAGTCTGGGCAGTAGTAACAAAAGTGATATCAAGACCAGTGATCCTGTTCACTTTATCGATATCGATCTCAGGGAAGATGATCTGTTCTGTAACACCAAGTGTGTAGTTTCCGCGGCCATCAAAAGACTTTTCATTGATACCCTTGAAGTCACGTACACGTGGCAGTGCAGTAGCAATGAGCCTGTCGAGAAACTCATACATCTTAACACCACGAAGGGTAACCCTTGCTCCGATCGGCATAGCCTTTCTGAGTTTGAAGTTAGAGATATCCTTTTTTGACAGGGTAGAAACTGCTTTCTGACCAGTGATGGTTGTTAACTCATCAACTGCAATGTCAACCAGCTTTTTGTCCGTTACCGCGCCGTTAACACCACGGTTGAGGCAGATCTTTTCAAGTTTAGGAACCTGCATCACGCTTGTATAGTTAAAGCGTTTCATCATTGCAGGTATAACATCTTTCTTGTACTTATCTGCTAATCTCGGAGTATAATTTGTTGTGCTCATGATTGTGATTATTTAATAGCCTCGCCGGATTTTTTTGCTATGCGTACCAGTTTACCATTCTCGCGGGTACGTTTTACTTTTGAAGGAGCATTGCTTTTTGCATCCCACAACATAACGTTGGAGATATGCACAGGCAATTCCTTTTTAACGATGCCGCCTTTAGTATCACGGGCAGAAGGTTTTGTGTGTTTGGTAACCACATTCACTCCTTCTACAAGAACCTTCTCAGTGTCCGGATATACTTCCAGCACTTTACGGGGTTTGTAGACGATCTTGCCACTGTCGTCTTTCCGGGCACGGGATGCACCTGAAATAACAACCACCATGTCACCCTTCTTGATATTAAACTTGGCTTTGAATCTTGTACTCATTGTTATATAATTTGTCTCTAAATGAGAAATTGTTGGTCTGTTGTGATGGTCAATGAATGTGTGCATCCATTGCTGATCGCCTAAAGAACTTCCGGAGCGAGAGAAATAATTTTCATATATCCCTTGTCGCGCAGTTCGCGGGCAACCGGCCCGAAAATACGGGTACCGCGTGGTTCATCAGATGCATTCAAAAGAACAACTGCGTTATCATCAAAACGGATATAAGATCCATCCTTACGACGCAATTTGTTTTTTGTACGTACGATAACCGCTTTGGTTACTGTTCCTTTTTTGATACCACCGGCAGGGATCGCATCCTTTACGGTAACTACGATCTTGTCTCCGATTTTAGCATAATCCTGGCCGCTATTCCCTAATACACGGATACATAACACTTCCTTGGCGCCACTATTATCAGCTACATTTAATCTGCTTTCTTGCTGAATCATCTTTTTACGATTTGAGAATTGTGGTTAATGATTATTTCGCTTTTTCCACCACTTCAACAAGTCTCCAACGTTTGGTCTTGCTTAATGGACGGCTTTCCATGATCTTTACAACATCACCTATTGTACACTCATCTTTTTCATCATGAGCATGGAACTTGGTAGTCTTTTTCACGAACTTACCATAGATGGGGTGTTTCACCCTTCTTTCAACAGCTACAGTAATGGTTTTAGCCATCTTGTTGCTGGTAACCACACCGGTTCTTATTTTACGCAAATTTCTGTCTTCAGCGTTTGTTGTATTTTCAGCCATTGTTATAATTTGATAATTTGAAAATTTGAAAATTTGAAAATGAAAGCTTGTAATCATCAGCAGTTTTCAAATTCTCAGACTCATTTATTTTGATTCGACCTGATCTTTCTTTGTTTGCAGTTCGGTTTTCAAACGTGCAAGATCTTTGCGAAGATCACGGATACTCATTGGGTTCTCCAGGGGAGAAATGGCATGAGCGAATTCCAGTTTCATAAGACGTAATTCGTCTTCCTGGATTCTGGCCTTCAGATCTTTTGCACTCACATCTTTCAGGCTGTTTACAAATTCGATTCTCTTTGACATCTTATGCTAATTGAAAAGTTGAGAATTATTTAGCTACCACATCTGCCTGGTAATCCCGGCGGGTGATAAACTTTGTCTTGATCGGTAGTTTCTGCGCAGCAAGATGAAAGGCTTCTTTCGCAACTGTTTCAGTAACACCGTCACACTCGAATAAGATACGTCCTGGTTCAACTACAGCAGCCCAGAATTCAGGGTTACCTTTACCTTTACCCATTCTCACTTCCTGTGGTTTGCGGGTAATTGGCTTATCAGGAAAAATACGGATCCAGACATTACCTTCTCTTTTCATTGCACGCGTCATTGCCTGGCGGGCAGCTTCGATCTGGCGATTTGTCAACCAAATAGGTTCCATAGCTTTCAAAGCGAATGAACCGAAAGAAATGGAGTAACCGCGTTTTGCCACTTCACGGATGCGCCCTTTCTGCGCTTTCCTGTGTTTGGTTCTTTTTGGCTGTAACATCTATCTAAAGTTTGAAAAATTTGAAAATTGGATGATTTGTTATCTGCTATCTTCTTCCACCGCCGCCGGCTGGTCCTCTTCTGTCACCGCCACCGCCTCTGTTCCGGTCGCCGCCTGGACCACCGCCCCTGCGATCGCCACCACCTCTTCTGTCACCACCGCCACCGCGTGGATCTCTCATATCATCATTAGGACGATCTCTTCTGTCGCTCACATCACTCTTACCACCAACAAAGTTTGGATTCAGATCACGCTGACCAAGAACTTCACCTTTACAGATCCATACTTTGATACCAATCTTACCATAAACAGTAAGTGCAAATACGTTTGCATAATCGATATCCATACGAAGGGTATGCAAAGGAGTACGTCCCTGTTTGATCTCTTCTGAACGTGCGATTTCAGCACCGCCCAAACGACCACCAACTTTGATCTTGATACCTTCTGCACCCATTCTGAGGGCAGAAGCTATAGCCATCTTGATAGCTCTTTTATAATTGATACGGTTTTCGATCTGGCGCGCGATAGTATCACCTACAATCATTGCATCCAGTTCGGGACGACGGATCTCCAGGATATTAATCTGAACATCGTCTTTACCGGTTAACTTCTTCAATTCTTCTTTAATACGGTCAACTTCACCACCACCTTTACCGATGATGATACCTGGCTTAGAGGTATGAATGGTTACGATCAGTTTATTAAGCGTACGCTCAATAACGATCTTAGAGATACCACCCTTATTGATACGGGCCATCAGGTAGGTCCTGATCCTGTTATCTTCGATCAACTTGGTAGAGAAATCTCTTTTGTTACCATACCAGTTAGATTCCCAACCGCGAATGATCCCTAACCTGGCACCAATAGGATTTGTTTTCTGACCCATTTATTATAATTTGATATTAATTATTTAGTTGTTGTCTTAGTATCTACAATCAGGGTAACGTGGTTACTGCGCTTACGCATCCTGTATGCCCTTCCCTGTGGTGCCGGTAACATTCTTTTCAGCGTTCTTGCACCATCAACGAATATTGTCTTTACAACCAGGTTGGCGTCTTCTGCACTTTCGTTCTCGTTCTTCTGCTTCCAGTTGTTAATAGCACTCAACAATAATTTGTGTAAAGGTGTGGCAGAGTGCTGTGGATGATACTCCAGAAAAGCCAATGCCTTTTCCACTTCCACGCCGCGGATTTCATCAGCCAGTAAACGCATCCTGCGTGGTGATGTGGGGTAATTCTTAAGTTTAGCTACTGCTTCCATTTTTATTGTATTTCCTCCTCAGCCAGGGCTTCGGCAGACAAAGTCTGTCAAGGCCAGGGCCGGGATATGATTTATGCTACTTTTTTGCTTGAGTGACCTTTGAAGTTCCGGGTTGGCGCAAACTCACCGAGTTTGTGGCCTACCATAAATTCAGTCACGTAAACGGGAATGAATTTGTTACCGTTGTGCACAGCGAAAGTATGTCCCACGAAGTCCGGTGTAATGGTTGACCGGCGGCTCCATGTTTTAATCACACTTCTCTTGTTTTTACCTTCGTTGATCGCCAACACTTTTTCTTCAAGTCCGGCAGCTACGTAAGGGCCTTTTTTAATTGAACGAGCCATGGTAATTTGAAAGTTTGAATTTGAAAATGTTAATTACTGCGCTAATTTTTTACCCTTCTTTGTCTGGATAATCAGCTTATCGCTTCCTTTTCCTCTCTGACGTGTTTTCAAGCCCTTAGCATATTTGCCTGTTCTTGAACGTGGATGACCACCGGAAGATTTACCTTCACCACCACCCATCGGGTGATCTACAGGGTTCATCGCAACACCACGTGTTCTTGGTTTGATACCTTTCCAGCGGTTACGGCCAGCTTTACCCATTGTTTCCAGGCTATGGTCGCTATTACTAACGATACCAACAGTGGCGTAGCAATTAATCAATACTTTTCTCAACTCCCCGGAAGGCATTTTCAATACAGCGTATCTTTCTTCCTTGTTAGTCAGCTGGGCAGAAGCTCCGGCACTACGTACCAGTTTACCACCTTGTCCAGGCTGCATTTCGATATTGTGGATGTTGGTACCTAAAGGAATGTTCTTCATCTGCAGGGCGTTTCCGATTTCCGGTGCAACTTCATTTCCTGAAATTACTGAACCGCCAACCTGTAAACCCTGTGGAGCGATGATATAACGTTTCTCACCATCAGCATAATGCAACAAAGCAATAAATGCAGTACGGTTCGGATCATATTCAATAGAAGCTACAACCGCAGGAACGTCTTTCTTATCTCTCTTGAAATCTACAAGACGATACATCTTCTTGTGACCACCGCCTCTGTAGCGCATTGATCTTCTTCCCTGGACGTTTCTACCAGCCGTTGATTTTGTACTTTCCAGCAGGGATTTTTCCGGCGTGTCAGTAGTGATCTCGGCATATGCATTACCAATTCTCCAGCGTGTTCCGGCAGTAATTGGTTTGTATTTTCTAAGTGCCATGTTTAAATTCTTATCGGTTTTAAAATCTTAGTCAATTCTTTGCGGCGATTGACTCGCCATTCTTATCAGTTGTGCGCTTATTAAATATTTGCGTACAGATCTATTGTTTCACCTTCGGCAACTTTTACATATGCCTTTTTGTAAGCTGGCTTACGACCGGAAATAACTCCGGCTTTGGTGAAACGTGATTTTGCTTTTCCGGGAACAACCACCGTGTTTACTTCGATAACGTTTACGCCGTAGAACTCTTCGATCGCTTTTTTGATCTCGAGTTTGTTTGACTTCCGCGCTACACGGAAAGCGTAGGTACGACTTGTATCAGAAAGCTTATTGCTTTTCTCAGTAACGATTGGTTTTACCAGAACTTCTGCGAGTCTCATATAACACTCAATTTGAAAATTTATAATTGTTTCGCCGCGGCGAATATTTATGCTTCAACAGCTGTTTCGTCTTCAGCGAAAACTTTTGCGGTGCTTTCTGTCAACACAAGAACATCGGCATTAACCAGGTCATAAGTGTTGATGTCAGCGAGTAACGAACCATTTACCCTTGGAATGTTGCGTACACTCAGGAACAGGTTATCGTTATCTTCGGGATAAACAAACAGCATCTTCTTTGAAGCAAGGTTCAGACCTTTCAGGATACCAAGAATTTCTTTGGTTTTTGGTGTCTGCAGGTTGATATCTTCAACGATTACGATGGCATTTTCCTTAGCCTTGTAAGAGAGGGCGCTCATCTTAGCGAGATCCTTCACTTTACGGTTCAGCTTGAAATCGTAGTCGCGGGGTTTTGGTCCGAAGATAGTACCACCACCCTTGTTAAGCGGGCTGCGGAGATTACCTTTACGGGCACCACCGGTACCTTTCTGGCGATGAAGTTTTTTGCTGGAACCTTTAACTTCCAGGCGTGTCTTCACTTTATGCGTTCCCTGACGCTGAGCTGCAAGATGCTGCTTAACTGCCAGATAGATTACGTGATCGTTCGGCTCAAGACCGAATATTTCATCAGGCAACTCAACAGAGCGTCCTGACTTTTCACCTTTTATATTTAATACATCTACTTGCATCGTATCCTATTATTTCTGAATTAAGACAATTGAGCCATTATGACCAGGAACCGATCCGGTAACCAGTAAGTAATTCTTTTCGGTAAAGATCTTAACGACTTTCAGTCCTTTAACCTTTACGCGATCACCGCCCATACGGCCGGCCATACGCATACCTTTGAATACGCGTGAAGCATCAGAAGAGTTACCTATTGAACCAGGTGCTCTCTGACGATCGTGCTGACCGTGAGATTGTTCACCCACACCGGAGAAGCCATGGCGTTTTACAACACCCTGGAAACCTTTTCCTTTAGTGGTTCCTACAATCTCAACTTTATCTCCTTCCGCGAAAATGTCTACGGTTACTGTTTCACCGAGCGCTTTCTCAAGAGAATAATCGCGAAATTCTTTTACAAACTTTTTTGCTGTGGTATTGGCCTTAGCGAAGTGATTTTTTTCGGCAGAGATAGTATGCTTCTCGTTCTTGTCGCCGAATGCTAACTGGATAGCGTTGTATCCATCGGAGTCTGTAGTCTTTACCTGGGTCACTACATTAGGACCCGCTTCAATGATGGTGCAGGGAGTCTGCTTACCATCGGGGCCGAAGATGCTGGTCATCCCAATTTTTTTGCCAATAATTCCTTTCATTGTTAGTACAATTTGTGCCTTCGAAAGGTTGAAGAGACATTCGCAAAATGATTGCTGAGCAATCATTGGCAACTTCAATCCCCGTTTGCCGCCGACCTTTTCCGGTTTTCCCACTTTAAGGGAGAGGAAGTACCGACGGTAAACTAACCTCGAAGGGCTAGTTCATATTTTAATTTTGTTTACCAGGTTCCTGTTTCCAGTAACCCTCTCCCAGCGCTGTTTTAAGATTGCTCTGTTTACAGATAGGATTGAAAGAACTTCTTTTATAGAAAAACCCTGTCAGTATTTAGTAACCCTGACAGGGTTCATCACTCATCATGCTTTGATCTCAACATCAACACCACTTGGAAGATCGAGCTTGCTCAGCGCGTCAACAGTACGTGAAGATGAAGTATAAATATCCAGCAAACGCTTGTGCGTAGCTAACTGGAACTGCTCACGACTTTTCTTGTTCACGTGTGGTGAACGCAGAACAGTAAAAATTTTTTTCCTTGTAGGTAAAGGAATAGGTCCTGTAACTACTGCGCCCGTAGTACGCACTGTTTTAACGATCTTTTCGGCAGATTTATCCACCAGGTTGTGATCGTAAGACTGTAATTTTATTCTGATTCTCTGAGACATATGCCTAAATCCAATTTTTAATTGGGAGTGCAAAGGTAATGGCTGTTTCCCTATCGGCAAAAGATTTCTCTACTTTTTTGCCAAAATCGGCACAAATATCTGCAAAAAGTATCTTTTCTGTCCGTTTGCTTGCATCGTTCCTATTTTCCTCCCGGTGGACAGTGCTGCCTGAGGTATTCGGTATATAAAGTAGACAGGTGATTGCCGGTACCTGCGCCTTCTGAAATGCTGTGGGTCCTGTTTGGGTAAGACATCAGCCGGAACTGCCGGTTGTGTTTAACCAGTTCGTTAATAAGCATCTCCGCATTGTTATAATGCACATTGTCATCCCCCGTTCCATGAATATAGAGAAGGTTTCCAGTCAGCTTCGAGGCGTGGGTGATCGGCGAGCCCTCCCGGTAATCGCTGGCATTTTCCTGCGGAAGCCCCATATATCGTTCCTGGTAGATATTATCATAGGTACGCTGGTTTCCAACAGCCGCAATGGCAATTCCGGTTTTATAGATCCCGGGGTATTGAAACATCAGGTTAAGTGTTGCTGATCCACCACCGCTCCACCCCCAGACAGCGATCCGGGCAGTATCGACAAACGGCCATTTCATCACTTCACGGGCCGCTGCAGCCTGGTCGTCTATATTCAGCCGGCCAACTTTCCGGTAAATAGACTTACGCCACGCGCTGCCCTTGGGTACCGGGGTACCACGGTTGTCGATGCTGATGTAGATATAACCATCGGCAGCCATATTACCGCGATAAAGGAAATTATTGCCGACCCCGTACCGGTCACGTACATTCTGACCGGCCGGCTCTGTATACACGAAAAATACCACCGGGTACTTTTTGGAGGGGTCAAAAGCGGCCGGCTTAACCATCCAACCATCCATTTCTACCCCAGCACTGGTTTTTACCTTGAAAAAGGAGAGATTGGAGCTGCTGCTGTCGGACCTGGCCATTGCTTCGTTTACCCCGTTCGTGCCATTGATGGCTTTGTGATCCGCTACGGAGATGATTTCCCGCACCGGTTGCACATAGAAATTGCTGAATGTATGCATTGCGTACAGCGCACCGGGACCCATGTCATAAGCATGTGTGCCAGCCTGGTTTGCCGGCGAAACTCTCTGGAGCTCGCCCTTCCCATCGAGCCGCGTGCGATACAGGTAACTTTGGGTCGCGTTTGCCGGAGAAGCAAGGAAGTAAACAAAACCAGCTTTTTCATTTATACCCACCAGGTCAATTACATCATAATTTCCCTTTGTTACGAGCGTTTCTTTTTTCCCGTCCCTGCTCAGCCGGTATAAATGAAAAAGCT
>Ga0181470_100276_pt2 | contig 12696 bp, 13 predicted proteins | sample InSIn5SAF170_FD_119082 | JGI IMG/M metagenome (GOLD analysis project Ga0181470, IMG submission 119082) | Clean room microbial communities from NASA Spacecraft Assembly Facility at Jet Propulsion Laboratory, Pasadena, California, USA -... ...
AAAATGTGAAAATCTTCTCTATGTTATTATTTACCTATACCTGAGCCTATGCATTGTTCAGCTTTCATTATGAAATACCAGCCTGCATACACTCCAGAAGCTATTTTCATTCGTCATATCTCTCAATTTCATCATAAGAATATATCTCTGAATATTCATGACAATCTCACCTGTAAATCCGAAAGAATGAGAGACTATCAGTGAACTCGCATACCTATCATCGATTATAACCAGCGCAGGCTTTCTACTCCTTGCCACTACAGACAATGCTACACTCAACTCCAAGTGCCGGTGACAGAATATTCGCACAAAAGGAGACAGGAACACACTTCTATTATTCTAAATAGTGACATAATTGCGTTTACTATAGACACATGCGAGTTCATTCTACAACAGTCATCACAGCTTAGTCTCCTCGAGATGTTGCCGTCGCGCAAGATGATATTTGTGACGTTCACAGATGTTAACGCTAACAAATAGATTGAGTAGTACGGCAAAAGAACATAACGTTCCATTGTAGGAATTCAGGAGATGTCCGATCTCACAGGGCTCCAAACAATGCGAAAGGCATGTCGGCAGTTGGCCACTAGGACGTGTGATATCAATCATGGCATCGAAACCAAACTTCGAGATAATTTCTAATGTGGGTAAGTAATTTCCCAGCCCGGAAAATTCAAGAAAGTCTGGGAAAGTGTTCATAGCAATGCATTGTTCCATATACACCTGAATAAACACTATGTGCAGATACAATCCTACCACACTTCTATGCATGCCCCATCTACAAGATGACATATATACAATAACGCCCTCCAAAAATATGCAATGACAACCATATAACCTATTGTCCACCCGTCTATAGATCGAGCCTTGTACATACATACATTTTTCTACACCAGTCTGAATTACTTGGTATGTTGACCAGATCGTCCGGTTTCTCGCAGTTCATCCATCATCATTCGCTCCGTCAAGCTGCGTGGTGCACCCGTGAAGCTTGCACCACTGTAACTTGCTCGATAGCTCGCCATATCACCATCATCAAATCCACTTTTTCCGTCCACTCCTCCCACAAATGATTTGACATCATCCATTGCGGCGATCTTAGCGTGGATATCCTCGTTGACCACTGGCATGCTGAAAGGATGACCACGATATGAGCCGATGACACCAAGGGATCCTGCCGATTGAGGTTGTTGCGGTTGCAGTGCTTGTCGCATAATGGGTCGGCCAGGAGATTGGCCATATTGTGATAGAACGGGTGCACCCCCTGTGGGAGAAGCAGGCGACTTCGTGGAAGGCGAATCATCGTCCTCGTCATCCTCGTCTTCTGGTTCTTCTAATGAACTACCATTATAACCTCTTTCTTCGAAGTTGAAAACCTCGTCATCCAGATCATCCATAGTAAAATCTTGGTGATCTACATCAATCTTGCCATCTCCACCAAGCGTCTCAATATCCTTCCATCTTCGATCAGCGATTTGCGGGGTGGCTGAGGGTGAATTGAGCGGTTCATATTGTTGAGGACTAGCTGGAGAAAGAATAGCAGGTTCTGGTAACGATTTTCTGCCTTTCATCGAGCTCAACGAGGGCATGTCAAGCGCATCATCGTCGGAGTCAGTGTCTTCCTCCGATCTTGCCGCGTTCGCTCGTGCTGCTGCTTCCGAGCTTAAAGCAGGCGAATTTGGAGATCGGTTGTCGCCTACTGAACGATTTGTCAAGTTCAAGCTGGGTCGATTCTGACTTGTGTGTGATAAGTCTGTCAAGGAATCGTGAGAGTCGGCACCTTTTTCGATTGAAGATGAATCATCTGATGGCCCATTAACGGTTGTCCATGTTGTACCATCATCTTCTCTAGAACTTCTCGATAAAGCAAGTAATCGTTGGGAAGAAGTCACTCTCTTGGGTGGCGGTGGTAATTCCTCCTCTTCTTGAAAGTAGGAAATATCTTCTACCTGCTCTGACTCGGGCTCATCGTCGGCCGAGGGTTCTGACAGACTCCCTTCACTCAACATGGTGGATGGGGGAAGAGGTGACGACGTTGGGAGCACTTCCACTCCTTCGAAATCGAATCGAACTCTTCGAGGACTCGGCTTCATCGAGGAATTGGAGGAAGTGCGAAGGGCGCTGCGGCGAACGGTTCCTTCACTTGTATCCGACACTGTTGAATCCTCTGTATCCCTCCGCCTGGGTGGTAATGGCTTCTGCAAGTCAGGTGTCGTCGTTAGTGAATGAGGGGTATCGGTGCTTGCGTCTACATGCGATGGCTCGGAAACAGATCGAGGAGAAGGAGATCTGGTGTTGTTGGAGTCGTGGCTTGTTCGACGATCCTGGCGGGTGTCGCCTAGGAGTGGTAGATAGCTTGGAGTGAATACGCCTTGAAACTCTCTTTCCCGTTCGTGAGGACTTCGCGCAATGTCGGTGTCGTCCTTCCAATCTGCTGAAGCTCTGAAATGTGACTTTGGACTTGGAAAGCTGTATTGTCGAAAGGTCGGGGAGCTGGTCTCGTGCGCGGTCGATGGCGACGAGGGTGGTGGTTCCTGATTGATGCCTGCGGGCGCTGATCCTGACTCACATGCCTCTAAAAACGGTGGATAAAGAGACTGATAATTCTTTTTCGACAGGGAGATCATTTCCGAGACAGCTATTGATATGTCTTTGGGAGTATCGTGCAGAAGATTTTCGGTATATTTCTCGAACTCTGCGACCATGTCTCGCCGGTAATTCCCAACCCTCTGATCGAGCTCTGCCAGTTTGGTGTGCAGCTCAATGACAAGCCTACGCTGTTCGTCCATTGTGTCGAGAACGCGAAGAGTCGGCGGAAGAGATGGTTATGATCGAGCAAAGCGAGTCGCCAGCATGTAAACCATTCTCAGGTTATCAAGATAGGAGATAGTGGAGAAGTGATGTAATGATGTTGTTGTTGTTGTTTGTGGTGGTTGTTTTTGAGTTTCCAAGTGTCTGATGTTGGTAAAACGGGAAGGAATGAAATGCGAATTGGCAATGACCACACACACACACACACAGACTGGCACTCACACACTCACACACTCACACACTCACTTCACACTCACCCTTAAGACACGCACCACTACCCACCCATTCATTCGTATTTTCGAGGTCCCGATTAGTGAGAAACGGTCTAGAATTCGGTTACTGGAATGCGCTAATCCTAAGCAGGCGATGTGCGGTACCTTCAGTGGGTAAACCCCCACCAACGTCAACGAACGTGAAGGACGTGATCTCGGTTTCTCGACTTTCTTTTGGGATGTTGTTACGTCGAAAACTTATGACCAGGAAAAGATTCCGAGTAAGACGTTCTACCAATTTACAGAGTTCACCTCACCTTCGCATAAGGACATGATCGCGTGCCAACGATTCACCGCTGTATTGAAGAACCACCGACCTGCGTTCATGCTACCATCTTTAGCCACCACCCACTTTCACCGCCTCTGCCAACCCATCACATTCAGCAGCAGAACATACAACCGGACCGACCGAAAGTGATTGCCGGCATGATGCAACAGCCCTATCGTCATGGCATGACACAGATTCAATCTTTCGTGCAGCCGACAAGCGTTTTTGCCACGTGAGATGCAACTCAGAGCGCCGCAAGTAGATAATAGTCCTCGGCGACACCTGGCGATCAGCATAGGTACGACCGGTTAATATCATACGCGAAAGACAGACCCGCAAGGAGGTAAAGATACGAGACATGTCTGTATGGAACTTCGATGAGCTCGAAAGGAGAGGTAGCCTTAGTCACGTTGTCAGAAAACAGCGGATCAGAGATATCCTTACCCATTCTTCAAACACAGCGAAAATGAACAAAACATCTCACGCTATTAGACGATGTTCGATTTGTGGGCGCAGAATGAACCTCAAGGCCTCGCTTCATCTTTGCCTGACTGCAACCTGTTTTAAAGCATAGAGCTGGGACATTCCAGCTGTGAGCACAATTCAATTCCGACGGTGAACGTACGTTAACATGGTCATGCAGTCAAATCTACAACTCCAGATAGCACACTCTATCCTACCTCTTCCATCTACAAGTCATGTCATACATGTTATCTTGCAAGCACATTCTATCAAATTTCGAATTCAACATTGGCAAGACGTAGCCTCGGGCTTAGGCACACAGTGACAAACTTCTCTTCTCGAAGCTGAGTCAGCTGCAAATGTGTGATTTGTATTCTACAATGGTGTCTACACTGGCAGATATCAACGAAAATTCAAGCAGTGGGGACATTTTTCCACAACTGGAATCACTAGAATATCAAGGACCGCTCCTCCTACACACTGGAGATGCATCATCACAATAGGCCTTTCACCTACACAATACAGACGGCAACTTCTCGAACACGACTTGTAACCATGGGGCATTTCGCAATGCAACCAACTGACCTAGCACTAGGAACGTAGCATAAATATGCTTCGGGAATCGCCAGCTCAGAGCACTGCTGTTGCGCGGGACCTGACTGTAGTCAGAAGGTCGGATGAACAATCGCAGAAAATGTCAACTTTCAACTTACACGGATTGTTCGCGCATGCGCGTGTCGGGCTTTGACGCGGTGCTAGGCGCATCTCTTCTGCATGCATGGCACTGGATAAACTCTGGTGATGCTTCCTATTCGGCCGTCGAGAGATCAATGAGCACCAGGAATACCGTCTGCTAACACTGTAATTATCAACAAGTCCGGAAAACGATGGCGGGTAAAGCCATCATGATATCGACAAGATCGACAAAATCCGATTCCTGTTCTCATGGACTGTGCATAATGAAATCGTGGGGCAGACAGTTCAGGCCGAGCCATGGCCCAATAGCATCATGTTTTTGGCGCAGCTATCAACAATCTACGCTTAAGTCAGGAAACGAGACGAACTTGAATCGCTTATACCATTCAAATAGTGTATAGAGGGACACATCAACAAGGTTGTTCCCGTCTTCGGTCCACATTGATCACGCTTTTGAGAACAAGGTGTCCAGAGCCAATCGACATGAGCACCTGTAGCAATCGACGAGGTGTATATTTACGCTGAAGATATCACATTCGCTGTGTCATGCAAGAACTGTTATCTTTCATCACTAGATTGATTTCTTTCCTGCTTCTTTGTTTTGATTTTGATATAGTGGAAGGTCGTCGACATCAACCAACCCGCTTTGAGAGAATTATAACATAGATGTGAATAACAAAGCACACAATGAATAGACCTATAGAGGGAAAGTGGCTTCTAGAACATTCGAAACTATCCCTTGCCAGTGCCAATTGACTTTACTTTAACATAGCTATGTGATGTAGGTGTTTATCGAAGCGTTCTCAACAGCTATTCATGGTGCTTGCTAACACTGTGCTTTTTTATCATCACTTATCTGGAAGTTTGTATATCCTTAGATAAGAAAGTTGCTTTGTGATTTGATCATTGCATTTGGAAATTTGTTGCATGAAAACTTTTCGTCATGCTGTAGCAACCCTAAAGTACTGAAAGATTTCGTGCGCTCTTCACAATCCAGCATGTCTATCTGTATTTCCTTTGCGCTCTATCGCATCACATATGCACTGGTGCATATTAGTGTCTTGGACATGATGTTTGGAAGATCATGGATGTATCCATATTCACGGAATAACATGCTGGAGTGTCAAAGAATCTAGTCTTTGAGCTCGCGTGAGTATATCAATGCACGAAGTTGGTAAATGATGATCGAGCAGATATGTGTTCAGAATCACTCAGCTACTTAGATGCCCTCCCCACTTCAGCCAGTTGAAGGCCAGACGCCGCTTACGCCGTAAGTTTCTGTTCTCAAAATCCATGAGCATATTGCTAACAACTAGTAGACAAGAATTGCTAGATCATTACTTGCCACCCATTTCAGATAATTCTACCTACTTCAGACCAGCATACACTCTTCCACCACCACAACGTGGAAAGCTCGTCAACTTTTATAGCCTCCTCCGGTTAGAACCTGATCCGGTCGTCCAATTTCTTTTCCTCTACTCCTCTCAGAACCCTTCACGAGATGTTGTGGCAGAGCTTGAAAACTACTGTCAAGCTATCATCGTAGCATACGAGCATCAGCCTTATCATCTTGAGATCGAAGACTGGCCGCCGCCTCAACACCGCAATGATCAACAAGCCTGGCAAGCTGCAGCAGGATGGGAACTTCCAATTCGTCCAAATCATGCGAGAACTGTTGACAGGCCGATGGGGTTGACGAGGGTGAGATTGGAGGATGGGAACAGGGTCGTGATACCTTTGCTCACAAGTGAGATACTCAACTTGGGGGAAACAACAGGAGGAACTCAATTTGTTCTTGAGATGCCAGATGTTCCTCCTCCACGGCATCGACGGGGTGCGTTTTCTTGGTAACTAAAATGACTGAAATGATATTAAGGGAGTCAATACGTGGTTGGATTTGCTCAAGGCTGGGGTGTAATGAGAGTACAATGGCTGTTGGGTTAGTTAGCTTACCTGTGACTAGCACAGTCATACTGGCGCATTAGTCACAATAGTTGTGCTACACGATCATCATGTTGATTTTGATTCGAACTATTTTGACTCTTCTCCATGTACAGATTTCTTTGTGTATACTTGTCTGGCAAAATGTACAACACAGAAGTCAAATGTGAGCGGTATTTTCTTCACAATGGTTCGTACTTTAAATCTTTGTTGAAGAATCCCTTTATCAGACATTTCTATATATACTTCTTCTATCATTACTTATGATGCGCTTGTATAAAGCATTCAAGATCTCACAGTTTAACACATAGAAAGATTGCTCCATACTACAATATCTTCTAACTACCATAAATTGATAGAGATTTTGACTCAATAGTACAACTATCATACAAATCACAATGTCCCAGTAAGTCTCATTTCTTCCACCTATCATCCTATGTGTACATACTAACAACCGTCGAAGGACAAGCGGCATCACCGTCATCAATTATGAGATTCCCCCAAAGGTAGAGTGGTCTCGTGACCCAGTAGACGACCTACCAGTGTTCATATTTACTCTCACCAAGACGCGCATCACAAATAATGTGCCTGTGGTCGTCGAGGCCAAGTTCGACATCAAGCCGGACCCAAACAATGAAGCGGACATGAGGAAGGTTTCCAACTTCATCATGGCCTGTCAGACTGATCCAGATCTGTCCCGACGTTTCTGGGACATCACGTACAGCGAGAGGATACGAGAAAGGCAAAGGGAAGCGCGAGAAGCTGAACAGGAGGGTATTGCTGCTCTAGATGCCCAGGTTGACGAGGCGAACAGGTGGCAAGATGCTTATGAGGAGTATGCGAATGAGAATGGATGGTGATCTTATTTTGATTTATATTGTAGAAGGTGGAAATGTGTGAGATATATTGGAAGGGAAGTTCAACTTTGATGAATGGTCGATCGTTGGATGAGCAGCGTTGGTTGTATAAGAGAGTGATCTTCTCTTGTACCCTGCGAACTCGAACTTTGCTCGATAATGTTAGTATTGAGTGAATGTTATATCATATTCTTTGAGCCCACGTGTTTTTTTTACGTTGAATACCTCTACCTTCATAGTTCCTAGGATAAATCGAACCACCAAATAGCAGATACTTGAAAAGAGCTGCGGCGTCATCTTCCATTTCTTCTAATGTCCCTCCCTGCGTCCCCGAGACACCTTCTGTAACGAGACGAATTTATAGTTCTGCAACCATAGTTTCTTTCCTGGCAAGTTCGCGGAGTTGTTATTCACATGCTACGTTCTTCGACCATTTATCGTTCAGGATACTACTTCGCAACCAAAAATGAATGCTGCTGAACATGCTGTCAATCGATTCAGTTACGCCACTGATCGCCACTATGACTGTCTACCCCTGAACAACCGCGACTTTGGGAGTATTTTCAGATTTGGTAGCATTTAATGAGAAGATCCCATCACGAATTACTATACCTGTGAAATTTAAAGAGTTTCCTGATGGAGATGAACAAAGTCCGAGCATTGTGTCGACGGATCCAGTGCTTCGCACTATAAAATAGGACGAGCATTCGTCAATTCGAGAAGCCTACCGCTTGTGGGCAGTATATACTACACATTATATCTAGCCCTGCCTTCGAACAAAAGTTGCGAGCGGATAGTTGGTTGTCCATCTCCAGGCTAATTGTTCTGGAGAGGCGATGTCGTGGTAGTCCAATATGATCACTACTTAGGTTTTGGACTCTTATATAAGGATGTTGAGGAAGTGGCAACAAAGGCAGTAGAAGGAGGCTCTGAGGATAGCATGCAAGAGCCATGGGCTTGAACGAGTGTGTGAGAATAACGGGCAAGTTTTAGTCTGACATGACGTTACTCTTTGCAAGTTCGCAGAGGTTAATGCAGGTTTTTTAATGTGGTCGGCGACAGCCCTTCAGTGTCTCGGCCATTTTTAAACTGCCTTTCTATATTCCTTATTTGCACCTCCATTCCAGAGTTGCGCGTTTCCACGAAAATGCAGAATCTCGGACATGTAGAAAATATTGGGGTTTCTCCTTAGCACGCCACCTTTGGGGTTCTAAAAAGAAGGGGTAATTAGCTGGCGGCGCTCTATCACGAGTTCAGATTGGGTGGTGCTGGTGGACGACCCGCCCGCTGCATGACTTCTAAAGGTGTGGTAGTAAAGATGTAGATATGACTGGACTCCCATCATGAACAGGTGAACAAATCAAGTTACTCCTATAACACTACCGGCATATATAAAGCATTCATTGGTGATGATTGCAGAGGTAACGATATCTTTGCCACACTTGAATGCACATAAGAGGCATATCTTCTAGGGTGTAATGAATATAATGAGTTTCTTGGATCAAGGCGGAATCCGTGTATAGCAGGCACGATGAGTTATAATCAAAAAGACAGCGTCGGTGGGCAGTCCGGCGCCAATTGCTTTGTAAAGTCCAAATTTGGTGAGGACGTTCACAGCACCAACCCGATGGCACTTGGATTCCAACTTTGTTCATCTCGTCGCTGCTCGTTCAACAACACAGCGTAACAAAGAGAGCGTTGAGTCGGATTCCTCTGTGGTATTTACTGATATTTTATGAGAATACGACTCATGGGGATATGCCTTTCGGATTCTACGTTATGTACTCAAGAGGCTCTATTATTAACTCTTCCTGTATGACCAAAAACTCCCGAGCATATTCTTGGGGCCAGAGTTTGAGGTTTTACCAGGCATTACATCAATTGGAGCATTTACACCTTTTGTTGACCTTGGAAATCTTTCGACCAGAAAGAATCGTACAAAGCTACAATTTGTCTTAAAACCTCGCAAGACGTCAAGCGAGGGGCGTTTCCGCAAGCAAAAGGTTTGACGAGAATCTTCACAATTGACTTAAAAATAGGAGTGACGGCAAAATGCGACTATTTATGTATCTAGTGTATGAGTTATATTAGTTCCTAAGGATTGAAGAGGGCTCAGGGTCTCAAGTATAAAAAGCTAAGCAATAACAGATCCACTTGACCATCTCGATGCCGCTCTCAACTTTTCTCCATAGACATAGAAAGCAAAAGGTACTGGGATTAGTATTGCTGCAAAGCCACCTGTGATACTTGAACCAGCTGCTACGCCTAGAATATTATATAGGGGGCCCACGACGAGTGGCAATGCCCCAGCAAAACATGATCGTAGAAATGTATTGGCTCCAATTGCTGAAGCAGCGTAGAGCTGAAATGTGTCGACAAGATAATTAAGTGCTGCTTGAAAAATCGTAAAAAAACCCATACCTAGCATTCCTAACCCAATACATGGCGCGACCCAAGTGATATCAGATTCGGCTGTCCAGCCTATCAGAAATTGACTTCCACAGAATAAAAATGATCCCAACATCATAGGGGGCAGACGCATCTCTGGTACGGCTCTATTTCCTGCTGCATAATAGGCTTTGTTGTATCGGAATTGGTTGTAAATATTCACACCGCAGCCGAGAGCAGCTCCAATAATGATTGACAAAAAAGGCAAAGCAGCTGGAACTGGCTCCCACCTTCGGACCTGGTGGAAGATGATTGGAATGGCTCCTAGTTGCATATATAGGATTCCATAGCAGAAGCTAGCATATAATGTCAACAGGAAGCAAATAGGTGTGCAGAGAATTTGGATTGGACGAAGTAAGAACTTTCGTGCTACTTGGTCAAATGTCATATCCCATTCCTCAAATTCCGCATGAAGTGCCCAGTTGCCAGTTTCTTGACGAAGTTGTCGAGCTTTATAAACGAGCAGCAATGGTGGGTAACTCTCATCGATGAAAAGGATGCCGATAAAAAGAATGACGGCTTGAATGATACCTGTAAGATATTCGGTCCACCGCCAACCTAATGAAGAGTGTTGTGCCACTATTGTGGATATAACTGGACCTGAAATATATGTTAGGATCTATTGGATCAAGTTGAGATTATGAGACTTTTATACCGAGAGCAGGACCACAAACTATAGCCATTGAATATCCAGCCAAGGCTACACCTCTCCATTTCGCTGAGAACAAGTCGCCGAGAACACCTCCAGTATTGGTCATAGGTGCTGATGCAAAAAACCCTCCCCAGAACCGCGATAACATTATTGTTTGCAAATCCTTTGCCGTTGCTGTGGCAAAGCTAAAGCAGATAGCAACAAACATGGGTGTCAATACCGGTATTCTTCGCCCATACGCTTCACTAAATGGAGCCCAAAGCAAAGGACCTAGTCCAAACCCAAAGAGGTAGAGGGTTGTCCCTAATGTAGCTACCTGTGTCGACACATGAAATCTTTCGGCAATTTGCTCTGTACCCGCTGAATACGACGAAGAAGCCCACGTTGCCGACATGGTAATCAGACCATACAGAAAGGTTGTAAGTACCTTCTTATGGGTTGGCCAGTTTGTAGGACGATATAAATCCTCAGCTCCGTCAAAGTCGACAAGGCAACTTTTTCCAGTAGGCATACTTGCTAAAGGATGAGAAATCTCTAGGTTAGGCCGGGATCGAGTCGTTGAAATGATTGTTCCCATTCTAGATTGTGCTAGAGCAAGAGATATAGTAGCACACGGGCCATCCTGCAAACCATTTCGGCATCTTGTTGTTGAATTGTACGTTCTCATTTCGTGTAGATTAAGACGATGGCCATCACAAAGGTCCTCTGATTTTTCGCTGAGAGATGAAGATACTTGTGATAAATCCAGTACATTTTCGAGGTCTGTATTGCTGCTACGAATAGTGTTCAATTGAAGAGAAAGCGGTCTTGCGGGGGCACTTTCTGTAGACATCACTTCCATAAGATAGAGGCGGAGGAAAAATTCCTTACCATTGATTAAAGCTTGGGGATAATTTCTGAGATATAGAAGAATAAACCCCATGCACGTCCGCTCTCAACGGAAACTCACGTCGTGAATATGACATCACCGATGCATCGTTTCATTCAGATGATTAATTTTGATACTTGAGCGAGGATAATGGATGGGGAAAATACGATGTGAGTTGACACCATACTACCACAATAAAACGTTACTAAGCAAGGCTGTTATCAACCTATCCACACTCCAAATGACCTCATTCCAGGTACACGACCCTTGAACTCAACTTCGTACTCGTAATTCTCCGCATAATCGGCACGCAGGGAGAGACGTTACTCATTCTACAAAAGGCTCCGGTACGATATTCGAGCACAATGTACCAAAGATGGTGACCTGTTGCAAACGAACGCAGGCAAAATAATTGTAACGATGGCAATGAGGAGAGAAGTGAGAAGCGTTCATAGAGAGCCGTGTGGTTAGAGAATCATACAACGTTCTCCTCCACCACATGACGGGCTTAAAATGCCATTCATGTTCTTCGGAAATCGGGCAATACGCAAATACATGTTTCTTTGAACAGTTTTTTCATCTGATTGCTGCATTTTTAAAGGTAATGTCAAAATTGACGATACATGAACAAGATGCATTTTTTGCTGTTCTAATTGCCGATCTGTTTGATTTCGGGAAATACTTTCATAGTCTTGTCATTGAACAACCATGAACTGAGTATCTTTAGATTTTCATGGTGCTAGACCAGTAAAGAAAATGCTCTGAATAAAGATCCACTCGCTTCTCCCACAAGTTATGGGGTTTACCTTTTGCGACATGGTGATGGTCTCATATACAGGCATGTTGGGTTATGGACACGAGTTAAGAGGGAAACAACGAGATAAACGAGATAAACCCTTCAAAAACGGAAAGTAAGGTAAATCAAACCAACGCTACAGGATTCTGAGTTAGTGATGATCAGTTGGTCGAGAGGAAGACGACGATGATTGCGAAAGTCTATGCAACTTTAACTTAGTAAGTGGATTGAAATGTGGAAATACCGTGAGGACGCCATGAAAATCTATAACATCGATAATGGGTAATGGTTAAACTTCAAGTAAATGTTCGTTTGTTGGACTGGCGGAGTTTTATCGTCGCGACACGTTGTCATGGGCGCCAAAACCACCAAATGCTCCAACTTGTTCTTAATTCCCCTGTCATTCTCCGTCGAGCAAAATCGGGTTACAGCCTCAAGCATCAAATTGTTAGAGCTGCCTCGTTTCTCACGCATTTATCCAGTCTTTGTGCTACACTACTGAGGACGTGGGGGCTTGTCACAGAATCCAGCTCATTGGACCACCCCTTGGAAACGGGTCCGTCAACTGCCAATCTTGACAGGAGCTTCCTCCACGTGCTTTTCAACTACGCCGGGTCGATTACAA
>Ga0181470_100317_pt1 | contig 12684 bp, 12 predicted proteins | sample InSIn5SAF170_FD_119082 | JGI IMG/M metagenome (GOLD analysis project Ga0181470, IMG submission 119082) | Clean room microbial communities from NASA Spacecraft Assembly Facility at Jet Propulsion Laboratory, Pasadena, California, USA -... ...
GCTTGTCGATTCATGCGGTTACCTGAGAGCGCGAGAGCGTTCAGCGCGTTCCTGGTCGCGCTTGGGATGAACCTACAACAGCCGTTGAAACGATTGCGGATACTTTACGTGGCGAGTGACATTCTGCAAGCAGGATGATAAACCCAAAGCAAGAATCATACCCTGAAATGATGTTAGGGCAATCCAGTTATCGAACAGCTTGTGAATCGTACACTAGACCATTGGGCCATATCACAATCATGTTTATGATGTGCTCGATGAGTAAGCCTGAACTCTTGTCTGTATATAAATTTTCAAAATTAAGCCCGCATTGCGCCGTAGCCTGGAGAACAGGCACAACTGTGAACCGTCCACGATCGACAAACCAGAATGACAGCGGTAATACAGTCATCGACGCACTGCGAAGATAGTACACAAGCAGAGTGTCAGACTGAGGCGTGCAACAATATGGGAGAACACATCACTTAATTGTACGATGGCTTGTCCAAGAACCGGGCAATTAGCGTGTGCATCTCGCGTTGTCCAATCGCGATACTGACCTAATTCGACGCCTTTCCCTTAGGTACCCAGACAGAAAGCAGTACCCGTTCCCGAGCCGTCGGCCATGGCCCTCTCGTTATGCCAGACGGTACCCTGACTCTATGGCGTCCACCTAACGAGACCACCCTTGCCTTCTACTAGAGTCAGACATGCGAGTACCTCACGACGCACCTGATAGCCTTTGCTTTCTCTAAAGACAGATCATTATTGCTGGCGTATAGGGACTCTCCTCCAGATCACGGAGTGCAGAATATTTGCCCATATACGATTGACGAGCGGACCCACGAACATCAAAGGTCTACGTGCTGTCGAGCTGAGCCAATACTCGCCTGAGCAGCTCAGTGAACACCAGGACGAACAGCAGAAGGTCCGAAATGCGGAGCGGGCATTTCGCGGTGGTCAGGACATCGACTGCCTTGTTGCCATTTTCTCAAACCTCATGAAGGTTGGAGCCACGCCCTCGATCGAATGCATCAGCAGCGAGGTGCTGCGGCTGGGAGACCCCAAACGGCTAGTGAAGGGCTACCCAGTGGGCTACAAGGCGTTGCGTGCCAGGCTGGGCTACTACGACTGCTTACAAGAGAACTCTGTCAACGGCCTAGCTTACGCTGTTATACACGACGCTTTGCTTGAGTCTGGCTTCCCTGTCAGGGTTCTGCACCTTGGAGGAAGTACTTCGGGCGTGCCATTCTTCCAATTCTCGACCGATGGACTCGCAGACGCCTACTGCAACCTTGTTACCCTCTCTCTACAATTGTCGTACGAGCAAGGTTGCTATTCTGATGATGCGGAGGGTGACGAGTGTCGCGCAAGAGACTTACGAGGCTTCATTGGACTTTTAGAATCAGCACAGGGTTTGCGAACCTTGTCTCTCAAGGTCGACGCTTTCCGCCACCCAATATTGACACATAGCGCTGCGTTCGCAGCTGTCACTACAGCCAAGTCTAAGGTCTCATCTTGCCATTACTCAGACGTCTCGAACTAGACTCACATCGTATCGAGCTCCCCGTCCTTCTTGAGTTTTTTACTGCCTCGCGCTCAACGCCTCGTGAGTTCATGTTTTGGCGCATTCGCAATGGTGTGGCAGATCATCTGCTCTTTCATGAACTCATCTACGAGGCTCTGCACATCCGAGATCCGTACCAAGCTTCCGCAGCTTTCTCCTACTGGGGATACAATCACCAATATAGAGAATACCGTTAACTAGATCATGTCCCATGGTTCATGCTAGCCATGTCTCTGCTAGGACGATCCTGGCTGGATTGCGCATGACTGTGAGTTTTCGCTGACAGGAACGGCCGGTTTCCTTGCTGAGCAGGAATGGTTGTGACTGGACAAGTGTGAGATGATACATTCGTTCTTCTGCTTGTCATGCTTATCTCTGCATCGTGCGCTTGCGTGGATACTCCATCGCGCACTCAAACGTGCTGGGTTGAGCCGGCTGTATCAATACACCATAAGGTGTAGAGATATCCTTTCGTTTGTAGTAGGTAGCATAGAGGTCAGGAACATGAAACAACTGCAGTGATGCATTCCACATCACGCATTGGCGCAGCCACAGGCATTTTACAGTCCCTATAGTACATTGGAACTACCCTGGCGCGCCTTTTGAACTTCATAGAAAGTGACGCCTGGTACGGGCGAGCCCCGAAACTGGCAAAGTTGCCTTTGGTTCTCCAGGATGACTTTGACTAATAGTTGCGCCCTCCACGTGGTCCAGACGGCACATACCCACCACCACCTCCTCGCCAACCACCCATACCACCACGCGGATAGCCACCGCCGCCTCTACCACGACCCATTCCGGAAGCCCGCTCAGCAGCAAGTCGGCGAGCCCGCTCGACATCCGGATCTATCGCAACGGGACGGCGTGGAGGCGGTACGTCAGCGTAGCCCATCGCCTTCTCCCTGAAGTCCTTGGCCAGCTGTTTGCGCTTGTCGATAAGGTCTACAGACCAGCCCCAGTAGTTGCGCGTCGGGCGATCCGGATCCTTGAAGATGATGTTGCCCATAGCATCGATGTCCTGTACGTCCTCGGCGTGAGTGTGCTTGTCGAAAGCGTGCAGCATCTCGGTGTGAAGCTTCTGGACGTCTTTCTTCAGCTGCGTGCGATCCGCTGCGAAAATCGTTAGCGTTCGCTGGCGATGTCCATAAGAGTGACACTGACCTCCGTCCTTCAACTCGTACCCGCCTTGTGGCAAGACATAAGACCTCATCGGATAGCCTCTTGTCCGCTTCATGTACAAGCCGTTCGCTGCCGGCAGCTCGTACCAGGGCGCGCTTGGATCGTTCGGTACACCGTGACGGCTTGGCAGCGTCCACTTCGCGTCCTTAATCTCGCGGTCAATTGCCTCAGAGATCGCTGTTTGCTCTTTGATGGTATACGCTCTCAGTTGCTCCCAGGTTACACTGTACGACATGGTCTGGGCATGCAGAACCTTTTCGTACAGGCCCACAATCTCATCAGACGTGAACAGCTGGCTATCGTACCACATGCTGACTAGCTCCATCACTTCAGGGTAGGTCGTGGTGTCCTTGACAGGGTCTGCGGAGTATGTGGCAAGCGTCGCCAGAAGTGGAACAAAACGCTTCAGTATCGCGAGAATATCGTGAGGATCTCTGTGCCGTCGTATTGCTAGCAGAATGTCACTCGCCACGTAAAGTATCCGCAATCGTTTCAACGGCTGTTGTAGGTTCATCCCAAGCGCGACCAGGAACGCGCTGAACGCTCTCGCGCTCTCAGGTAACCGCATGAATCGACAAGCCGACACTGTGCATTGCTGGACACCGACAAAGTAAGTTATGCTCCTGTGACTTCAATTGTAGACGGGAAGTGGAAGGCTACAAACCTCGATGGTCTGCCTCGAGCACGAGTTGATCGCGCGCAAGGTAGCTTGGGCAAGCGGCTGGCCGTCCGCTTGCGCGGCAGCGAAGGTTTTACAGGCAGTTTTGGCTCCGTGAGACGGCATGCTGGCGGTACACGTGTCATATAGAAGGGTATATGGGTGTGTGGTGGGAGCAGCAAAGGGACGAAGTAGTGAAGTGCGAGTGGTCGGGCTGGCCCGCAGACTGCCGAGCATTTGCCGGTGACGGTGAGAACAATATTGGAAAAGGTTATGGGACAAGAATAATGTCACGATGATACTTGGAAGGAGTTGCAGATTACATTGGCCGTACCTTAAATATTGCAGGATGTCCAAGGTGTCCTCACTTGATCCTCGTACGACAATGCCAGCTGCACTACCCTTTCCAAGTTTCCATTTCATCTTTGGCAACTTGAGCTAGAGACTCATGGCACAAAAGACCACAATCGACGCCGACGACCCATGGCTCCGGATTTCATGGCCAAAGGCCAATGCTTTCTGAAACATCCCAGACCTTCTCATCTGGTCTTCCGTGCATACATGTATGTTCCATAGCTGTAGATGTGCGCGTAGCACGATACATGCTCGCCAAGCATGTTCCATATCCATCGCCTGCAAAGGAACAGCATACTCTGGCTCCAATAGCCGTTGTCCCATGTTTTGATATTTATGACCACGTGAGAGCATAGCTGCTGGTGGCCGGCGAAGCATGTATGAGGAGACTCGTCCAGCAAGCATGACGGCCTTCACCGCTGCCCACCTATGCTGCAATCCAGAGAGAAATGTGGAGGGGAAGGAATAAAGAGCAAAAATGGTAAGACGGGCGATGGACTAAATGCTTGTGACAGAGACAGTGCCTCTACCACCAGTATGTGCCATACCTTGACGTCTCGCCGTCGCCATCTTGTATTCTTCACACGGTCCTGCTTGCAATATCTGCCTCTACGGTTGCAGACTCCTGGGGGTGGATAGATGTACAGCGTAATCACAAGCATGTCTCATAAACTGGACATCCTCGAGAAATGCCCTAGCGCTTCTTTAATCGCTTCTTTCGACGTTCATCCTCCGGTATGGAAACGTGTGCGTGAGAAATGCATGGTAAGGAACGTCAGCATCTGACTTACCTTGTCAACTCGGTGGAAAGACCTGCACTCCCCTATTCCTTCACTGTTACTCACCACAATCCCTCCGATAGCTTGGAGCTCGACAATTACGGGTAAGAACGGTCGTCCGACGGCATATGCCCTACCTTGGTGCTCCGCCGTGACCGCCTTGAACCCACTGATTGTATAGCCGCACTCGCTTCGTCTATCCTCAGCGCCGCTGGGTCCAGCTCATGCCTCCCCTCGTGCACCCCTCATTTCATCACATCTGCTCCACCAGAATTGAAACAACCCTTACACCCCCTTGCGGTACCACGACCTTGTCCTTCTCCTTGTCCGAACCTGATCTCGCACCCGGTGACCTGAGATGGTAGTCCAGGTGTGCCAGCAACTCCGCTCAGAGGAAGCCCTTCACAATACTCGCCCCAGGCATTGCACGAAAGTGATGCTCCAATGGGGAAGGCGAACTAATGTTGTTACCATGCGGGACCTGAAAGCCAGTATATGACATATCGGTCGTCCTCGTCCGGCCAGCTATCTTACCCACCACTTCGACAGCCTCTGTGACTCTTGCGTCTCGGCTCGACAGCATCGTCTTCTTCTTCGCCATCTTTGTCTACTACATCCACCTTCGCTAGCCTGAGTCCGACGCTTCCTGTCGTCTCGACCTTGCTGTCCTGTCCTTACCCTTCGCCCTGAATCCTGCTACATCCATCACCAGCACCCGGAGTCTCACCATCGCTTCCGACGGTGACCTCGCGTAGACTTGATCTTGCTCTTCGGCTTTGTAGTCTGTACCCACCTCCACCGCCATCACCTTCATTCTCACTTGTCTTCTTCAATCTTGCCTACAAGATCCATGTCCCTCCTCAAGACACCTCGCTAGCCTTTCGTCTCGACATCAGCACCTTACCTTTTATCTTCATTCCTTCCACGACGTCCACCTCAGCTTATATGAAGCCCGATTCGTTGATCGCCCACTGAGTCGGCGCCGGCAGAGTCTGTGGATGGTTGGCCGCTGGCTATCACTATCACGACGCAATCGTGGGCACGCCCGTATACCGGTAATCGTCTCGAAGGTGAGTACTTCGGCGATAGGTGACAATGATGTGCTGACAACAGCTTGACACAGGAGCAGGAAGACCGTTAGAGCTTGAGGGCGGAATCCTTCGGGCAACGGCATTGCGTCAATAGCCGTTGCGCGTCGAGGTGCGTTCCACATCACACACCACCCGAGCGTAGCCATTCTTCTGACCACGTCGTGCATAGGACTCTTGAGCCTTCACCTAAGTCTCGACTTTTGCTTTGCTGTTTCCAGAACATGCATGTTCGGCTGAGCATTGCATGAGCGTAGTGCGGAGAAGCAAACATCCGCTTGGCTTCACTGCTTACACCTTCCACCATCAGCACCACAGCGACTTCCGCGTCACTTAGCTGTCACGACCGGCCAGGCCTTTCCTTCACAAGCAGACACCGAGCCTGCCACGCCCTCACGAGAGCAACAGCCACCCTCCGCCTGCCTCCGAACCCATCGCGACTACCTCACCAAAGTCCAACGCCAGTAACCGCAGCCACACCCACTCCGCCAGCCTCTGATCCCTCCACCAGACCACTCGCCAACCAACTATGCGATCATGGGTGCCTCCGAAAGCAAACTAACCTTCAAAGAAGACGTCTTCCGCCTAGCCCGCGAAGACAATATCCCCGCTAACGATCCCTGGTGGTCCCAATTCTACACCCTCCCCGAAACCGCCGACGATGTCTTCGCCCTCTGGTCTCCCAACGATGTCCGCAATCTCACCTTGAACACCTCCTCTGCGGCGGACCGCCCGCCTGCCGGCACACAATGCGCGCCGAAGAAGAATCTGGAGACGTTGATATGTACCTGTGTGGGCAGGTTAAGGGAGTTGCAGAGTAAGAGGGTTGATCCGCAGCAGCCAATCGCGCACGAGGTGTTGAACTGCATGAGGATCCTGACGAGGGTGCTGCCATATATCTATGAGGCGGAGCATTTGGGGCAGTGGGAGCGAGGCTTCTTGTGGGAGCCCAGACGGCCCACGCAGATATGGGACAAAAGGCGGAATAGACCGGGGGAGTGGTTCGATGGGCTGGCTCCTGGCAAGAAGCTCCGCCCAGAACAAGCAGGCAACGGAGACGAAGAAGATGATGATGAGGAAGACACCATCAGCACTCGTGAACTCGGGCCACCGCTGGGGGAAGAGCTCATCGACCTCCTGGTGCGGTATATGTTCTTCCCCTCCTTCACCTTACCCAAGAAACTGGACGCTGAAGGACTTCCGGACACGAAGGTCTCGTACCATATCTGGAACAGCGGGATCGGGTGCCGTCAGAGCGTGGGCATGACGAAAGAGAACGAGAAGAACGCGGTCGAGGTCATCAGGCTCTTGTTGAGCTTGTGTAGCAAGCAGCTGTACATTCCGCCGCATGTAGTGGCAGAGGTGGATTGCAGGCCGTTGACGTATATGACGACCAAGCCGGAGCGGCAGGTGTCGTTGAGTATGATATGCTCGTTGATGAATACGGTATGTATATATGGGTGTTGGGAAGTATATATGTCATGGGCCTTGAGAAACCATGCTGGACCGGGAGCTGGCGAGGACTTAGGTACAACTGAGATGAAATAGGCTGACCTGCTCGTGTTAGGTCCTCAAATACAACCCGGCAACCTGGCGTGTACCAATCGACTTCACCCCGGACGGTGACCCGAAGACGAAGTTGGTGAATTTGTCGCTACAACTCCTGCTGGTCCTAGTCCTCTACCCGGACCCAGCAGGCGAAGCGAACCAATACCGCAAAGCTCTCAGCCGCCTCCATCGCGCCGAGGACTTCCAATTCATACAACAAGGCCTCACCACCGTGCTCACCCAACCCGTCTCCGGTCTTCCCTCCTATCTCCCAGGCACAGCCAATCGAAATGTCCCGTGGGCACCCGAAATGCTGGTCCTGTTCTGGGAGCTGCTACAAGTCAACAAGCGCTTCCGGTCCTTTATCATCGAGACGGATCGCGCGCATGACTTCGTGGTGTTGGTGTTGTACTATGCCATGAGTGCCAAGGATGAGCCGGCGAAGCAGGGGATCGTGAGGATGTGCGTCCTCATCTTGCAGACGATGAGTGTCGAACCATCGTTCGGCGAGCGGCTGAACAAGGTGTTCGTTGGGCAGGAGAGCTTGCCAAGCCAGTTGAGAATCACTAATTTCCATGGTACTTACGCGGACTTCTTGATCACGGTACGTCTTTTCCGGTAGCAGTGGCTTGAAGAGTATACCTCGGGCCGACGTCAGGCGCCAACGGACTGCTTGCAGCAGGTTGGAGATACTGACTTACGTGTTACTGCAGTCCATTCACACCCTCATGACTACCACGGGTGGCCGGTTGGAGTCGATATACTCGGCTCTGCTGGCCATCATCAACAACATCGCGCCTTATGCGAAGGATTTGCAGCGAGCGACGTCGTCGAAGCTGCTGGACTTGTTCGTGCAGGCGTCCTCGCCACAGTTCTTACTCGAGAAGGAAACCAATCACAACATGCTCCAGCTCTTGCTCCAGGCGATGAATGCTATCTTGGAGCACCAGTATGAAGGTACGTCTCCCAGCAATGTCCGTTCGTTCCTCCGCATCAGCTGCTGTTCAAGTACTCGGCGGCTTGGAGATGCAACTTTGGACTCTTCGAGCTCGGGTGGCGGGCCGTTTCCCTTTGTTTAGCTGTCTCCTGTCTCTTGCTTGGCACTTCTCTTTGGGTGAATGGTGGCCGCCCTATCATCTTGTTCTTTCTGTCCTGCTGTTGGGTTGCTGACTCGGTGGTGTTGCTGCAGCAAACCGCCGCTTCGTCGAGGTCATCGTTCGAAGCCGGAAGCGCTTCAAGGCCTTGCGTGACTTCACAGTCGAAGGCGCAATGGCCGAGCTTGACCGCCAAACACAAGAGCGCAAAGACCGTGGTGTCGCCGACGTCGTACCCTCAGGCGTGCGTAGCCCAGCGCGTGGTGGTTCGCTCGACAGCGTCCGGAGCCCAGTATCAGCTCGCTCGCCTCATCTAGGCAATGTACCTGAGCACGCCGCCTTTGCCATCGGTGACGACGAAGATGAAGACGATGCTGACGACACTCGGCGTATGAGCAGCAGTACCACGTTCTCGGCGCCGCTGAGCGCTACCAGTAGCGTCGTGGATGACGCGGTGCCTATGCAATCGCGTTCGATGTCGGAGAAGGCGCGCGGAAAACAGCCGGTGGGTCAAGGCAGCTTTTCGCGCTCGACTTCACGCAATACATCGACCACCTCACTACCAGCGCTGATCACTGCGAACACGAACACAAGCACAAACAGCTTTCAGACACAGTTCAGACCGACTAGCGAGTGGGTAAGTGCTTTGTACATCCCTGGCAGAGTTTTCAGGCTCAGTATACTGACTGCGAATACGCTAGCTCAATACCTGGCTGCCTTTCCTGCAATTATCGACCATAAATGCCCTCATCGACCATGTCTCAGACCATCAAAATCATTCTGCCTTGCCCACCCCCACCGCCGAACACACCAGTTGGAAGCCCCAAGAAGTAGAATCTCCGACGAGTAAGATTTGCACCGGGCCAACGTATTCGCCTGCAGTATACTGACAAGATCTGGCAACAGTACAAGCATTTCAATGGACGTCGCTGTCGCTGGGCTGGTATGTGAGCTTGGTTTGGGGCATGGTTTACGCATCCGACATAGCTACTAATAGAGGTATTCACGGTATTTGGACGGGTACAAGCGTGCGTTTATTCAATATACTAGCATCTCCAAGCGGAAATGTTACTCTCCGGAGTCCCAGAGGGGCTGTAGACGCTGTAGGAGACTCGATTGCCCGCCGGATAAGCTCACTTAGCTTCAATAGTCCACAATCAATGAAAGATGTCTAGCTCCTGACTATTACACATCCCCAGATTACACTTGACCTACTGGAGGCGAATGCGTTGGCTCAATGCAAGGATAGCCAAGCAAGGATGCACTAACCGCCAGCCATCGTGGCCGGAATCCAAACAAGATCTGGAAGATGCAAAATCTTACCAGCCGCAGCGCTTTGCGCATTCCCCGGCTATGCTTGACCTACTGGAGGCGAATACGGCGGCTCGGAGCAAAACTTAGCAAGTAGAGATATACCGACCGCCATCCAGGACCGCTCGAGTCCAGCGCTGTGTGGAAGATGTATAGATCTTGCCAGCCGGTATGCCTTGCGCCTCCCTCCCCTGTGCCTAGCCTACTGGATCCAAATACGGTGGCTCCGACCAGAGTTCTATGGGCAGGGACTTACGAAGCGCCGCCGCCACCGGCTTTTTATGAAGCATAGCAGCGTAGAGCGAAATCCTGCCGACCAGACTACGATTGCAGTGTCATCCGCCTATGTTCAGCCTACTGGAGGCGAATACGTCGGCTTCGACCAGATGTTCCTGCACAGGGATACATCAGTCGCGGTGATGGCTGGCCGCGAGGCGGCATCGTCGGGAGCTGGGGAAGACAGGCACGCTAACCGCAAAAAGAAGGTACGGATGCGGAATTGACCCGTACCGCTCAGACCTCGGTCTACATTTCCCCGCCTACAGTATTCGACTGGCATTCGGCACGCGGTTCATCTACACGTGCAGTGTGAGAGGCGTACGTACATGAGTACTCACTGAGTTCGGGAGCTGTTGGATCTACAAAATCGAAGCCTACTACGTCCATCAAGTTTGAACGTTGATACTCGGTATCGCACCGCTTTAAGTTCTACTTCTGTTGTCGACATTCCATTTACGCTCTGCAAGACGGGAACATCATAGCACTATGGCCGACACGCAACTCCAGATGCGTAAGCTCTGGGAGCCGACAGATCCCAAGGCCACACTTGCGTATAAGTTCATGCAGACAGCCAACCGCAAGCGGAACCGTAACATGCAGACATGGGAAGATCTTCACGCGTTCTCAGTAGATCACCGGGCTGAGTTCTGGGAAGAGCTCTTCCAGCAGTACCCCTTAATTCATTCCGGCAGCTACAGCACGGTGGTAGATGAGAACGCCAGGATGGACTCTATCCCACGATGGTTCGATGGAGTCAAGGTCAACTTCGCAGAAAATGTCCTCTTTTGGGCGGACCCAAACGATCCAAGCAAAGCAACCAAAGAGAGAAAGCGCGATGATGCCGTTGCTTGTACCGAAGTCCGTGAAGGTTGCACGGAGATCAAGGACTTTACCTGGAGGGAGATCAGGGAGCGAGTTGGAGCACTCGGCAACGCAATGAAAGTGCGAGGCGTACAGAAGGGCGACAGAGTGGCGGTCGTCGCGTCAAACTCAGTCGACACGCTCACAGTGTTCTACGCCGTGACCTCTCTAGGTGCTATCTTCAGCAGCTCGTCAACAGACATGGGTACCAAAGGCGTGCTCGATCGGCTGAACCAGACAAAGCCAAAGTACATCTTTGTAGACGACTGGACAGTGTACAACGGCAAGACCATTGATCTTCGGCCAAAGATGGTTGAGATTGAGGCAGGCTTGAAGGGAGTGCAGGAGCTGCAAGGGCTGGTGAGTATGCCTAGGTGGCAAGCGAAACCCGCAGATGTGTCGAGTGTGCCCAAGTGTGAGACGTTGGCAAGCTTCTTACAGGCGGGCAAAGGCGACAAGACACTGCGATTCGAACGCATCGACTTCCGGGACCCATTTATCATCGTTTACAGCTCGGGCACTACCGGCATGCCAAAGTGCATCGTTCACAGTGCCGGCGGAGTGCTCATGAACAACAAGAAAGAGGGTAACCTGCACCGCGACGCGCTTGCTTACGATCCTGAGGAGTCCTGTACACTGCAGTACACCACCACCGGGTGGATCATGTACCTGACCAGTTGTCTGACGATGCTGCATGGTGCGCGAGTAGTCCTCTACGACGGCTCGCCTTTCCAGCCGGACCTGAAGTCCTTCATCAAGCTGGTCGGAGACCAGAAAGTGACGGACTTCGGCATCTCACCTCGCTACATGCAGACTCTTGCAACAGCCAAGCCTCCCGTTCTACCGCGCGATGTTACCGATCTCAGCAAGCTGCGGAGAGTTACCAGTACCGGCATGGTCTTGTCTGAAGCGCAGTTTGAGTGGTTCTACGACCAAGCCTTCCCATCACATGTGCAGCTGTGCAACATCTCTGGTGGTACAGATCTGGCAGCGTGCTTGACGGGTGACACAGTGATGAAGCCAATATACTGTGGCGGAACTCAGACTCCCATGCTTGGCATGAAAGTGGAGGTGTACGACCAGGATATCGAGGGCGGCAAAGGCGTGAAGGGCAGATCAGTGCCAATCGGTGAATCTGGCGAGCTCGTCTGCACAAGAGCCTTCCCTACCATGCCGGTCATGTTCTGGGACGATCCAAAGGGCGAGAAGTACTTTAATGCCTACTTCGCTCGCTTCGACGATGTATGGACGCATGGCGACTTCATCTCTGTACATCCGCAGACAAGGCAGATCTATGTCCATGGCAGGGCAGACGGCGTGCTGAACCCGAGTGGTGTGCGGTTCGGCAGTGCCGAGATCTACAATGTCTTGGACCAGAACTTTCCTGAAGAGCTCCAGGACAGTATCTGTGTCGGTCAGAGAAGACCACAAGACATGGACGAGAGCGTCATGCTCTTCCTGCTCATGAAGCCGGGTAAGAAGTTCACACAAGGCCTGGTCCGGCGAGTAAAAGATGCGATCGCTCGTGATGCTGGTCGGAGATGCGTGCCGACATACGTTTTCGAGACGCCCGAGATTCCGACAACTATCAATCTGAAGAAGGTTGAGTTGCCTGTGAAGCAGATCGTCTCCGGAAAAACCATCAAGCCTTCAGACACCCTGGCGAACAAGGACTGCTTGAAGTTCTACTACCAGTTTGCGAAGGTCGAGGAGCTGCTGCAGCCGAAGAGCAAACTATGAGTGCCTAGGACGACCCGAACGCTGTTACCAACACACTTAGAGAATCATTGGACTGTTCGATAAGACCGCCGCGATGGCCGTTGCAGTATAGATCAGCGATGACATGCGTTCTCTTGGCGACGATGTCACGTCATCCTTAGCCTACGTTCCCTACCATTCTGCCCCTGCCGGATATCTTCTAGGAATACGACGATGGGCCTAGACCTTTCACTTGCATCAGAATATAGCGCTTGATGGGCATAAGATC
>Ga0181470_100261_pt2 | contig 12677 bp, 15 predicted proteins | sample InSIn5SAF170_FD_119082 | JGI IMG/M metagenome (GOLD analysis project Ga0181470, IMG submission 119082) | Clean room microbial communities from NASA Spacecraft Assembly Facility at Jet Propulsion Laboratory, Pasadena, California, USA -... ...
TGACGAAGGAGGAATGGCCGGTGGCACAGCCAAGGTTGACGAGACGGCCCTCGGCGAGCAAAATGACGTGGCGGCCGCTGGGCATCAGGAAGCGGTCCACTTGCGGCTTGATGTTCTGCACAGACTTGGCGTTGGCCTTGAGCCATGCAACATCAATCTCGATGTCGAAATGGCCGATGTCTGTACAGCGTCAGGGGGGTTTCTTATTGAGCGGATGTGCAATTACTTACTGCAAACGATGGCATCGTTCCTCATGGCCTCGAAGTGCTCGCCAACAATAATGTCTCGGCAGCCAGTGGTGGTAACAAAGATCTGACCCTGTGGCGCAGCATCCTCCATGGTGACAACCTGGTATCCGGACACAGCAGCCTGGAGCGCGTTGATGGGGTCAATCTCGGTAACAAGCACCCGCGCACCCATGGAGTGCAGAGCCTGCGCGCAACCTTTGCCGACATCACCAAATCCAGCGACAACGGCAATCTTGCCAGCAATCATGACATCGGTGGCACGCTTGATACCGTCGACCAGCGACTCACGGCAGCCGTACAGGTTGTCGAACTTCGACTTGGTAACGGAGTCGTTGACGTTGATAGCCGGGCACAGCAGGCCGTGCTCGCTGCCCTTCTTCTTCAACATTCGGTAGAGGTGGTGCACGCCGGTCGTAGTCTCCTCAGACACGCCGTAGCAGTCCTTCAACATCTCCGGGTACTTGGTGTGAACGAGCGCTGTGAGGTCACCGCCGTCGTCGAGGATCAAGTTCAGCTTCTTGCCGTCCTTGAACGCGGTGAGCTGCTGCTCAAGGCACCACTGGTACTCCTCTTCCGTCTCGCCTTTCCATGCGAAGCTAGTATAAGTCAGCTCCTGATCTTACAATCGAGACATGTTCCACGCACACTGGAGTGCCTCCAGCAGCAATAGCGGCGGCGGCATGGTCTTGCGTGGAGAAGATATTGCAGCTAGTCCATGTCACCTCAGCGCCCAGCGCCTTCAAGGTCTCAATCAGGACAGCAGTTTGAATGGCTAGTGAATCAAGTCAGAATTGGTTTTGAGTATGTAGAGGTGCACTCACTCATGTGCAAGCAGCCAGCAATGCGAGCACCCTTCAAGGGCTGCTCCTCAGCATACTTCTCCCGGGTAGCCATAAGACCTGGCATCTCCTCCTCGGCCAGCTCGATTTCTCGGCGACCGAAGGCGGCCAGGCCAATGTCGGCGACCTTGAACTTGTGGGCTGGAGCACTCATTTTGGCGGTGTTATGAGACTGTGTAGACTACGGTGGGAATGGAGGGGCTTCGTTGATGTTGCGTTGAACAGAAAAATCCACCAAAACGACATGCAGGGTCGGCGGTGCGGAGAAACATCCCACCGAGGAATCCACTTGCACCTCCATCTGCATCGCTGCTTTTAGTTGCGGGTGATACAACGGTAAAGCGGCGACCATACTTCGTGTATTCGTATGTACCTATGTATCGATGGATCCAGAGAACCTCACCTTTCAGCAACAACAGATTCAATCTGCGTTGAGCACATTGCAGCCGTTGCCCTTTCAGACCTCACGTCAACTCCAAGACTTACACCATACTACACCTGGGCTGCAACGAATTGGACCTACAATCCCAAATGTGCTGATCCACGGACCCGTGTATGGGCCGGGCAACAATGTAATTAGGCTGTCCTCTGCGCCTCCAGACGGCTTGACTTATCTACAAACTGGTTCATTCATCCAGAATCCAATTGCACAGATATCTCATCAATATCCACATCCGCTTCCTCAAAACACGTCGTATCAACAATACCATGGCGGTCACCTTGGCTATCATGGAGCACCGCTGCAAGCAACTCCTCTACCAACTCCATTAAGGAAGATACGGAGCAGCGAGCCTGGCCATGCCGTGAAGCACGATGCCCATCTAGAGGGCTTGAAGCTAATCCCGGATCCGCCAGAATTAGAAGCATGGCGAGATAAGCTGTTCAATGCGAATGAATTGATTGTTATTACCGAGCCAGAGTACGTTATCCAACAATTACTAAAATGCGCTTTAAAACTCCCGACGCACAGGATACTGGGGACATGTCCGTTTGTGTAAGAACTCGTTGTGTCGGCTCGTTGACTGCGCACGAGAGACCCTTATCGCAGAGAGTCCCCTCGAACCACTCGTCTGGTGCACTCAAGATGTCATGAAATATACCGTTTCCGAGATTCTTCGAGTTGATCTTCCATAGCATGTCTATCCCAGTTTCTCAATTGACTTTCTATTAGTTTTCAGACCTACTTTCCCCATATAGACAATGTCTATTCCCATCGCTCCACGCAGAAGCACAAGCGCAAACCTTTCGTAGCTCATTATTGGGATTGTCGCCTCAAAGGCCGTCCAGCGGGCACACCAAAGTCAGACGATCCGAACAAGAAGAAACGGAAGCGTGTGGCGCGTGAGCGGGATCTCTGCGATGTGAAGATCAAGATTACAGAATACCTGCCTGGCACACCATCCGCTGAGATACTTGCTCATGTACGGCAGCAGAAACAGCTCGACAACGCGGGTATATCCGGCTCTTCCGTACCCTTTCAAGTGCAAGATCCATCGGTCCAGGAACCGTTGTCAGCATGGTGTCCGCCTATGTCGGCATTGGCAGCTTCTGTGGAGCAACTGGCAGCGAACGTAGAGCAAGGTAGCGCCAGACTCTACACTGTTCAGCGCGTAGATGGCTTAACCGTTAACAGCCAAATGGGTGGTAACCCGGGCCATAAGCACACCTTGGACGATAGTGACCAGGTCAAGAAGAATAGTGTGATCCGATGGATGGTGAAGAGTGGGAGAGGACAGGGGCACTGCAAAGTAAGTTTGGAATCTATTTACCTGGGTGGTGTCATTCTGGGAGCACATAGCCGTGGCGAGTTACTCCGAGTACATGCCTAAATCTCAGTCAATCAGAAATTTCAGAGATCCATGTACTCTTTACAATAATCTCTGTTCCTTCTTCTTCACTCTTGATGTTTTGGTTGTTTTCGCATGTTGGTGTTGGCCTCATAAACCCTGCATTGGACGAGCTAGACCCTGAAAAGCGCTCTACAACGTCATAGCCCATGGTGGGGATGACCGATCTGTCTCGTCACTTTTCTACAACCACAAGCTTACTTTAGCACACCGTTGGTTTGTTTGTCCTTGACTGAATGCATCTTGTATACAAATCTCTCTTAAATTCGACTAGCCGTTACGCGGTTGTCGCTACGCCTTTGTGCTCAGCTAGTACTTCCATCTATCTTTGCGGCATTTCAGAGACCGGCTTCCGTAGAAGCTCTGTCACTTCATCCACTGTCTCACGGTTTTTCTCGTCATCAACTGCAAAATATTCCGATATGTCGAATACTGACAAGGGCGAGCAAAAGGGAAAGAAGAACTACCACACCAAAGCTACCGGCAATGCATTGGATACGGTAAAGAAGCACTCTCAAGAAAACGATCTTAAGCTGTTCAGCAGTTGCTTTTGGTGAGTGTTTGCCAGCCTAAAGTGGATACTCCTGTAATCCGAAGCTGGCTGACTTCTTGTCCCATGGCAGCCCCTTCGTCCAGCGTGTCTGGGTATCTCTGGAAGCCAAGCAAATCCCGTACCAATACATCGAAGTGGATCCATACAAGAAACCGCAGTCGTTACTCGAAGTGAATCCTCGGGGCTTGGTGCCGGCGCTACGACACGGCGACTGGGGATGCTACGAGAGCACAGTGCTCATGGAATACGTAAGATTTGCGGCGTCACCCTCAAATGACCTAGAGCTCATGTATACCAGCTGGAAGACCTGAAAGCCGGCCAGCCAATCCTACCCCAGGATCCGAAAGACAGAGCGCACTGCCGGCTCTGGAGTGATCACGTGAGCGCCAACCGGCCCTGTTCCCTACCAAACACGAAAGCTGAGTATGAGTGATAGATCAACCGCCACATCATCCCAGGTTTCTACCGTTTTCTTCAGGAACAGGACCAGTCCGAACAAGTCGCCTATGCCGAGGAGTTCAAGACCGAGATCTCCAAGCTCGTCGACGCCGCCGACAAAACCGGTCCGTTCTTCCTGGGTGCGGAGATGGGCTTTGTGGACGTGCAGATAGCGCCCTGGGTCATCCGGCTGAACCGCGTGCTGAAGCCTTACCGTGGCTGGCCCGAGCCGGAGCCTGACAGCCGGTGGGCGAAGTGGGTGGATGCGATTGAGAAGAACGAGCACGTGCAGGCGACGACGAGCACGGATGATCTGTACTTGGACAGCTATGAGAGATATGCTGGTAAGTCGGATCACAACGCGCCCTCTGACGCTTTTGTTGGGTATTACCCCCCATGAGCTCAGCTGCTCACACGATGAGGTTAGAGAACCGGCCCGACACGTCGCAGCTTGCTAAGGCAGTAAACTCCGGAAGAGGATTGCCGTAGAACTTGGGCTGTCCTGCAGCGGAGGGGTCGACGTCGTCGTGGTCAGCAGCCGTTGTGGAAGTGGAGTCTCGCGTAGTTACAGAGTGAAAGGTCTCAGAACAAGGCGCCCTGCATACATCTGTTCGTTACACGGCTCAAGCATGGCGTATCCAGCTCCCCGCATCAACATGCAGACATAGCACTGCATCCTTGTGCAATAGTACCGCAACCTTATGTCAGGGCACGGACGGTCCTAGCCTCGGACGTCCATACAGCTTGTCATCTTCGACTTTGTAATATGCGAGGTGCCGTTTATGCCGTGTTTCCAATGCCATCAATGGGTGCCAACCGCTTCCCTTATCTCACCTGCAGCTGTTCGCAGGTAGGTCAAGCCAGTCGTTTCTCCTCTGAGTTGCACGAGGCTTTCAGCCACGGCCGTCATTTAATAAGAAGTAACATTCCAACATACGCTGCCCGATTGGAAGGCAGGCAAGATATCCGACCAGCCACGCCACACGGCCGAACCCACAGGCGGGACAACATGCAAAGCCGACGAGAGCATGTTGGGTGCACCTGATGTATCCACTAGCTAACTATCTAAACCGCATGCTGCATGCATCCAACATCTTACCTGGACGAGCCCGGCGATATGTATGCATGGGCGACCAATACTGGGTAAGAAAAAGCGTAGTGAGCAGCTAACAAGTTTAGCAAAGCCACGATAAAAATTCGGCAGCGAGTGGGGGGGTGTATGGTCTTACTCGGCGCAGCTTCTAGCACCCTGACGATGGCGCCGGTAACAGATTTGGACACCGAGCATTCTCCCACGCAGAATCGAAATATGGCCTCATGATGCCGTGCCTCGTTTCAAAGCACGATTCCGATATTGTTTTCGCAATAGGGTTTGGAACCTGATGCTAGGCCAGCGAGGTAGAGTAAGAGTCCATGTTGTTCTGTCACTTATCTAGACAACGGCCTGGATAGGAAGAATAGAGACAGTCGGAGGCCCCTCCGGTAAGGTTCTCTGCAGGGTATCCGAGCGGGAACGATTGATGGTTGGTCCACGACCCCAGCGGTTTGCTTCTGCCGCGGATGATAGGATTGTATATTCACGCATCGTCGCGCAATCCCTCTCGCCAGGGGCTGACTGTCACGGTAGAAATTGCACATGGTGGAACCACGCCGTCGTGATACTATTTTGGCCGACAGTGCGCAATATATCCCTTCGTTGGATGGCTGGATGTTCACCGGCAAGATTACGGCGACTGTGAACACCGCCCCACTGATGAGATACGGAGAACCATGGTCAGGTAGAGAAATCAACGAACTTGGCATATAAAGGTGAGCAAAAGTGCTGTGTGTAAACGTAGTAAGCGTTGAGCGATGTGGCGGAGATCTTGTCACTATGTCAACTGCTCAGTTCGTGCTATGCGTATCGTCTCCAACAGCAGTCAGTAAGGTTAGTGTAAAAAGCAACGCTGATCAACAACCTCGCTTTTGAACGAAGGGCATCTTGGACGTTCGAACAAGCGTGATGCGGCGGAAGCGGGGTACGAGGCGTTGAAATCGCGCAGGACATTGGTTGCACGGAGAGAATTCCGCGGTGACTTGGGCGTGGTTCAGGGAACAACCTTGTATTTCGGACGATGCAACAGCATTTGACTATTTTGCCTTCGTGCGTGTTGATGGAAAGATGAGCTGAAGATGTTGAACGTTGCTGAAAGCTGATAACAAGATCGTCAGTACAGCCTCACCCTCTAGCTTGATCAGGGGAAAGGATCCGGGTCAATGGCTTGCTCTGTGGACAAGATGTGTGGTCTCCATGCAGGTGAGTCCTTCAGGCGGTTCAACATCCCCATCTTCCGTTCGTCAGCCACAAACTATGGTTTGTAGATACTACCGTCCGGAGTATTCTCCTACCGTAGATCCGCAGATCCCGCAACAACGGCAGAATTCTGACACGCAACGGCTCTCCAGCCGTCGTCAAAGGGAGTCCCTGCGCGATGGAGCAATGCAGGTCGTGTACTCCGCGGAATCCACAAGCCAAACGGAGACGCCGCCGTTGGATGGGGTGCACAGGAAGAACACGCGAGACGATCTTCGCGTGTGGACAATGCATCCCGTGCAGATTGCAAGTCAAGTCGTAGGATTTGGTGTGCCAGGATGACATGACATGCATGTGCGCTCGCTTGCCAGGGTTGCGATACTCGCCACCGACATTGCTCATAGTGCGCTTTTGCTAAAAGTCACTACCCCTCACTGTTGCTCGTGCGCGCAGCAAATCGACCGGTACAGGGCTACGACGAGGACATACCTACACGACTAGCTCGTAGTCGTCAAAGAAGCCATGAAACGTCATGCATGCTCCGGGTATCCGACTGTCGAGAGGACGCATGTCCCTGATCACGCTGGCGTCAGAGATCTTGAGTGCTGCCAGCTCAGTCTGACGTTCAACGAGTACAATCGAGGTAAGTGAGCCGCGAAATCCGCGAGACGTCGACCCGTTTAGTGAATGGCGTCAACGCAATAGTCGTTATCGTATTATGCATAGACTTGCACTGCAAGCCCTCCACTTCTTTCAGGTATCCGTCAGGCGCTACTTTCAGCAGCGAAGCAACCGGTAAGAAGCGCCGGAACATATGTTTCGGACTGTCGTGCTTTCTGTTCTCTTCCAACCCACCAGACACCCGGTATCCAGGTGCTTTGAAGCCGTCCACTTGCTGCCTTTCTTGAGCCGGGAACCATATGAGCAGCAAGAAAGGACCCTGCAGGTGCATTCGAATTCAGTACATGTAATTAAGACTCGCTCGGTCCACAGAGCGTGCATGCAAGGAGGGACAGCAGATGTCGAATCGGCGCATCATCCGAGACCAAGCGTACACCATCCGAAGGGTCCTCAAGATCCGCGAAAGATGATCGAAAATCCCAAGATGCGACCGCAGGGTCGGTCAGCCAGTCGAAAGCACGTCGCAGATGGTTCCTGAAGCTGTGATTGGCTTTAGCCCCCACGCCGCAGCCAGGACGGCGCAACGGGGTCCAAACGGCTTGGATACGCCGTGAAAGAACCGAGGGGCAGTGACGTGGGAGGTACTTTGTGCTGCTTGATTCTCTAGTTGGATCGAGACTTTGGGTGTGCAATCTACATAACGTAGGCAGACGGGGTTTGTCAGCCACAACAGGGTCAGGCAGGGTCCCGTCGTGCACTCGGCTGGGATGTTAGCCTCAGTCAACCCTGCCGCTGCCACGCAGAGCGGGGCCGCTTGGACCCGAGGGTCTTGATCCATGTCCTCTAAGTAGAACCTCTAGACGGCTAACCTTAAATTACCTAGCAGCGAGATAGTCAGAAGAAACGATAGAGATGTTTCACCGCAAATGATGTAATTGCCCTGTCGTGCCGCCCTGCCGCGCTGAGACGGCCGTGTAGAATCCGACTCTTGTCTCCCAAAGCTGCAGCCAGTCAATGCCGCGTGCGCCGGCCGAGCTACACCACGCACCATGAGGCCAGCAAGCACGCAACAGTAACTCGAGTCTTGAGTCAGCCGTGTACAGATGATGCCTGACTGCCAGAACCGCAGCCTTCGTGCCGCTCTTCGACAAGACGCCTGCCTCGTCTCGACCCGTCTGGTGCAGCGCCGAGGGTCTTTGCTGAGCATCGCTATGTATTCAGACAGTCCGAAGAGAAAAACCTGCCGAGACGGGTGCAGTCAATACCAAGAAAGGCAGGCACCTGTGCTCTTGTTCGATCGGTCGATGCATTAATCTAGTGTTGCGACGAAACAAGACGGTAGGTGTCAATCGCTGCCTGGTCCTGCTCAACAGAGTGGGTAAGCACCGAGGGAGCAGAAACGCTCGACAGCAACGTCGACAGTGCGTGATGGTCTGCGTAGAGAATGAAGATGTCGGTCGTAGCGGCATTTGCAGAGGGGCCTACCTAGCTACGTCGTACCTACCTCAGCGCCGCAGCCCAGCGCAGGTGGATGGATGGCTCTCGACACTGAAGGCGCCTGGAGCGGCAGAAGAATGCGGAGAAGGCGGGTGCTCTCCCGAGCGCATCATCTGCCAGTGAGTTTAGATCAGGGCAGGGGATTGGCCAAAAAGCCATGTCAGGCAGGGAAAGCAGATCAGATCAGCATGGACGGTAACTAGGTAGGTACTAGTAGTTGAGATAGTGTTCAGGTGTGCCTGTGCTAAGTATGGACAAAGTGGCCGCGCTCTCATGGACATGGACACGGAACCAGGGCAGCGAACAAGGGTGCGGAACCAAGGCCCCGGCCAGGCGCTAGCGCAGCAGCTTTAACGTTAAAAACGTGTAATGATGGAAATCCTGCATGCGATGCGAAATGCCATGTCCCTTCGGCACCGAAACACAAACCCTCCAGGTCGCGACACGCTGCTGCCCCCAGTCATGGTGACCTGTTGAAAAGCCCACCCTGTCCCCGCCCATGGCTCCGTTCCGGCTGTCTCTTCCTTGCCCACTCACAGCCCGCGTCAAGCTACCTACCTCATAATTACCTTGGTTCGGTCTAAGGATTCCCTCAGTCCCTTCAGACCCCATTCCAATCATGCTATAAATCCGACGCGACCGTTTCCCGTCCTCCGCTTGCAGAGATCCTCCCGACGTGTTTTCCATGGTAGCCAGCAGCAAGCACATTTGTGTCCCGCTCACTCCAGCCCCAGCTCCAGCTCCAACATCACCACCACGACCGCACGTTTTCCGTCCACCGTCTGTCTTGTTGTGGGATTCTCTGCGCGTCTTGGAGCGCTGTTAGCTGTCCAGCGCTAGCACGGAACTGTCCCCGCTGTCTTACCGGAAGAACATCATGGACGGCAAGAACTCTGTCGGCCGGCGAATTTCACTTCTCAACGACAACGAAAGTCGCACCGGTGACCGAAATCCGTCGATAGCACCATCACTCCACTCGCGCACCTCCAGCTACGCATCCGCATCCGCATCCGCATCCACTCGCTCGCTCTCGCCACAGACACCACAGCTGGTGCGAAGCGACTCGGCCGACTCTGGCGCAATGCAGACGCCTTCGCCTATAACGCCAAGCTTCAGCTTCGAGGGCCTGTCCGTGTCGCAGAAGCCTCCGTCGCCCATCTTTGGCCCTGACCAGGCAATCTACGCAGCACCGTCCACCAAGGATGCATCCTCTTCTATGTACCCGCCCAACCCACAGCACTCAGGCTCGTGGATCTACCCGCCCTTCCCCACTGCGGCTCAGCAAGTGCTCTTCAGGCCTTCCGTCTCACCTCCATCAGGAGATCAGCGGGCCCCTTCTTCTGCGTCGAAACCACCGGCCAAGAAGAACCAGTACCCATGCCCCATGGCGAAGCAGTACAACTGCACCGACTATTTCACCACGTCCGGCCACGCTGCGCGACACGCCAAGAAGCACACGGGCAAGAAGGACGCCATCTGTCCCGAGTGCAACAAGGCCTTTACGCGCAAGGACAACATGGAGCAGCACCGGCGCACTCATCAGAACGGACGCAACGCGCCCAAGACGGCGGGCGAGTCGCAAGCAAAGAAGACCAAGTCGCAGACAAAGAAGCCCAAGCCGGCTCCTCTAGAGACTGAGATGACTGCAGTGGACCCATGCCTGCCGGTCAGTCCCGCGTCGAGCCTAGGGATGGCAGACGGCGCGCTTGCGCCAGCAATGCAGTCATCGCATCCATACCAGCAAGACAGCTATTTACAACGCTCCCCGTACCCCGACCCCACATCCTTCCACTTGTCGCACATGATGTCGATGCCGGTATACGGCTCGATGCCGCTGAGCAGCACGAGCGGTCTCGACACGCTGGCCATCGCCGCGGCCACAACAAACGATGGCCTGAAGCGGAAGTACGCGGAATAACATCTGTTTTGCATTATTGTGAGCCAACGATGATTGTCTTTCCGGCGTTTGTCTGGTCGGTGGCACGCAATAGACGCATACGCCGTCACGGCTACGACAGGGGGGAATTGGTCTGGACATTGGGGCGCAACGGCGTTTTCACAGGCCCGTTTTTGGTCGGGCCTTGCATTGAGATACACAATATTTGCGCGGGAGGTTAGCATTGAGTCTTTCGAAATGCGCACATGTGTCCGATTCGGTTGTAACGGATCAGGGTCTCGACGTGGCATTTTTTTTTACTGTAATCTCGAGTGTAGCAGCAGATGTGGTTGGGAGGAACCTGGATACCCTGGTGTTAGCTATTTGCTCCATTTAGGGAGCAAGAAGAGAGTCGTCTTCTGGAAGATGACTAACATCAGTGCAGAGCAATGGCTCTTGCGGTTGGTGCAATACACTTTACCTGTTACCAGCTTGATCTAATTCTGACCTCGTCTCTGTGTTTGCATATAGCAATCATGCTTCTGATACACAACGTTCATCCCTACCATCTTGAACACATTACGAGCCGACACACCCAATGACAACCACTCTCTGCGAGTGATACTGAGACTCGTGCGAGTAATCAGCTTGTCTAGTTACTCGACACGTTTACTGCCCACAAACATCGCTTTCCATCCCTCCGTCCCAGCAATCACCGTACTCATCCCCGCCACAACCTAGGAAGCAACTGACTGGCTCCCAGTCAAGCACGGCTTCCCTCTCCGACACACATGATTCAGCAATCCAAAAGGCACAGACCCTGCATGAGATCCTCCGCGCCGCGTCCGTCATCGTTACCAGTATGTATGTAGTTGTGTTGCATCTACGCTCCAGCTTCCACACCCGCTGCCGCAAAGTCGTTCGCACGCCCTCCGCGTCGCTTGCATGTAAGCTTGGTCCGTCAGACGTAGCGTAACCCACGCGGCGACCATCATCACGCTGCCCCCCTAAATCGTCTCACACCTCAACCCCACAAGGTCTCCAGAGAAATAAATTCCAGAGGTCCTCCGCGCCGACCGCGGCTTTGGGTCAACTCGGTGACACGGGCGATGCGCAGGTTGAAGCAGAGACATGACCGTGACCGCAGGAAGGAGGGCCCCGACGCGATAACGCGGGAACACGGGGGTCCAGAACGACTGCTGCCTTTCCGCGCTATCAAAACTCAATAGTGAGTAGAGTTGGGCCGTGTCTAGGTACCTGGTTATCTAATCTTTTTTTTTCGTCGATGTACGCTATTTTTTTGTGATACATACGTGCAACGGGCTGTTGTGTCACTGGGAGAACAAGTTCCCTCCCAACCAATCAACCAGAAAGCATCGACTTTCATGGGGCTTCCTAAGCCGAGAAGAGGGTTCTTTCGCGGGAAGTTGCGCAGTGCGAAATACTCTCTGTACGAAGGGAGATAGGGTCACTGCTGCAATCTCACTTTGCACGTTTCGGTTTGTGGAGCCGAGTTTCTGGGGTTACACGGAAAAGTATCCTGCAGATGAACAATGACATAGTGCACGAATTGCTATCGAGGATGCAGGGAAGCATCATTATTACACCTTCACAGCGTGATGGTACCTGAGCCGCCACAGACTTTACAGATACAGCAGCATTAACGAAGAGAGGAAACGCGACCTCAGCGCAGGGCTAGCTTCGCAGCTGCAAGGGCGAAAGTTGGGTTCTGGCCCCGTGTTTCATTTGCGGGATATCTACCGCTTTGCTGGAAGATACAGCCGCTGCTGGACTCGGAGCTTAATTTTTTGGCGCTGCAGATAGATGTGGTTCGGCTGAGACGGAGTTGGAACTGAAACGACAACGCAGGATCTTAGAACCAGACTAGAAACCTCACTCTCGGGGCTGGACTGAAGCCACGGGATGGATTCGCCCGTCAGCATCCGCCTGAGACAGGAGCGTGCCATCGTGGGGTGGAGGCTTCTCTGCGTTGTGAGGCCGTACTGAATGTGCGCGTCTGCGACTTGAGCGACTTTGTTGAGCGCACCCGCAGGTTGTCAAGCTCGACGTAAATGTCTTTCTGCGTCTCAGTACTTCATCAGTTTTCCAAAATTTCCATCACTGTCCTGTCGTATGGAACATGCCGAACGCCTTGCCTATGCTTCTTCCCTTGAACCGACAACGCCGTGATGCAGCCGGCGACCATTTTCAACCACCAACGTTTGCCGAACGTATGTACTTGGCAAAACTGAAATCGTCGTGCGAGGGCTCGCCAGGATCCCTATCGTCCCTCAGAGCCTGCTTGTACCTCTGGGACAAACCGCCCTCCTTGTCCTCTCCAGACTCATCCTCCGACTCCACCTCTTCCTCCTCATCTTCGTCCTCCAAATCGCTAACCGTCTCCGGCTTAGGAAGCCCCATGAAAGTCGATGCTTTCTGGTTGATTGGTTGGGAGGGAACTTGTT
>Ga0181470_100322_pt1 | contig 12600 bp, 16 predicted proteins | sample InSIn5SAF170_FD_119082 | JGI IMG/M metagenome (GOLD analysis project Ga0181470, IMG submission 119082) | Clean room microbial communities from NASA Spacecraft Assembly Facility at Jet Propulsion Laboratory, Pasadena, California, USA -... ...
GTACTAAGATACCAACAGCGGTGCCGGCAGAGGCCACACAAGCGATTATCCACTGTCAGTACTAGTTAGCTCTTTTATTCATGACCACCTCTTGACGGAGAAGGCTCACCCCGATGCCTGATATATCCGGGTCGGCTCTGAATGTTGAAGGTTCGTTGGCACAGTCATACTCACACGGTGGATCAGCCATGTTCAGATGAAATTCAAAAGCGACAGTAGACGTGGTGTAACACCGAAAATGGATGTTGACTGCATTTCGGCTTACGCTTGCCCGTTGAGTCTTCCTCTTAGTCGCTGCCATCATCTCTCTCGTATTTGGGAGCTCATGTCCAAAGCGGCCATTGATCACGTCAAAAAAACCGTTGTACACGACTCTGAAAATAACATGCTCATTGCATGACCACCGTGCGTGTACCACGCACCTTGAACAATGGGACCTCCCTGATCTCAACTACTCTGCAATTCTAAAATCATAGTTAAGCGTGAGCTTTCATGATGATATAATTACAACCACCCACGATATTTAGGAGATCTGAGGCGTTTACGTGACGGTCCAGCTCATCCAGTGTTTTCCTGTCAAGATGGCTCTTTCTTACCCAACCTAGGGGATTTGCGGCCTCAATCAGTTCACACCATCTCCATGCTCTTGACCATCATGGAGGACTTGCGATCTTGCTGCTTTTTCGTAAGAAGTTCAGGAGGGTAGTGGCTCGATCTTCGGCCATGTAAACGGTGGTCCCAAAGAGGCAAGCATCGTGAATGCGCCAAGCACTCGCTCCAGGGTCTCAATTGGAACTTTTCCTGGTTCCAAACGCTTAATCTGCAACACCGTCACATCCACATCACGCACTCCCAGCATGGCGGACGTGAAAGATGCGTCTCCTGGAGGCTCATCAGAGCCAGCATCGGCGCCAAAAGCTGATGGCGCACCAAAAGTGGAGCCTCCAAAGGCAGCGCCGAAGCAGAATCCTGTCTTTCGCATGATGGGTGTGTTCATCCATTCTGGCCTCATGTTCGCAAAAATGATCAAAGAGCATGCTGACAATGTTGGAAAGGGCTTCCCAATTTTCGCGCCCGACTTCCATCTCGAAATTGGATGATCTTCTGGACCATCATCGGATCGTGGTCGGCGGCGGTGTACTATGACCGTCGAGAGAAGAAGCGGATACAGAAGCGATGGTGCGATGCTGTGGCCCCATTGGCACGCGAACCTCTTCCCTCGAACATGATGCAGCGTAAGGTCACGATCTTCTTGTCTGCACCGCCTGCCGATGGCCTTCTCAATGCGCGCGAGCACTTCCACGAATACGTGCGGCCGATCCTGCAATCAGCAGGTTTGAATTGGGATGCTATCGAGGGGCGAAGAGAAGGAGATGTGCGTGCTTCATTTGCAGAATGGCTAAGGAAAAGGCGGAAACTTGCCGGCGAAGCCTCAAATGAGCCGGTGCCAGAAGATGATCTGGAAGTCATGGTCGATGGTATGAGGGAAAAAATGGGAGTGAGAGAATGGCATGGGGCTGCAGGAGATATCGTGATTGGACGAAACACGTGGAAAGAGTATGTACGAGGGTTGCATGAGGGTTGGCTTGGTCCTGTAGACACGCCAGAGGAGGTCACGCGAGCTATCGAAACTCCTCAAATTGAAGGAGACAAACCTGCCGACCCACCAAAGCCTGAGCAGATCTCTCCCGGTGCACTAGAAGAGACGCCAACAACGTCCGAAGAAGGCACCGTGGTTCACGACAGCAAGGCGTCAAGTTCAGAGGACGAGAAGAAAGAGCCGGAAAAGCCAAAAGAGGACGAGGCACCGAAGAAACCGAAACAACCGCCACCATTCATCTCAATTACCGAATACGCTTCTGCAACTCTTCCACCTTCGCTGCCCACCGAACTCCCTCCAGCAACTGCCATCAACTTTCCCCATCTCCTTGGCTTTCTCAATACACCGATTCGCATCTACCGCTACCTCAATAAGCGCAAAGTCGCTGACGACATTGGACGCGAGGTTGCAGCGGCTTGCTTTGCTGCTTACAGGCCGTTTGAGCGAGCTAGCGGGCCTGTCGGAGCAAGTCCGTTTCCAGAAGATGAAGCATCGCCAAGCTCATCTCAACACCAAGAGGAAATACAAGCTGTAACAGGTGATCTGGTATCTTGGGAACAGGAGGACTTGTTGAAACACGAGGAGAAGGACTGGCACAAGTCTGTCAGGAAGAATCATGATCCCACAAAGGAGAGCGTGTGGGTAGATGATATGGTTCTTGACCCAAGGATAGCAGGCAGAATGAGACGCTTCTATCTGGATGAGGCAGATGTAGAGAGAGGCCTCGCCTTGCAGGAGGCTAATAAGCAGGAAGATGCGGAGTGATCGCGCTTCGCTGCTGTACTTCGCAATCTTCGGCACTTGTCGAATACGGAATCCCACTCTCGAAGATGAGCTTCATTGTAAAATACTGGAATCTGCGGAATCTTGAATAGAGCATTTGGGTGGCGTTTAAATTATGTACCATCATTGTATCAAGTTTTTCTGGTCGGTAGCACTTACTTTCTAAAACCCAAGCACCACTGTGCTACATGGAATAATTTTATTGCCGTGATAATTCTCTGCCTTTGACATCGTGAGTCTTGCATCTTGATCACTTTGGCATCCGGATCGTTAGGCTGAGTGCGAGGCTGCTCTTGCGCTTGGCTCATTGTAGTATTCGGGCAAGGTTCCGCACCTTCCTTCAATATTGCCTCCGCACTGCATATTGCCCTGCCATCAAACGTCAACCTTTGAGATCCTCCAACCATGTTTGCGCTTCTGTAGCTGCTGGTAGCAATTGCAGCAGCGAATACGCGCATGCTGCGCTGAGAAGCCGCCGATTACGCTGTCGAAGCCACGATTCACCTACACACGTGCAGTGATGCTTGATTGAGTTGTTCATGGACCACAAGAACGCATTTCAACACTAGTGCATCATGGCTGCGAATTACTGGGAGTCTTCTCAGAGGAAATATTGGACGTTTACGAAGAAGGAGTTGGCTGATATGCGTAAAGCTCTTGAGAATGAACATCAACAGCTCGTGACTCAGTTTCCATTACCAGACCGTCGAGTTCTGAACGTGTATTTCGGCTATCGTAAGTCCCCCATATACCCATACAATCCTCTTGTCCTGATGTCAGATCGTAGGTGAATTAGGCAAGCTTGGAAGGCGAATGAATGCTCGTCAACAAGTTCTAGCCACAGCACAGGTGTACATGCGAAGATTCTACTTAAAGCGTGAGATCCGAACCACGAATCCTTACTTGGTGCTCTCGACGGCGTTCTATCTTGCCTGTAAGATGGAAGAGGCGCCACAGCATATCCGTGTTGTGACGGGAGAAGCACGGCAGCTTTGGTCTGGTGAGTTCATCCGATTGTTTACGAGTTCGAAGACATGGTCAAGTGCTTGTGAATTTGACTGAGCTGAGAGGATTGTAGAACATATCACGTCTGATGCCTCGAAACTTGGTGAATGCGAGTTCCAACTGATCTCAGAAATGAACTCGCAGCTCATAGTACACCATCCGTATCGTGACTTAACAGAACTCCAAACCATTTTCGGTTTGAGCCCAGACGACGCTTCTCTTGCATGGTCTATTGTCAATGATCACTACTACACGGACTTGCCACTCATTCACCCACCACATGTTATCGCCGTTACCGCTGCCTTCTTGGCTGTCGTACTCAAGCCGAGCACAAATGGCCAATTGCAAGCATCCAATGTACAAGCGGCAATGCAGCAGGCATTCAGCATTGCTGCTCAACCCCCGGGCCCTAGTCACTCTACAGCAAACAGCACTCAAGTGAGCCGTATTCACAAGATTATGAATTGGCTGGCTGAGAGCTCAATCAGTATTGAGGCGATTGTGGACTGTACACAGGAACTGATATCATTGTATGAGATCTGGGACACTTTCAAAGACAATGCGTGCAAGGAGGCCGTAGTGCGGTTTGTGAAGGCCAGAGGCTTGGACAAGTGAGCGAAGGTGCGATGATATGCTTTCGTGCAACGAGTCGCCTGTGCTACAGTTGGTGAAGCTTTTGTGCTATACCTGCCTCATTCAGCATTCGCTGCAGAGAAAAGCTTTCTGTACTACTAATTTGGCAGTGCTCACATTGATGCAAGCTCCGGAATCCTGAAGTCGCTGCTTGGAGTATCCTCTTCCGCCTTGAAGTCTGAGCGTATGTCGGTGCACGAAAGCGAGCTGATGGGGTTGTCAACGAATGCGGAAACGGCCGGGCCATGATGCGATCGAATTCAACAAGCCTTCTGGCGAACGTCACGCAAATCTTGTTCTTAGGATGCAAGGTTGTCTTATCAGATATGCAAAGAGTGGGAGGATCACGACAAGGTTCCCTTCATCATGTTCACAATCTGCGCACAGGAGAACACCGAAGATGTGAAGTCATCCACTTTACAGTAAGGGAAGAATCAAGAAGCACGCGCATGCCCTGCAGACCCAAATCAATCACCGGAGCACTATATTGCGTGCAAGAGCAAATATCGAGTAAGGTTATGAGCACTCGCGAAGCAGATCTAGCGTTGATCTGTACACAATGGTGGTGCACACTTGAAACTCCACAACCAGCATCCTGAGGTACAGAAAGGCCCGGACTGCGGAGTAGGGCTGATAGTTGCGCACACGCCCAGGCAGAACAGCAGACGAATGCGGAGGTTGTGGCAACAGCGCGAGCGACAATAACGTGGAAACTAGTGAGTGGCATTCTTGCGAGAGGTCACAAGTACTTCACCAAGCCTGCATCGAACGAGATGAATTGCTACGAGGCTGCATGATGGAGATGCGATGGAAAACTCTGCCACATGGTTTGCTGGCCGCTGATTTGTGGATTGCCCTGCCTCACCGACTCCTGCAGACAGTAAAGAGGCAGCTGGCCAGCGTCAGGCGGGCGCATGCGGATTTGCGGCGCTCTGCTTTCCCTGCCCTTGGCGCTAGAGCAGTCATTGCCCGGAGCAGCCGTGTGCCAAAATAAGGTACTCTCCGGCTTCGAGAAACTTTGGTACGCCAGCGCATCTGCAGCGCGTCCTGGGGGAGATTCACCTCCTCGTTCGTGGTCCCTGAACCATCACAGTTTCGATATGGAGACAGCAGATGCAGATGCACTGTGCAATCTCGTCCCAACCGTGTCTGCATGATCCCAGTTGGTCGCTGGTTGGTAAGACCCAGGACCCTTCCAGCCCTGCCTCGAGAAGAGTGGAAGAGACCATTCTCGATGGGATCAGCGAGTGGGTGGCGAAAGGTGTTAGGACAAAAGCAGATTAGTGTGCTCTGGGATCCCAGCACTCGTCATTTGCCTGACGAATCAAGAGCAGGAGCAGACCACGCACGGGCACAGAAAAGTGGAAACGGCGGGCCTGTGCGACGTGCTGCTCCCATCCATTCAAAACATCGCTACCCTCGCCAGGCCGCTCACTGCCTCATCCACCTTGCTCGCTCTCCATACATCACCCGTTTCTGCACTGCCTTTCTCCCACCATTTATCCATAATACCACGCCCCATCCACAACACATTACTGGACAATTCCGAGCTCAGTCACTGCTCTCCAGCTATCGCCTTCTCGACACTCACAAAGAACCTCCTCTTTGTTGTTATTGTTGCAATCTAAGCGCCTGACACATCATCCCTCAACCCCTCGACGAGACGTCAAACCTCACCTTCTAGAGCTTGTTTTCTTGGTCAACGCACTCTAGTAATCATGTCGAGCTTCTACTATGGCGCACAGCAGCATTCTGCTCATACGAATATGCACTCCACACATCCACATCACGCCGGGCGTTCAAGACGATCAACACGGACCACCGGCTACCACCACCGCAATGAGCAGAAGCAGATTCGAGCCATGCAATTGAAGAAGGAGGCTGCGATAGAATCGGCGATGGAACAGAACTTCCGCAGGGAATTTGAGGCCGCTCGATCATTCGACATCGAGGATGACGAGATGTTTTGTCCATTCCACTTGCTCACTGAGGACGACGTAAGTTTGCGCTTGTTCAGGCTTTGAGTCAAACTATGGTTGGCCCCCTCTCGACACATACTCACACTTCTACAGCTGCAGTCCATCCACTCTGCCGGTTCCGACCGATCTTCACTGTCGAGCGGTTCTCCTGAGCATTCTCCCCTGCAGCACCAGATCCAACCCTCGTCCAACTTCTTGCTACCACCATCCTCCGGTAATTTCAGCTCGGGCTCGTACGTCGCGCAGTCCTCGTCGGTCGCACAGCAAACCAAGATCCACGCGCCTCTAGCTCAACGAAGCCGCAACGCTATTCCAATCGTAGACCCGACTACCCGAGCAGTAGCTTCACCACCTCCATCTGTGTCCCCAGCGCGCATGATGCAGCAAGCTATGAATGCTCGCCGATGGTAGATTTAGTGCCTCATGACCCCTGACGAACGTCACTGTTCGAGTCTTGGTATTGGTTGGCACTTCTCTACATTCGATGGTGGCTATTGGGATGACGATATGTTGCGAGCGTTCTTCGTGGGCTAGGTAAGGCGGGTGGGTATCATTCACCGTTTGTTGTTTTGCGCTCTGACTTCCACCTCTCCCGATTTTTATGATCGATATACCCAATCCTATGGTCGTCGCCTCGTCCTGATCACGATACCCCGGATACCCTCACCACCAGGATTACGAGCACGATTGACGATACGACAACCTCTTCTTCGGAACGTCAGACAATGACTTCTTGTATAAAGTCTTTTTACTTTTTTGATGTTGTTACAGACGGTGATACCACTCTTGTTGTTGTACCTGGGTCAGACGGCGTTGCTCGCATCTATTGTTGTCCTATGATCCTCAAGCGAATGTTGCATGCTAGAGAAGCGACTTTCTTGTTACCTCTTCTTCGAACAGTGTCTATTACGGCCTGTCGCTACTTATTTGATCTGGATTTTGCATTTGTTCTGGTGTTGGTTGCTGCTCACCATTTCCACGGCTGAAAAGAGAAAAGAACCCATCATCATGTTCACGGAAAATTATACGCATCGGATGTTGGACGGAAAGACAACCCTCATGATATACTACAAAGCGATGGTGTTTTTATTGCTTGTCGGTGGGAGGCGGTCGGTTGGTTGGCTGGCTGCTGGTTGCTGGTTGGAATGGATATACCAATGTGCGTCTATTGCTGCCGTGGAGACTTCTTTCACACGTCAAAAACTTGTATATCAGCCGTGAGAAGAAGGGCGCATTGGTAGTTTGGTTTCGTTTGTGTTGGTTTGGTCTTAAGCATATGGGAACGATCAAGAGATCGTTAAACATGGGCAGCGGTTGGTGTTAGTCTCGGCAGCTTATCTACTCTTCTTATTGATGTGTCTATCTATCTAGCATATTGTCTGCTACGCCAGAATGCAAGATTGAAGTATATTCTCTATCTCACTCTCCCGTTTCACAATCACCTAGGGCGAGTCCTCATTGTCCTTGTTCGCGGTGAGGGGTTGCAACATCACCTGCTACGTACATGAGGAGCAGCTGAAACACGCCACTACCTCAATATGTGGAGTGACGAGTGAGGATCTCCGCTGTGATCAGATGAGACGTGGCGATAGACTTCAGATCTCACAGTATGGAGGTACAAGTGATGGTACATTTGAGGCGGCAAATTGTGACGTATTCTCATACGTAGATAGAGCTGGAATGCCTGACGCAGATGAAGTCAGTAATGATGGCCCCATTGAAGTGGGGACTGCGACTGTATCTGGGCCAGGAACAAATGGCGGATCGTCATTTGCCGCAAGCTGACGAGCGCAATGATCTCTTTGCTTTTTGCGTGATGGCACAGTCGAACCAGCACAAGTTAAATCGCAAATGTCCTAAGAGGATTGAGATGCTCGCCACTGGGAAATCTTATGTGTGCACTTCATCCTAATATCATACATTCATCTTGTTTTCTGCGATGGCGCTCCGGACATCGCATTCGTCGAATCGGAATCGAGCAATTGCGGTTGACAAAGAGAAATTCGATCTCCATGACATCACATTTCGCGATTCCACCTCGGGCAACGGTACAAGGTACCTAGCTTTGCATGCACTGGTGCAAGCGGTACCTCCTACCTAGCTGGAAGCAGAGAATGCTTGTCTTGTAGCTGAAGAGCCTCTTTCTGCTTTTCCAACTCGCATCACATCTGTTCCATTGAGCACTCTTCTATTTTAATTGAGTTCATCCTCACGAAAGGTCATATACGCGTCATACCTGCTTCAAGATACAAGACATGAGTGCCCTACGACTTGCAGCTCAGCGGACCGCTGTCCGCAGTGCTTTGAGTGCGAATACCTCGCGAGCAGCTTTCTCGATGTCAGCGAGGTCAATGGCAGGCAAGGAGGATAAACTGCGTATGTTCTTCGTCCCTGCACATTGTCAATTGGCAGAGCTGTCCTTGTATAAGACCATGGAGAGCTTCTGCGGTAATAGCTCTGGTCTATAGTTGACAGCTTGGCTTTGAGGATACGCCAGTAGCCAACGAGCTAACAAGTGGTTGATAGACACGGAGGGACGCGCCGAAGAGATTGAAAAGCACAAGCAGGATCAGTTGAACAAGAAGAAGGAGGGCAAGCAGCATTGGCAGGACGAGCTTGCGAGCAACAGCGAATCTGCAGTACGTACTCCCAGTGCCCAGTTTCGTGATTCTTATCAGCATCTATGAGTGCCTGTGAAGATGGTTGGGGCTTCTTGGTACTAGATGTGCTTGATACTGATCGCTGGCACATACACATGGTCGCACTAAGCCCAAAGTTAATCAATCCATCAGGTCAAGGCAGACAGGGGAGAGACGGGCGCAAACCCCGCTGACACAATCGCGAAACTGCAGGAGGAATCGGTCAAGGCGTCGAAATCGAAGTAAGCAACGGGTGTATGGTGGTAGATCATGATACTGTGTGAATGTCTGGATGGGTACGTAGCAGGGAAAGATTGCTCTTCAGAGGATGGCAGACTGCATCGGCATAGCAGTGATAATCAATTGAACAAGTCACAAATCCAGTGCTAGATTCTACTTCGTCAATTATACTCAAATAATGCTTGTGGGGGTGGTTTGCATCATCCCGCCGTCCACCGAGTCCGGGTACCTGCCCAAACAACGCCTTTCGCTCTACCCATGGCTAAAGCCTCAGAAGACATGATTCCTTATCTAGTACATGCAATGCGTGCTGTTCGTACCTGGACGCTGGGCCGATCTACTTCGTGATCACGATCAAGAGCACCAAGATAATGATCAGCACAACAATGACCGTTAAGCTCCAGTTCTCTCTCGCCTTCCGGGCAAATGTGGTGAGCCTCTTGTTTGCCCTGTCCAGTTGTCCCTGGTGCCTGTCCACACGCTCGTCGACCTCATCTAGCAGCATTGCATGGTCATCTAGCTCGCTTCCAATTTGTATCGACAGATCTCTCTGCCGTCCTATACTTTCACCTAGTCGATCTAATTGGTCATCCTGATCACGCAACACACCTTGGTGGTACTCGTGTATTTGCTGGTTTGAAAGCTCGGAGTGATCAGGCGGCAGGTCTTCGGCTGGATCGTCATGGTAAGGTGTATATTTGTTCTGAGCGGTAGTTTGGCCCGTTGCGGAGGGGTTGTCGGTGAAGCGGACAGACTTTGAGACTTTCCGCGAAGCTGCGGCGGAGAAGTCTTCGCTGAGGGCTGGGTCGTTGGGTGAGGTTATTGTTGAGGGATCTGAGGGTTGGGCGCCATGAAACTGGGACGAGAGGTCTGCGAACTGCGCTTTCAGGCGGGATATCGAGTCCGAGTGACTGCAGATGTCGCATTAGACTTTTTGGCTGCGTTGTGACTGTAGAACGGAACACAATTTACTCTTGTTGCTCTTCTGTTGGATTTAGAGGGTCATCCCAGCCAGAGGTCTGAGATTCCAGGGCTTCTATGCCAGTCTCTAGTTGGTTCAAACTTCGTGATATCTGCGCATCCTGTGTGTTCGCTGCGATATTCAGAGATTGGGCTCTTTGCCTTTCCAGCAGGGACAGTTTGATATGGTCAGCCAGCAAGAAGAGCTGGGACGGGTTCGTAGCGGCCATAATGGGGGGGGTCTTTTGCACGGTGTGGATGGCACTTGGGACGGAAATAAGGGGAACCACGAGGCAGATAATGTCTACGCGACCACGATAGCAAGAGGAGTGAGTGCTTTAGTCCGTCGTACACAACAGTGTAGTCGTCTGGGACATTCGGGGTCGGAGATGGGATAGGCAGTTATACATGATCGGCAAGGGCAACAAGGCACACTTTAGTCTCGGCCTTTGGCCGGTGGGGAAAGTGGTTCATCCTGGGTCCTCGATACGCCACATGTTTAACCCCAATAAACCTCAAATCGTTCTCCGGTAGTACTTCTATGAACCTTAAAACCCTATTGCTTGCCCGTGTAGTCTCTTGAAAGCATCTGGGACACGAATACACCAGTCGCCCAAGTCTATTGTTTGGCAATACAAGCCCTCTAGACTATCAGATCACGAGAACGATCCGTTGACCCGTGGAGCGGGTCACAATTTCCAACTCAGCATACTCGTCCATGGCCTCATAGCAAGGCTCAGCAGCGAAGCCATGGATGCCGAAATTCACGAAGCGATAGGCGATGAGATTGATCTCTGGCCGGACCAGACGTACTCTTCCATCATCCACAACCTCGATTTAGCCGAAGATACCCAGCACAGCAGCGCAAGTAGCACGCCTGTGAACTCGACTACCACAACAACTGGATTTCTCGCAAACTATGAGCTCAAGCGGGCGTCTTTGAGGGAATCTGGATCGCCCGAGGTAGATCTACGGGCGCTTGATTTTGTGGAGCCGCCAAATGAATCCCTGGTGTGCACAATATGCGCTGCACCTTTCGTTGCTCCTATGGAGTTAGGATGTGAGCATATCTTCTGCGAAGACTGTGTATACGAGCACCTCTCCTGTGGGATTCCAAGTGCGTCGTCATGTCCAAAGTGTCGGCGGCAAGTTGAGTCTATCAAGCCTGTTCCCAGGCTACTCAACCAGTTACTGGACGAGCTGGAAGTCGACTGCCCGAACAAAACTTCGGGTTGTTCGCTCTCTCTAAAACGATATACTGTGAACGATCATGTTGGCAAATACTGCGAATACGAGGAGCTTCAATGTCCGAAGTCAAACTGTAGTGGCAGCATTCAACGAAGGTTTCTTGACAAAGGGTGCCTACATACGCACGTTGAGTGCGAGGTATGCAGCGATCTTGTCATGGAGAAAGATCTTGAGGTAATTACTTTCTGGGTGGCCACTAGAGGGTGTACTAATGCACTTGCAGAATCACGAAGAAAATGTATGTCCTGCAGCACTGGTCAACTGCGACTGCTGTCAAGTAGAGCTTCGACGAGGTCAAGTACGGAAACACCTTGATGTCGACTGTCCCATGGTCAAAATCAAATGCGCTGGGCAAGCTGTCGGCTGCAAGTTTGAGGATCACCGTCAAACGCTGGACAACCACACGATCACGTGTCCCATGGCAGCAATGTCTACCTACCTCACCGACATGAACGACCGCCAAATTGCGCTTGCGGAAGAAAATAAGCGCCTCCGAGGTCAAGTCGACACTCTTAATTCCCGCCTTGAAGAGCTCGAAGAGAACCACAAGAAGCTCTCGCAAACAATAAGGAAGGAGCGACGCCGTGCTAGCATGGCGGAGACATCTGCCGCGTCTGCTAGCAGAATCGAAGAATTGCACGCAAGGTTCGATGACTTGACGGCGGATTGGAACACGAGGTTGGATAACGCAACGAGTGAGGCTGCGCGACTGCATATGGAGATGATAAATCAGGCGCAGCAGAACAACCAGAGGTTCTACACAGTCAATGGGACGGTCACATCGTTACGAACGCAGATAAGTCACCTGTTAGCGAATTCAAGGCCCGGTGGAGGTGGAAGTTCTGGGGGAGCAACAAGCAATGGCCTGGCAGGCTCGGGAGCGAACGCAGGCGGTGGAGTGAGCTTAGACTCTGCGAGAAGGGAACCGCCTAAATTGTGAAGACGTGTGACCAACCAGTTTGCTGTTATCCCTATCAAATAGGAGCTTCCATGCATGAATTGAAAGTATGGTTGTTTGTGCATGTTGTCGCTGGTCCACGCGCTTTTTCAAAGTCATGGGCTATAATTTACTTGCTGCCCAACAAAAGGGGTATACTCGACAGACCAGACCATTAAATCCTGCCCAATCTTCACATTTATCTATAAAATCCCTTCTCTTGTGGTAACAGGTTACACAGAGCCAGTGGCGCTCCTGTTGCTCAGAGCTATTAAGTCAAACGTAGAGTGCGACTACGACTGCAGAGAGAGCTATGGAAAACCATAATTCGTAAACATGAAGTATGTCACGGACCTGAACTTACCCACACTCGAGATACGACGAGGTTGTTCTATGGACAAAGTATGGAGATCCAACTCCGGGAAACTCAACCTCTGGTTGAGACTTCGTCATCCCAAAGCATCCAGCTTCGCCTAGCGTTCGTTGAGGTTTAGATGTCTAATCTTCACAACACCTCAATTCAGCAGGTTAAAGGACATTTCCCCAATGGCACAGTCGAACCAGCACAAGTTAAAT
>Ga0181470_100324_pt1 | contig 12573 bp, 3 predicted proteins | sample InSIn5SAF170_FD_119082 | JGI IMG/M metagenome (GOLD analysis project Ga0181470, IMG submission 119082) | Clean room microbial communities from NASA Spacecraft Assembly Facility at Jet Propulsion Laboratory, Pasadena, California, USA -... ...
TTATCACTCAAAGATATGATAGTAACAGTTACAACTCATTTGTTCGAGTATCAAGCTATATAGAACTATCAACACCAAGAGTTACTATACAGAAGTTGTGGATCCACACTGCGCAGCTACACCATTGGCCGGCTTACCAGTACAGTACCAGGTAAGTGCGGAGTAGCACGTACCGACCAAAACCGAATGTTTTGGGCACTACGTCATCGCATATGAAGAGCGCGTCGAGGAACGCGTGTCCCAAATCACGCCAAGTCCAGTACCAGTCAAGCCAGTATCCTCGAGGCTCCATCATCCACCTACATTACATAGGTAGCTACCAAGTACCTACTTCGCTCTCATCACCAGACAAGGAGAGACGCAGATTGTGCCTGCCTAGGAACCTGTTACTCCTGTTCGAGTAATCCGTTTGTTACAGCACTCCCAACATACCTAATTGACAAAGTATCCTACAATCCAATCCCCAACACCTTGCTTACCATACAGTGCCTTTCAGACCATATGTCCTAAATCGCAAATCAGGTGCCATCTCGTCAGATAACATTCAGTATCCCAAACCGTTAACCCTGTCCTTGTTTCTCATTCGAGAGGTAAAAAGTTAATCTCCCAATCTTCTCCCGACTCCGCGGCCCGTCCGAGTATACACTTCATGCGCCCCTGCATCTCCGCGCATGGCCACGCCTCCTGCTTCCTATGCATCTGTAAGTGGTCCATGAACATCCGAATATTGCCAAAGATCGGCGTCGCCGTGCTCTGACTTCCACCCGGACTTGTCGGTGTATGCTCACTCCTTCCAGAAAACGTGCTTGCCGCATCGCTTGTGCCAAGTCCATGACTAGCAGTGAGTGATCCGTTCGGGCCCGTCCAACCTCGCGCTTGGCCCTCCGCGGCGCAGAATATGCACCCGAAACTGCCGAATGTGCCGTCCAGTTTGCCTTCTGGCACGTTCTTCAGCGGCACGTGACATTTCGCGAGGAACGCCCATTTATACCTAACGCCGCCGGCGCCTTCGCCTTGTCCGTCAGGTCCGACTATGGCCGTTGACAGCGGCCCACACCTGCGTGGGGTAGGATCGAAAATCTTTTCTTGTTTGCCTGGCCGGCCTTTCTTATCGAGCGGACCCGGGGCTGTGTGCAATGGCCCTTCAAAGAGGCATTTGTCGCAACGCCAGTAAGTGATAAATGCAGACATGCCAACAGGGCGATTAGCAGACACAAATGCTTTCTTGGTCAGGCCGATAAGAAGGCGAAATGCACCTTTACAGAAGGGGTGACTGTCCTTATCCGTTGGAAGGTTCAGGGGAATATTTTGAGGTATTGGAATGGAAACAACTGAGGGGCCTTTTTGAGAGATCTGGGTGAGCTGACGCTGTTGTGGTGACCGAGGAGAGGCTTGTGGTGGGCTCAGAGTTGGTTGCTGTACTTGCTGCAAGGGTTGCGGAGGTGGCGGTAGTGGTAGCGATGGTGGTGGTGGTGGCGGTCGTAGTTGTTGTGGCATAATTGGTGCCATATGTGTTTGGATGTGCTGTACAAATTGAGCTTGCGGGACCGCCGAGAAAGCCGGTCGTGAGGAACGAGCAGAGCTTGCATTAGAAGGGGTTTTACTCAAAGCCAGTGATTGAACATTGGATTTTGGTTGAGAATTTGGTCGCGCTACAGAGTTCACGGATGGGTACTGGGGGGTGCCATCAATTTCATGATGGCGAGTCTGCAACCCGGCCATACTTCGTTGCACGGACGCTGATATTTGATATGGTGCTCCAGGTGGGAGGGGGTTGAGCACTCCATAGGGGTTAGCGAATGAGTTGGGCTTTGATTGATTTCTTGGTCGAAGTGGCACTCGCTGACCATCGATGTGTGTTGGTGGAGAAATCAAGTAATGCGGATGCTCCATCGGGTACGAGGTTTGGACGAGAGGACTGTACTGTTGGCCAGGAAAGGTGTCTTCTGGATGTTGAGCGATAGGCTTGCGTAACGGCATACCTTGCTTCTCTGAACTGTCGGTTCGTGCGAGGCGATGTGGCAGCCTAAGTGGTTGAGGGGTCGCAGCATGACGCACATCAGGCTGAACAGGCTTGATGCTGCCATGATGATTTCCATCTAAGGCTCGTAGGGCGTAGGATGTTATCGACTGTCTATCACCCCCTTGATCAGGATAGAGGGGTCCAAGCACTTGAGGGTCAATAGGAGAAAAATCATCAGGTCCAAACCTTTCGCGTGTTTGCATTCGTTCGGGTTGGGGACTCGTAGCTGAACTTCGCACTGGAGTATGTTTGCCAGTTGAGACATCAAGGGAAGCATAAGAATCTCTATCAAGATCTAGCTGGCCAGGTAGCAAAATTGGCCGGTTCTCGGGTAGCAGTGTGTGAGACAAGAGTGCACCATCTTCCGGCGAAAGAGTATGGGAAGATGGTCGTCGCAGGCTCAATCCATCTACGTCGTGATCTGTAAACAGCTGACTTGTCTCGGACCAATCGGCAAAGCTATCTCGCAAAGAAGCTTCAGTGCTCCGCCGCTGGTGATGTGCATAGCGTTGGTCGTCTGCGACGGCTTCTTTCGACAGCCACATAGGACCCAAATTTCGCTGAGGAGGTAGAGGCTCCGGTGTCATAGGCATGCGGGCCCTCCCAGAGGAGTGTGTACTCTGGCTAGGCGAATAATGCAGGCCAGGACTGCTCATTGAAGGCACACCGCTAACGTATGCTGGAGGACTCTGCAGATGAAGCCCTGAGTGATCCGGTGTTTTGGTCAACCTTTGAGATAGCTGTCCTAAACAGACACCAGCATTGACCCTGCAGGTATCCGAACTATGTTGTAGCTCTTTACAATTCAGGTCCTTGTCACCCAGCAGCGCACTTTGCAGGTCGCTCACTAACGATTTCAGGCTGAATAAAACTTCGCGGAGCTGAAAATGAGCAGTAGCATCACCAGTAAGGTAATCACGTCCGAGTCGCTTTGAATCCGCATCGAAATAACCCTGGACTATTGTTGGACCAAGAGCTAGCGATTTGTATAGGTCTTGGATGTCTTCGGGGTCCTCTTTGTTGTCCTTGCGATCCTCAATTCGGCGAACATAGTTGATAGCCTGGTCAAAGGCAGCAACAACTAAGAAGAGTCAATAATTTTGTTTAGGCTGAGGCATTGTCCTACCTTCATGGACGGACTCAGCGATGTCTCGTGTACGTGTAGCCATAGTGGTAGCAGCTTGCACAGCCTGGTTACTCGCCTTGCTTCTTCATGAGTGGGTCATTAGCCAAACATTACCGACAGGTCACCGCATGAGCAGAAAGGATGCCAGAAAAACAATGGCAGGTAGAGAACAGAACAGCCGCCGATGGTGGCTTGCATGATCCAAACCTGCGACGGCAAGCCATGCGACGTTTGAATCCGGTGGCCGCATAGAGAGGGCATGGCACAGCTGGCCGAGAACAATCAAGGTCGCAGTAGTGCAGGGCAGCCAGTGATGATGATAGGCAGAATGCAGAGAAGGGAAAACGGTGCCCCACTTACCCGACAATCGGGACCAACGTTCGCCACTGGCCAAACCCAAAGCTCAAGCTCTGGCGGAGAGGGGAAACAAGACCTTCAGTATGCCGAGTAACTTAAGCTTGAAGGCCGGCGCCGGCATCCCCAGCTCGCTTAGCGATGCGTACATGACCTCTCAACCACTCAGCATACTTGGTAGGTGACCAGGATTTGAGAATTGTGACACCACTATGTACAAAAGTGCTTGCATAACACCTCGACCGTATGAGTAGTTTGAGTATAGAACTCTCTTGGCCATGACTATAAGCTTTTGACTCTGCACTTTGACCTTGGCTTTCTAGAACTCTGATCGTAGCAGAAGAAAGTTTTGTGGGTACGCCGGTAAGTTCATGGAAAAAGAAAGAAGAACAATTGAAGAGAGATTGCGACATACTTGAACCACAAAGAAGACAGGAACTGGTATCTTTTTATCCATATGTTATCTATACTATCAGCGGGATTGCTCTAGAACGTGAAACTCTCAATATTATCCTACACGAGAACGCCTGGGACTGCGAGATAGACCCCTATGCACAATTCCCTAGCTCCACAAACACCCATGCTTACCAAAAACAGCTAACCTGCTGACCTTACTCATGCAATGGTGGACATCCGTCGAGTGCTGGGATCGGCGGCATTCTCATATTTGTCCCAGTCCTCCAAAACCTTAGCGAGGCGTGGGGAGTTGGTCAACTTGTATACCTCCTCAAAGTATTCCTTAGATATCTCAAACGGTTTGGCAGTTACGTTGGGAATGTACTTGCCAACCAGCTTCGCAGGGTCAATGCTCGTTCTGTTTATCTTCTTAAGCAAAAAAGATCGGAATGGCTTCACACCAGATCGCAAGAATGTGCTGTGGAAAGGCACATCAATGCCCTTAAGCGGAATCACTGCAAATCCTCTCTCTAACTCAACAGGCTGTGGTTTAGCCTCAGTTTTCTTGCGGCATTCATTGATGATTTCCATCAAATGTTCTTTGACATCCTCAAGAGACATTGTCTGCATCAGTGCTTGGATGTCAATCTTCTGCATCTTCAGCACGTTTAAGACATTGGTCATGGTGTCAAGGGCTCGAAGATCACCAGCGCATACGTATTGCATGTTGGCGACGTTGTAGTTGACAATCTCCACGAGCCATCCCGTAGACTCGGCTATGTTTTCGACGACATACTGGAGGGCTTGCTCATTGAAAGTCTTCGATATCCTGCTGGGATTAACAGCACACATCGAGTAGTTTGAGCGACCCAGCTCGTCACGCTCCACGGCCACTTGCATGGTCAAGCCACGATAAAACACCACAGAAACCAAGCTCTCAATAGGCATGACTTCGGCAATGGAGGCCAATGCCGAATACTCGCCGAGCGAGTGTCCAGCAAAGCTGCTGTCACGTTGAACGAGACCCTTGGCTCGCATGTCCTCAAAGGCAGCTTTCTCCATAAGTGTCAATGCTGGTTGCGTGAACTGAGTGGCAGAGAGCAAACCGGTAGGGGATCTGTACGTGTAAGATGTAGTGGTCTCGGTAATCTCCTTGAAAATCCTTTCTGACTTAATCGTACCATCAGGGTTGACTGACTCGAAAGTCATGGCCATGTAGTTCTGTCGGATAGCTTTACCACGTGGACCACCAAAGTGAATGGTGAGCTCCTTGGGGTTGTTTCGGACAATTTCAACGATCGACAGACCGTAGTTGTCCAGGAAGTGTCGGTCAGCTCGATCCCAAACTTCTCTAGCTACTGCACTGCTCTTGTAGAGGTCCATACCCATGCCCTGTTCTTGAGAACCCTGGCCAGTGAAAACATACGAGGACACAGGCTGTTCAACTTCGGCAGTTGCAAGCAAGACTTTGTCACCAGTCTCCTTATTCGTCGTCTCGATCTTGACCGTTTTGCGGCCACCAACCATACCAATGTGTTCAAGCTTGACTTCAAGATCGTCGTTGGGTAGTACCATGCCAACAAGGTTGACGTGGTAGCTTCGCACGCGTCCGATATTGTTTTCAGCAGCCCAAGTCTCCACCAAGCTTCGGACAGCAGCACTGGAGTACATACCGTGGGTGATCGTGCCTGGTAGGTTGGCGTAGCTGGCGAATATTCGTGATACATGGATTGGGTTGTAATCGCCGGAGACTCTACCATAAGTTTCGTTCGAGGCTGGCGCTTTGAGGGTCAATGGTGTCTTGCCGCTGAGAGGGATAGCATTCTCAAAGTTAACTGGCTGTTCAATGGGAGAACCATTCCGTTGAAGGTAGTCGATTACAGGATTACCATGAGATTCGCCTGCATCATACTCAACAGAAGCAACCTGAATGACCTCTTTTGATGGCAACTCGAGTAATACTTCACCACGAGTCTCCACACTTGAAAAGACAGTCCTGTTCTTGAAGCGCACGAGACTTGAGAGTCTAAATGTCAAAGTCTGACCAAGGAGGTCAACATCTGGCTCGTCAATGTGGAACCACTCTTTCGATTTTAGGATTGCCACATCCTTGGAAGAAGCAAGGGTGACTTGCATTGGTGTTTCTTCCTTTCGCTGGAAAGTGTTTTCGAAATCGGTATAGTTACCTCGATACAAGAATTGACTGGTAACCTCCATGATTGGCTGGCCTCGACATGTGATAGTACCACAGACTTCAACCATCTTCCCAGATTCTTGGTTGATCACTGCATTGATGCGAGCGCTAGTGTGCACTTCGTCTCCTACCTTCAATGGCTCAGCACCAGGTAGCATGCGGAAACCATTTGACAAATGGACAAGTTTGAGCAGATCGCCATCAATAGGACGAGGGAAGATTGGCTTAGTGATTGCCTTCCATCCTAGAACAATTGCGAAATCCATAGGAGCGAACTGCTCTCGTCCATGTCGCTCGACAAAGGCTTCGCCCGTGTTGCCGACCGCGTGAACGAAGTCCGCGATATCTTTACTGGTAACCGTGGCCTTCCCGCCATCGAACGTGTTCGTTAAAGGTGCATCGAATGGTACATCTTTATTGCCGAACCAGATTCGATAATAGAATTCCTTGATACGGTCATTTCGACCATCCATGACTTCATGAATTGGAGCGTATCCGGTTTCTGGGTGGTAAACGAACTTGAACACGAGTGGCACAGCATTGCCTTCAGCGGTACGCTCTTCCCACATGTTCATGGTAATCTCCTTGTTGTTGACGCTAATGTCCAGAGATTTGATTTGCTTGCCAGACTGATTGAGCTCCTTGACAGTGATAGTGGTCTTGCTTGTGTCCTTGGGATTGGCGATCTCAACGCACATTCCACGAGTCGGTGCAAGGATGCGCCGCAATGGATTGTTCATGTAACGAGCGCCTTGAACGTAAATATCTGAAGTGAACAAAGCGCGTCTCCAAGTGTAAGTGCGGCCAGCGAGAAGCTGCAACCAAGCTTCCGTCTCAGGTAAAGTGGAGGATTGTAGCTTGTATGTGGATCGAGAACCATCATGTGTAACAGAAACACCTTCGAGTTCTTCAACACTCTCTGTGGGAGTTATGATTTGGCCACCGAAGTACTCCACAGTGGGAATGCTTGCTTCCCTGCCACCATAGAGATCCGCTGTCAAGAATTTGATATGGTCATTGTGTATACCATCAAGTATGTCCTTGATAGGCTCGTCGATCTTGGTAGAATACCTCACAGCCATAGGTCCCTGCAAGATACAGGTTCGGCCAACATCTTGATCGACAACTGCATCCAGATCCTCGGACTGCCACAGTGAGTCTTTCTTGAACCAGAACTCAAAATTGTCATCCAAAGACGGGACAAAAGGAACTGGCTTCTGACCAAGACGCTGGCACAGGAGCAAGAAATGCTGAACATCCTGAGCATTGATGAGCTGGTTATTGGCCTCAGGATATGCTTCAAAGAGTTTGTCAAGCACTGAATAGGGGTTATCGAACTCAGCGTAGCTCTGAACGAGTGAAGCCTTGCCACTGCTGGTAGAGAAACGCTCTTCGACCCGACGAATAAAATCAACGGTCAGGTTTCGCAGAGATGTGTCAATCCATCGGGACTGGTGCTTGACATACATCAGGTCAACCATGCGTCGGACAACTTCTTCGTAGGTCATATCCTCCAGATCGACGGTCTCGCCTGCAGAGTTTCGACCAAACCAGACTTTCTGGAAATCATCGTTGAGCTTCTTGATGATATATTCGTGCATCTTCTTGAGCTCGGCAAGACGCTTCTTTTTATCCAGACTGAAGATCTTTTGATCCATTTCCGCCCAGAACTTGACACCACGAGTAGCCAACTTGTGGATTGGCTCTCCCATCTCAGATCGGACTGTGATGACGCCTCCAGCAGGTCCTTTGTAGGTTTTCTCCCACTGACTGTCATCAACACCTTCCGCTTCAACGATGGCCTTTTTGGCGTTCGTAGATGTGTGGGCTTCCTTGGCAGTCATCATCCTGCTACCGAAAAGACAACCGTCAAAGGGCATGGCTGGATATCCGAACTTCTTTGACCATTGACCAGTTAGATAGGGGTAAGTATCATCAGAGCCACCGAAACCACTGCCGGCGACAAGAATCATGTTTGGACACTTTCGTATCCGGCCATACATGGACAAGATAGGTTGATGGAAATCCTCAAAAGAGTGATGTCCACCGCCACGACCACCCGTCCATTGAAGCACGACCGGGAAGGTAGGATTGGCCTTAGCAATGTTGATGGATTGTTGAATGGCTTCCATAGAACCGGGTTTGAATGCAATATGCTTGATCCCCAGAGTGTCGATGTATTCCTGTGCAACTTCAATGGAGGGTACACCAGCACCGATGGTTAGGCCTTCGATAGGTACACCATCCGCACGAAGTTGGGCAAGAAGTGGAATCTGCCAGGCCATGGCACGAGGATTCACATAGATGAGATTGACTGTGATACCTCTGCCCGGAGGGATGGCTTTCTCAATCTTGTTAAGAGCTGCAGTCATTAATCCCGGGGAGTAATACCCACCACCAGCAAGTTCGATTTGGTAACCAGCATTCATGGTAGCCGCCACGAAATCCCATGGTACAGTGCAAGGGGTCATACCAGCAACCATCAGTGGCGGTACTCCCAGAAGCCGAGACATTTTCGTATCAACGAAAGTTTGTCCCATGGAAGTCTTGACGAGTTTAGGACCATGTTCTTTGACCCAGTTGACAGCATATTTAACGGCATGCTCTTCATCCCGATCGAAGAGCTCTGGCTTGTAACCAACTTCCGTGTTTGTACCATCCATAGCACCGGCAAGAATAACGTGGACACCAGTGCCGTCCTTGTTACGCTTGGTCAACACGCCAAGGCCAGAAATACCACCAGGACCAAAATCAAGGATATGTGTAGCGTCTTGAAAGACCGTAGCTTGTTCCCAGTTGACGGGGTCGTGGGTGATCATACGAACAAGATCAGCAACGATATTATCATTGTCTGACTGTCTCAAGTCTTCACCAGTGTTTGTGTCGTAGACTGGAACAGTCAGACTGCGCGCTGAGATCTTTACATCCTTCACATCTTGCATGATCTTATCGTATGCTTCGGTGAGGAGGTGGCTGTGGAAAGGAGCAGTAATCGGGAGGAAGCGGTGGACGAACCGAACCTTTCGCTCAGTGTAGGGGATCTTGGTTTGCTCGAGGCCGGTAGGAGCTTTGACCTTTCGCAGACGCAGGTTAAGCCCATGGAGAGAAATCGGAGGGCCAGTAACGACGAAATTTCTGGCGCTGTTGACGAGTGATATAGCAACATGACGGTCTTCAGGCAAATGTTGATTTGTGGCGTCAATGTGCTCTTGAACCTGTGTTCGCGACAAATCGCGGATTGACAGCATAGGCGTGGGAGTACCCTCGCCAGCTTCGGTTGCATCTTGCAAAATTGACGGAGCGAGGCTAGTTCGTGGATAGGCCTGCTGGCTGCGCATGCCAATCCAAAATAACATGGTCAGAGCATCGCGGGCAGCGCGGGCAAAGCTTTCCCACGACGTCGCAGTTGCAATGGTAGCTGCAGTAATCACACCTTGGGAGTGACCCGTAGTGCCGCTGAGGCGCTCGTTGACTTCTCCTGGAGTCTTCCCGAGAGCTCTGCAAGTGACTTGGAAATGTGCGAGCTGGACGAGTCCGATGAGTGGCAGACTAACGGGCGCAGAGACGAGATAGTCTGTGTCTGGTTGGCTATCCTTATTTTCAAGCCATCCCATCACATCCATACCCTTGGAGTAGAATTTGTCTGCTTCTGGGTTTCTTGCAAGTGACTGCAGTAACTCAGCGGAAGATGTGATAAGGTCGGAAACAAAGCTTCGGTATGTCTGATACACCTCTCTCAATTCATCAAAATATTCTTCAATGTTGCCCTGGCCACCGAAAACGGTGTAAATATTCGCATCTTCATCGTCGGCAGCTCGCAGAAGGGCAGAATCATGTGGCTTGATCGGTCTAGAAGCAGCTGCTCGTCCAGCATAGTAACACTGAACGACTACGAGCTTCTTTGCTGTAATACCAGGAAGTGTAGCGGCGAGGGCGTGCACATCGTTGGCGTGCATGAACGAACGTTCGAACTCATTAAGCACGACTTTCAACACCTCAACAAGAGAGCCAGTTTCTTCATCTCCCTCTACTTCTGAAGCAATGAAACCAATGTACCGAGCGACGAGCTCAGCGGAAGACGATGGCTCATCATCTTGTGCAAGTTCGTCGGTCGGTTCTGGGAGAGTGGTCTTGAACTCGTCTTTTAGCTGGCTAGCTGTGTAATGGAGGCCGGTCGGGATCAGGAAGGCGTATTCGAGGGAGCCATGCGAGAGGATAAGTGGTCGGAGGTTTTGGGAGGATCGTGGGGTGTGTGTACCGGTCGCACCACCAGAATACATGTTGGCAAGCTGTCTTGGGGTATCAGAGGGTTGGCGACGAGCTTGTGCCAAAGAAAATAAGTTGTTCGTGAGCAAATTAATGCCACCGAACAATGGGATGTGTTTGTGATTAAGAGATTATCAGCTCGTGCAGGAGAATATGGTACAGGTGTAAGAGCTATGAAGGAACGAAGAGGAAGCAACTCAAAAGACGGTGGTCTTAGAGTAGGTACAGGAAATAAGTCTATCGAGTCTCCGATGAACAAGAGCTTGATGGTGTCTTCAAGGACGATTGTCCGTGTGCTATGGAGTCCCAATACAGCACGGCCCGTCGACCACAGACAAGGCTCAAAGGGTTGAATGCCATTTTTTTCGGCTGTCGAAAACGAGCTTCCTCCCAATCGTCAGCGGGCCAACCAGCTATTACAGCTCGAATCCACCCAAAACTGGTGGGTTGTCCGCTAATTCTCACTATGATTAAGAGGGGTTTAGCTTAACAGTCCCTGCCTTGCGGCAACCTGCCGATGCTGCAGCCAACAGTAGGCGGGCAGCTGCAAACCACGTTTCGTCATTATCGTTGTTGTTCAACAAGAATCACCATCAGGCCACGAAGTTACAATGCTGCTCCTGGAGTGAACATACGGCTTCAACAAGAATGATCAAAGCTTGCCGAGTTGCTGTCGTGTATCAATACGCTATACGCAGTGTGAATAGGCAGACGTATCGAACTTGAATAGGTGGCAGGATCAAGTTCGCTCTAATACTTCATCACGGTGCTCCATAACCAGAGCCTTGATACCGAGGATCTCCTCGACCAGTGATATCACTTCTGTAGTGCTAAACTCAATCGATGGCGGATCTAAGTCTGATGTTGCTATGGCACAACAGCTCGAAGGCTACACGATCTAGCTAGATTCAATTCTGGCGGGCACCAGGCTGTAGCCATCTCTTCCACCAAGCAATTGAGCAACTCGTGAACTTGGTACTGTACAATACTTGTATGGGTGGACGCTAACGTGGTTGATGGAGGCCCCCTGGTCATGTAAGCCTCCACTTTTTCTCAACCTCCAAATCGGCAGACTTTTTAGGCAACTCAACCCCAAAGCAAAAGTTCCCAGCTCGACTAAGATGGCCCAAAAATTGTGCTAGTGGACTTCTACCAGTAGCCAATGAACTTACGTGAATATGCTTTTTTGCTCGTGTTCCTGGCGGACCCCACCCACTGAATTTTAGGGTATGTCTGTGTAGTGATCCTACAGACGATGGCTGCTCAACGAGACTTCTCAGCTCTGATGAGCTATTAGCGAACTTTACAAGGAAGTCCTCATCTTCTCTAAAGCTTAGCCAATTTCAGTTCACATTTCTCGTCCTGCAGAATCAACATTGACGCCCATCCCAACCACAACACCGAACACTTCCTGTGTCCTCCCGTCCGGCACACCACAGCTTTATCCAGGCCTTTCTACCTTCTCGAACTTTTCCTGCTTGCTGCCATACTACCTCTTCCTTCCTTAGCCTTCCGATACTTCTTTTTGATACCCAGATTGCCGCAGTAGCACACATAACAGCTAAGGCCTACTCGCGTTTCTTACTCGACTTCTCACCATCAAGTCGTCGACGAGAACTATTGTGCTCTGATTAAGTTCATTCAGCACATCGTTCCTCGGCCCACCGCTTCAACCTCACCTTCCTGCCTCCTGCCACCTGCCACTCCTTCAGCGAGTCTAGCATCATGCGGCCCGAAATCGAGCAAGAGCTCGCACACACGCTCCTCGTCGAGCTTCTAGCATACCAATTCGCATCGCCCGTAAGATGGATCGAAACTCAGGACGTCATACTGGAAACGAATCGAACAGAGAGGATAGTGGAGATTGGTCCCGCAGACACATTGGGCGGAATGGCGAAACGTACATTGGCATCAAAATACGAAGCATACGATGCTGCAACATCAGTACAACGCCAAGTACTGGCGTACAATAAAGACCTGAAAGAAATCTACTACGATGTTGACCCAGTCGAGGACGCGCCTGCTGCGCCCGCCGGCGAAGCTTCTGTAGCCTCAACTGCTTCAGCTCCAGTTCCCGCAGCAGCGGCAGCGGCGGCACCCCCTCCACCTCCCGCTGCCGGTTCAGGACCTGCTGCTGCAGTGGCAGACGCCCCTGTTCAAGCTGTAGATATCTTGAGAGTTTTGATAGCTCAGAAGGAAGAGGTAGTATGGCAG
>Ga0181470_100325_pt1 | contig 12562 bp, 8 predicted proteins | sample InSIn5SAF170_FD_119082 | JGI IMG/M metagenome (GOLD analysis project Ga0181470, IMG submission 119082) | Clean room microbial communities from NASA Spacecraft Assembly Facility at Jet Propulsion Laboratory, Pasadena, California, USA -... ...
ATAAATAAAACTGTTGGACCTTTTTCAATGTATGCTCCGCCTGTATTTTCGTTATTATTATGTAGTGCGTTAAAAACATCGGCGATACTTAAATTAAACGATTTTAGCCGGTCAGGGTTAATGGCTACTTCGTATTGTTTAAGCTCACCTCCAAAAGAAGAAACATCAGCTACTCCTTTAGTGCCTAAAAGTTGTCTTCGTATTATCCAGTCTTGTATAGTTCGCAAATCTGCTAAAGTGTATTTGCCTTCGAAGCCTTTTTTTGGTCGAACAACGTATTGGTAAATTTCTCCGAGCCCTGTAGTTACCGGTGCTAACAGTGGCAGATTCGCATTCTCAGGAATTTCCAGGCCTTGTAACCTTTCGGTAACCTGTTGTCGTGCCCAATAAATATCAGCATCATCATCAAATACTATTGTAACCAGCGACAAGCCAAAACGTGAGAAACTTCTTATTTCTTTAAGTCCTGGTATATTGCTGTTTGCCTGCTCAATTGGGAAGGTTATCAAACGTTCAATGTCGGTTGCTCCCAGCGAGGGTGCAGTTGTAATTATCTGTACCTGGTTGTTAGTAATATCCGGTACCGCATCGATAGGAAGCCTGGTTACTTCGTAACTGCCCCATGCAATTAATGCCAGTACAAATAATCCAACGATCAGCTTGTTTTTTATGGAAAAGCTAATGATTTTATTTAGCATAACAGAATATTACAAGTAACATGTATAGCAAACAGTTTGATTATGTGAAGAAGTAATTTGCAAACATTTGCAAAGAAGTTCTCGTGCATAAGTTCGTTGTGTACCTGTTACTTTTAAAGCTTGATTAATAATAATTGGTTCAAAACACTACTTTAATGGTGTTTTGCAAACACATAATATTGTTGAAGTTGGCAAGCTGGCACAAGTAGATATTAATGTTTTAGTATAAGCATACAAGTACAAATACCTGTTTTACCTGGAAACTGAAACAATAATTATATAAAGCTTTTTGGAGGTCGAAACAAGGCAGATAGGGTAGGATTAACCCAAATATTATCAGTAATAGTGGGAGATATATGTTTGCTATAGCTCCATTCGGGTACAATTACAACTGTTTTGCCGGTAGGTACAGTAAAGCTGTGTATGTTATTTACATCTATTTTTTTGCAGGGTAGCTGCATGTCTCGCTCGTTATCCTGGTCATTGTTGTCGTTTCCCCAATAGTGCATTGCTATAAACTGGAAAATGCTCAATCCTTGTTTTGTTTGCTCATGCTCCAAATAATGAGACACTAATTTGGGTAGTTTATGAAACTGATCCAGCGAGGCTGTATTCAGGAACAGTGTTACATAAACGATATATAATAAAGCTTTACCCACGTTGCAAATATAAAACAAGCATCGAAAAAACAGGTTTTTCTGTAAAATACGGGAGCTATTGTTCAAAAGATGGAATCCGCTGAAGTAATTACAATCCCACAAGAGTGCGATTCACCACGGCGGACAGGCTGCAAAGGCAGTTACAACAGATATAATATACCGGGCGAAGGTGTTGTGGGAAGCATACCGGACATAGAAAATATTGTAGTAAAAAGCACATCTGCGCAAATGCCGGTTCTTGTAAGAGATGTTGCCGAAGTGAGGTTAGGGGCTGCCACCCGTTATGGAGCATTAACTTTCAATGACCAGGGCGAGGTTGCGGGTGCAATAGTACTGATGCTTAAAGGCGAAAATTCGTCAGAAGTTATTAAAAATGTAAAAGAGAGAATAACCGAAATACAAAAAACACTGCCGGAAGGAATTGTGATAGATCCTTTTCTTGACCGCACAAAAATGGTAAACAATGCCATAGGCACAGTTGAAAAAAAATCTAGTTGAGGGTGCACTAATTGTTGTACTGGTACTGGTTCTATTTTTAGGAAATCTAAGAGCAGGATTTATTGTAGCCTCTGTAATACCACTGGCTATGTTGTTTGCCATAATAATGATGAACACATTTGGTGTAAGCGGCAACTTAATGAGTTTAGGAGCGCTTGATTTTGGACTAATAGTTGACGGCGCTGTAATTATTGTCGAAGCTGTTTTACATCACCTGGTAACATCTAAAAAATATGCAGGATTAAACAGCATATCACAACAGCAAATAGATACCGAGGTTGAATCATCAGCTTCGCGAATGATGAATGCAGCAGTGTTCGGACAAATTATCATCCTGATTGTGTATCTGCCAATTCTTTCGCTGCAGGGTATTGAGGGTAAAATGTTTAAGCCTATGGCGCAGACAGTAGCTTTTGCCATTCTTGGTGCTTTCCTGTTATCACTGACTTATGTACCTATGATGAGCGCATTATTTCTAAGTAAAAAACTAAGTAAGAAAGCTACTATTTCCGACCGCATAATGAACAGACTTGAGAGGAGTTATCAAGGTGCCTTAGCTCGTGTATTGGTTTATAAAAAAACGGTTATAGCAGGCGCATTATCACTTTTAGCAATTGCAATCATATTATTCTCTTTTATGGGTGGAGAGTTTATACCTCAGTTGGAAGAAGGTGATTTTGCTGTGGAAACCAGGCTATTAACAGGCAGCAACCTTCAGAACACGATTAATACAACTCAGAAAATGTCAAAAATCTTATTGGATAGTTTTCCTGAGGTTGAGAAAATTGTAACTCGTGTAGGTAGCGCAGAGATCCCAACCGACCCAATGCCTTTGGAAGGTGGTGACGTTGTTGTGATCTTAAAAGATAAAAAAGAATGGGTATCTGCAAGCTCCTTCACAGAAATGGCGGATAAAATGGCCGAAAAAGCAGCCGCTATACCGGGCATAACAACAGGTTTTCAGTTTCCTGTACAAATGCGTTTTAATGAAATGATGACAGGCGCAAAACAGGATGTAATATGTAAAATATTTGGTGAAGATCTTGATACCCTGGCTGCATATGCAGCAAAACTGGGAGCTATCAGCACAACAATTGAGGGAACTGCAGATCTGTATGTCGAAACCGTTACAGGAATGCCGCAGGTAATTATTGATTATGATCGCAATGAAATAGCAAAATATGGATTAAATATAGCTGAGATAAATCGTACAGTAAATGCAGCTTTTGCCGGTGCAGCAGCAGGACAGGTGTACGAAGGCGAAAAACGTTTTGACCTTGTAGTCAGGGTAGGTAGCGAAGGTAGAAAAAGCCTGGAAGACATTCAAAACCTTTTAATAGCAACTCCCGAAGGAAGCCAGATACCCTTACAACAAGTTGCCGACATTAAAGAAACTGAAGGACCAAACCAGATACAAAGAGAAAACGCCCAGCGAAGAATTATTGTTGGATTTAATGTACGGGGAAGAGATGTTCAATCTATTGTACAGGAAATGCAGGAGAAAGTTGATCAGCAGGTGAAGCTGCCTGCCGGATATTATGTAACCTATGGCGGAGCATTCGAAAATTTACAACAGGCAAAGAAACGATTGAGTATTGCCGTACCGGTATCGTTAGTATTGATCTTTGTGATGTTATATTTTGCATTCCGTTCAGTGAAAGAAGGAATTTTAATTTATACAGCAATTCCCTTATCAGCAATTGGAGGTGTGATCGCTTTATGGCTTCGTGGTATGCCTTTCAGTATTTCTGCCGGTGTTGGTTTCATCGCCTTGTTTGGTGTAGCGGTTTTGAACGGAATTGTACTTATTTCAGAATTTAACAGGCTGAAAAAAGCAGGACTGACAAACACACTCGATATTGTGTTAGAGGGCACCAAAAACAGGTTACGCCCGGTCCTAATGACGGCATCAGTAGCATCACTTGGTTTTTTACCCATGGCATTAAGCAATGGTGCGGGTGCGGAAGTTCAACGACCACTTGCAACAGTAGTGATTGGTGGTTTAGTTTCTGCTACATTATTAACACTTTTTGTATTACCAGTATTGTTTGTATTATTTGAAAAAGGATTTAGACGTCTTAAACCAGTAAATAAGGTTGTAGCAACATCTATAATATTACTGCTAGCTCCTGCCCTTATAAAAGCGCAATCAACCATTGGATTACCTGCAGCAATTGATTCTGCATTAAGAAATAACCGAAGCCTTCAAGCATCAAGAATTGGTGAACAATATTATGGTGCTTTGCAGCGAACTTACTTTGATATTAACCCAACCGGTATTAACGTTGAATATGGTAAGATAAACAGTGCGGCTAATGATAATCGAATTAGCTTCTCCCAATCAGTAGCTTTTCCCCAGGTTTATAAAACACAAAAAAGCATCAACAACATAAATTTTGAAATAAGTCGCACCAATACTAAAATAGCAGGGCTCGATCTAAAATCTGAAGTGAAAAAGATATACTACCAGTTACTTATCCTAAGGCAAAAACAAAAGCTGTTGGCAGAGGCAGATAGTATTTACGCGGGTTTTCAAACGAAAACAGAACAACGTTTCAAATTGGGTGATGTAGATGTAATTGAGTTTAATACGGCTAACAACCAGAGAATACAAATTGGAGTGCAATTACAGTCCCTAAAAACTGATTATCTAAACCTGCTGCATCAATTTCGATTTTTGCTTAATACCACCACTTTATACGAGCCAAATACAGAGAATCTATTGTATAGGTTAACTATACTGCCTGATTCACTTTCGATACAGCAAAACCCTCTGTTTGTATTGCAGCAACAACAGGTAGACCTGAGTATAAACCAGAAGAAGTTTGAACAAAGCAAAATGTTACCGTTGGTTAATATGGGTTATAACTCGCAAACCATAATAGGGTATCAAAAAATAGAGGTTGACGAAAAGTATTATGGAAGCGATAAACGTTTTTCATCTGTCAGCCTGGGCATTGGTATTCCGGTTTTTCGTTCAGCACAAAGGGCTCGAATTAAAGCTGCAGATTTTTTAATTACCCAGAGGCAACGGCAGTTAGACTTGACACAACAAAAGTTATGGACTGATCTTTCAAATGCGATAAGGTCTTATACTCGTTATAATGAAACGCTTAATATTTACGAATCCCAGTTGCTTATTAATGCTTCATCAACAATTGATGCGCTAAACAAAAGGCTTTACAGGGGCGAGATAGGCTATCTTGAATGGGTGATTCTTTTAAACCAGTCATTCGAGTTGCGGAGCAAATACCTGGAAGTAGTTCAAAGCCGGAATGAAGCAGCCATTGATGTTGAAAAATTAAGCGCTCAAAACTAAACTCTACTAGAACTTATGAAACTATTATTAATAGCAATTATTTGTATATCTGTTTTAGAAATCGGGTGTAACGACCAAAATACAGCGAAGGAAGAAGTAAATAAAACGGAAGAAAAAGCAACTAACCAATCAAATACAGTTCAACTAAGCGGGCAACAAATACAAAATGCAGGTATTGTTATCGATAGTGTACAACTGAGAGAAATGCATAAGACCCTTAAGGTTAACGGGGTAATAGATGTGGCTCCACAGAATATTATCTCAGTAACATTTCCCCTTGGCGGTTATATTACTACCATGAATATGTTACCTGGTTTACAGGTTAAAAAGGGTCAGGTGCTGGCAGTACTCGAAGACCCGCAATATGTGCAATTACAACAGGACTATTTAATTGCAAAAAGTAAATTGAAATTTTTGGAAACCGACTTTGAAAGGCAGAAAGAACTAAACCAGACAAAGGCAAACAGCGACAAAGTTTTTCAGCAGGCAAGAACAGAATATGAGAGCCAGAAAGTGTTGGTACGTTCATTATTTGAAAAACTAGCCCTGATTAAAATTAATGCTAACAACTTAAGGGAAAGTAATATTTCACGTCGCGCATATATCTACGCCCCTATCAGCGGTTATCTTAGTAAGGTAAATGTAAATAAAGGCAGGTATGTAAATCCTACAGATGTTTTATTTGAATTGATCAATCCAGCTGATCTTCACCTGAACCTTACTGTTTTTGAAAGGGATGTTTTAAACCTTGCTATCGGACAAACAGTTAGTTGTTATAGCAATAACAATCCGGAAAAGTACACAGCTACTATAAGTGTTATCAACCGGAACATAAACGAAGACAGGTCTAGCGAAGTTCATTGTCACTTTCATAAGTACCATAAAAACCTTACTCCCGGTCTGTTTATGAATGCTGAAATAGAACTAACCGACAATAAAGTAAAAGCCTTACCCGCGGAAGCTATTGTAAGATGGGAAAATAAACATTATGTTTTTACTGCTGATAACGACAGCACCTTTAGTATGGTACAGGTTGAACCTGGAACATCGTTTAATGGCTTTACAGAGATAAAAGAGCCGACACCAAATGGCAAACTGGTAACTAAAAATGCATATACAATATTAATGAAATTAAAAAACAGTGGCGAAGAATAACCTAATGCTTCTTTGTTAGTTGTGAATTGTCAGTTGTGAATCGTGAATCGTAAATTATAAAGTATGTTACCCAGTGACAGTTTTGAGTAATTAAAGACTAAAAAAGGTTATTGCACCCAAAACTCATAATTCATAACTGACAACTCCCGATCTCAGTAACACTAGTTGTAATTATATCAATAGCAACCACCCCTACCCTTTTTATGCAACCCGTTTGCCTTTTAACTTCTCTCTTTGGGCAAGGTAAAGCCCGCCAATAACTAACAGTGTTCCAGCGTAAGTATACCATGTTATTGGTTCGTTCAAAAGTACTGCAGCATAAACAAAACCAAATATGGGGCATAGAAATAACCATAAAGAGGCGCGAACCGCATCGAGTTTTACGAGGTAAAACCACAACTGTAAAGCAGCAACTGATACAGGGATCACAAGCCAGAGTACAGAACCCCAAAACCGGGGACTAAAATTAGTTGAAGCGAGTCCGCCATTTAATAGTGTAAATGGCAATAACAAAATTCCACCAAGTAAAACTTGCCATCCATTTATTACAATATTTTCTAATTGCCATTTTATACCTGCATAATAAACTGTAGCTGCACTTACCGCCAACATTGCAAACAATAGCACTAATAATCCTTCTACGGTTGCATAACTATTTATAAGTAGTGGGTAACTTGCTAATACCACTCCTGCCAAACCTAAAACCAATCCGCCAATTTCAAACAGTCGTAACTTACGCTTTAGCCATAGTGCCGAAAGGATCATTATAAATAATGGATTAGTAGCAACTGCAAGACTACCAATGCCAGCCGAAACATGTTTTAAGGCAATTACATAAGCACCCAGGTAAACAGTAGTATTGAGGAAAGAAAAAATAAGCAGTTGTTTCCATTCCTTACCCCTTGGCAAACGATTAAGTTGAGGTCTTACAACATAAGCAAATACGAGCATTAAAATACCTGCAATAAAAAACCGAACATTTGCTAATACCAGGGGATCCGCAACAGCTACACCAATTTTGGTTGCCACAGATGCCGATGACCATAATGCTGCAAATAACAATCCCGGTAAAAGTTGACGCATGATTATGCCCGATGTTTTTAAAGGCTGCGAAATTATATACAATTAAAAAATCTATAAGAGATAGTTAGGAATAACAAAAGAATTTCCAATCTAATTGGTAATTTGTGTTAAGTTTACTACTGCCTGCCTACATGATACTGCAATAACACCAATTTCAAACATTATTGCATTAAAAAATTTAAACCCTTATATTTGCAACAACGTTTCAAAAAAGAGAATCACTGAAAAAGTTATTTATCATACGACCTTTTCTTACAGTATTTATGCTGTTGGTTTTTCTTTTTGCCAATACACCCAAACGTTTATTACATAATCTTGTAGCTGATCATACTGACACGGTTAATAAAAGGGACGATGGACAAGATAAATTACGGAAGAGCTCATTTTATTGCCAGTGGGACCACTTGGTAGCGACATCACCATTTACTGAGACAGATGAAAAACCAGGAATAATAGTTCCGCTATTTTTTTTTACAGTGCAACATGGCGAAGTCCAAAAAGCACCTTACCAGCTCACAGGATATTCGAGTTTACGTGGTCCCCCCGTTAATATTTAATCCTCACAGGCGTTTACACAAATTTTGGACATACACATTGGTTTTAGCACTTGCCTAAAGAAAGTTAGCAGAATGCTTTAAAGCAGAGTGCTTTTCTTATTTTGATCGTAGTATTTACCTTAATCGGTTTACGTTTAAAAAGCGTACTTTTTCGCGGGACACATGTTTGTTATCGGATCCTTTTACCAAATGTGGAAATACATTAATTCGGCTTTAATTACCTGACCCACTGCAGATTTAGGTTGAGATTAAGTTCTTACTAAAGTAGCTGAATAAAGATCACAATGTTGAAGAGTGCGACGCAACGGCCGTTCTATTAAAAGTCTAAATGCCTGGCTCCAAAAAATTCTCTTCCGTTTTGCCTGCCATTACTTAAAGCACAATTTGTCTTACCTGTGTTTTTGTAAACCATTTTAAGTTTTATAGTGAAAAAAGTTTATTTACCAATACTTGCATTGTTATGCATGTATAACGCCTTATCTCAAAGCTGCTTTTTAAGGGTAACAGGACATGTAACTGACAGCGACACAAAAGAAAGCCTGGTTAACGCAACAGTTACATTATTACAACTAAACAAAACAATTGTAACAAACGAAAGTGGTGATTTTACCTTTGAAGGTATTTGTGCAGGCGAATACAGCGTGCAGGTTACGCATGTTAACTGCGACACTATTATTAAAAAGTTTAGTGTTGTAAGTAGAGCGCATTTAGACCTTTACCTGCCACATGCAAAACGAACACTTGGCGAGGTAACAGTAACTACATTACATGGGCTACAAAATACAGGAATTAAAAAAGAACTGAGTGGCAGGGCACTCGAAGAAACAAGGGGACTATCGCTGGCTGAAGCTTTAAGTAAACTAAATGGCGTAACCATGTTACAAACAGGGGCAACTATTTCGAAACCTGTAATACATGGCTTGCACAGTAACCGCATTCTAACTATAAATAATGGTGTACGACAGGAAGGACAGCAATGGGGAAACGAACACGCACCGGAAATAGACCCGTTTATTGCAGACAACTTAGTGGTAATTAAAGGCGTTGACGAACTGCGTTACGGATCGGATGCTATAGGTGGAGTTATATTGGTAAATCCAAAAGCATTAAGGCACCAGCCGGGAAGTTACGGAGAAGTAAATGCGGCCTATTTTACTAATAACCGCCAGTATGTAGCTTCTGCAATGTTTGAGCAGCAACTAAAAAAACAGCCTGCTTTTAGTTATCGCTTACAGGGTACTTTTAAGCGTGGAGCTAATGTTTCAACCCCTGGCTATCGTTTAAATAATACCGCCATAAAAGAGCAAAACTTTTCGGCAACAGCAGGCTGGAAAAAGGAAAAATATACTATCGATGCTTTTTACAGCCAGTTTAATACCACTGCAGGTATTTTTTCAGGTTCGCATATTGGCAACCTTACCGACCTGCAAAATGCAATTGCAGCTAACAAACCTGCAGACGTTTACCTGGGAGAGAACACTTACAAAATAAAACGGCCTTACCAGGATGTAACCCATCAATTATTTAAGCTGAAAAGCGATGTTACAACCCGTGCAGGTAAGCTTCATGTTTTATTTGCCACACAATATAATAACCGAAAAGAGTATGATGTGGTTAGAAGTGCGACTACAAAAAGTGCACAAATGAACCTGAGGATACTTACTTTCTCGGAAGATATATCATGGGATCACCCGGAAGTGATGAATTTCAAAGGCACATTAGGGCTTTCAGCAGTGCAACAGAACAACTCGTATACCGGTCGCTATTTTATACCAAACTATTTTTCAAACACTTTTGGAGGATATTGGATCGAAAAATGGTCAAAGCATAAATGGGAACTACAGGCAGGTATTAGATACGACCATAAAAACATTAATACAAAAAGGTTATTGTATAACAACTCTGAGATCAACCACGATTTCAGGTATTCTACCCTGGCAACTTCATTCAATACTTTATACAAGATAAATAACTATGTAAGGTTTAACCTTAGTATTTCATTGGCTAACAGGGCACCTTTTGTAAACGAGTTATTAAGCGATGGTATTCACCATGGCACAGGTACCTACGAACAAGGGGACATCCATCTTAAGACTGAAAGAGCCCTGAACTTTGCCGGTGGTTTGTCATATAGCAATAAAGCCAAAACCCTTACTGCTGATATAACAGTCTACAACAATAAGATCACCAACTTTATTTACCAGCAACCAAAACCTGATGAACCGGTATTAACCATTGCAGGCGCTTTTCCTAAACTGCAATACCAGCAAACGGATGCAAATTTAAAAGGTGTAGATTTCACCGGCAGTTATCATTTTTACAAACACCTGCAATTAACAACAAAGGCTTCGGTACTAAGGGCGCGTAACACAAGTATTAACGACTGGTTGATTTTTATGCCAGGCGACCGTATAAGCAACGAGTTGACTTACAATTTTAATAACGAAGGAAAATTTAGTAATACCTATATTTCATTTGAAATACCTGTTTTTTTAAAACAAACCCGTGTACCTGACAACAAGACCGAACAACAGGATTACAAGGAACCTCCTGCCGGTTATACCCTGCTAAATTTTAATGCTTCGTCGGTTATTAAGCTGGCAAATACACCTGTAACTGTAAGTATAGGTGCCAGAAATCTTTTAAACAAAACTTACCGCGACTATTTAAACAGCTTCCGCTATTTCACTGATGAGATGGGGCGAAATATAAGTGTGCGCATAAAAGTGCCTTTCTAAAACTTCATACAATAATCAACTACCTAAAAAAGAAACAATGAAAAAAACAGTAAGAAATCTTGCAATTATTGCATTCGCATCGCTAACCTTTACCGCATGCAGCAAAGACGTTGAAACTGAAGAAAATGACAACGAATTGATCACTACAATCGAATTGCATGTTACTGAAACCGGAACTTCTACTACAGGGGTATTCAAGTTTGAAGATCTTGATGGAGATGGAGGTGCAGCACCGGTAATTGACGCAATTACATTATCCCCAAATAAAACTTACAATGTAGAGTTGAAAGTATTAGACAAAAGCAAAACACCTGCGGTAACCATTTCAGAAGAGATACTGGAAGAAGGAGACGATCACCGTTTTTATTTTGAACCAACCGGTGCAAGTATTACCGTAAATAATTTAAGCAACGATGCTAATGGTTTACCCCTTGGGCTTACCAGCACTTGGACTACAGGCGCAGCATCAACCGGTAAGTTAAAAATTACATTAAGACATTATGAAAGTGGTGGTAAAGCACTAACAGACCCTGTTAGTAGTACAAAGTCATCAACCGATGCTGAAGTAGAGTTTAACGCAGCTATTCAATAAGATTGAAATTTCCATTTTAGCTAGGTTTAATAGTTACTACAATAAAAGAGGCAATCGTTTACTGTACCGATTGCCTCTTTTGCTTTTTACCAATTCCTCGTAATGGTCTTTTCTTTTTTTATGAGCCAGACGTTATTGCTACTATTAAGCTTCCGTTGCGTCGCACTCGTGTACTGAAGTGCTATTTCTTGACTAGCTGAATACCTTACAATAGTCTCAAAACAAACGCTGTTATACTCTACTAAATATGTTTACTTTAAAAGACTTGCATAAACCAAAGCCTCAAATTTCTGTGCGATCTCGCCATGACTGTTAGGTGTATGCTGTGTCATTATCAGGCAGACAAGATTTCTTTTTGGATCTGCCCAATAAGTAGTACCATAATAACCACCCCATGCAAAAGAACCTTCACTGCGAGGATTTTTTGCAGCAGACTTTGCTGATGTAATGGCAAAGCCCAAACCAAAACCATCTGAACCGTTATAAGGAAAATCAAGTTGATTACTGGTCATTAACTCTATTGATCTTGGCGATAAAATTCTTTTACCATTATAAACACCATTATTTAATAACATTTGCATAAAAACGGCATAATCAAATGCTGTGGAACTAAGCCCGGCACCACCTGAAAAGTAGGTTTTATTCATAGTTGGGTAATCAGGATCGATGTCACGGAAAGTATGGCTCCATTTAATTATTCTATGTAATGAATCTTCTGTATATACTGAAGCCAATCGGCTTGCTTTTGATTGTGGTAAATTAAAATAAGTATCATTCATACCAAGAGGCTGAAAAATATTTTGTTTGAAAAACTCATCTAGGCTCCTTCCACTGATAACCTCAATTAAAGCACCTAATAAGTCGGTATTCAATCCATATTGCCACTTTTCTCCCGGCTGAAACATTAGGGGCAGCTTCCCTAATGCTTTCATTCTTTCCAGCAGGTTCGCATTAAAATAACCAAGTCCGGAAGGTATACCTGCTTTTGCATAAACAGCATTGGCAACAGGGGTACCTATACCGGCATAACCAATACCTGAACTATGTGATAACAGATCGCGAAAAGTAATATTACGTTTGGCAGGCACCGTAGTATACGTTGTGTCAGCAGCATTATATTTATCCAATACCACGGGATTTTTAAACTCAGGTATAAAGTCAGCAATAGGCTGATCAAGTAAAAGTTTGCCCTGCTCATAAAGTTTCATTATGCCTACACTCGTAATCGCCTTAGTCTGGCTCATTATTCTAAAAATGGCATCT
>Ga0181470_100326_pt1 | contig 12562 bp, 19 predicted proteins | sample InSIn5SAF170_FD_119082 | JGI IMG/M metagenome (GOLD analysis project Ga0181470, IMG submission 119082) | Clean room microbial communities from NASA Spacecraft Assembly Facility at Jet Propulsion Laboratory, Pasadena, California, USA -... ...
GACTTTCCAACTACAGTTGTCCTTCATCTTCCTTTAAAAAAACGCGAACTCGGTCTTCCCAAGCACAGAGACACGTACTTGTCGAGCATATAGGCAGCCCAAAATGTCCTCTTACGACATTCTCTCTGGATGAGATCCTCCTTACAAGCTCGCTCGGAAAGGTCCTTACGGTGAAGGTCAAGCGCATAGATCAGACCAATCACAGATGCAAAGACCGTGTACATATGGTTGACTCGTGATCGACCAAGCAAATAGTAAGCTTGACAGAGCCTAGCTTGCACGCTTTCGAGGCGTATCTCACCCTTCTCACGTTTCAAGAGATCATCGGCTGCTTGGAAGTATCGAAAACTGCCGACTCAGTATTGAGAAACAACAGTCAGGCGATGACTCACCTAATATTTGTGTCTTCATCGTCAGAAGAGAAGTCTTGATACCCATATGCCGTTGCCAGAAGAAGCAGAACAATAGCACCACGAGCTTTGTCAATCGGTCGTCCCTGCGCAAAATTCTGATACAAGTCAAGCAACCACTCATTCACGGATGGCTGGTGAAGGATCCTGATGTTCGGTGCCACAACCTCGAAGAACTTGACAATCAAACCTTTTGCCTCGTCCAGAGGAGGCAAAACAAAGAACGACAGATCCGCCTCAGGCAGCGGCGGATCACCGAACGCATAGGTCGGATTCCGATGTCTTGCCGGAGGACAATGCGACATTCTATGCTGCGCACGACGATACACGGATGCAAAGTTTGAGGAGGCATCGTTTACCTGTGGCTTGGGTGCTGCTTGGTTTGAAGATCTGTTTTCTTCAGGCTCCGACAGGTCTGACGGAGATGAGCGATCTGGAGTTGGGCGCCGCCTATCTATTGGAAATCCAGTCTTCCACGATTTAACAGGTTTGTAGTCCTCACGTGTTGCCGCTTGTATTGGGGGTGCTTTGCCTCGAGTATACTTGGCAGTATAGAGACATTCTGACTGCACTCCAGCATTTGTGCAATGTAAGCACGGTTGCTTGCCCGTGCACCTCATCTTTTTACTATTGGAACCACCTTGAGACTCCTGATATAAGTAGGCTTTGAGATAGACTTACTGTTTGCATCTGTCGCAAGCACGAGTAGCTCGTCTCTTGGATCGATTTGACGGCGCAGGTGGAGTGTGGTTCTCGCCTCCATCCTCCTTTGGAGTCCACCCCGCGTCTCCGAGTGTACCCATATCTGAAATGTTGACACTTTCTCGGTTTTGCTGGTTATAGCATTGTGCTTGTGAATGAAGACGTCTGGAAAGCGGAAAACAAGGAAAAGCCAAGTAGATAAAGTCGGATAAACCCAGTCCGACTTCAATCCCCCAACACTTTGAGCTGACCAAGCCTCAACCATTAGTGGCTGACATTGATAGCTGATAGAGCGAATTAAACACTAGTACTGACGAAACATATGAGCAAGGAAAACATCTGATGTCAGATATGACTCAGATATCGCAATATCGAAGTAGAGAGATGAAGCTGCTATGGCTTCCATCTATCAAGCAGAATAACTCGCCCAAGCAAAGCACGAAACAAAGATACACAGACTGCATGGGAAGACAAGGGAAAAGACAAAAGACATGAAGCAACTTGGAGCAGAGTGATAGCGGTACTGATGAGCAATAACATCCTCTTACTCTTTCTTCAAAGGACATCAAACCTCTGCTCGAAGAGAGCTTCTCTCCTTGTGACTTGGTTCCAATGCTTGGCAAAGATTGGAAGAAGTTAACATCTCTTGGACTCCCAGAAAGAATGGTTCTAGTAGGGAAGACCGAGTTCGCGTTTTTTTAAAGGAAGATGAAGGACAACTGTAGTTGGAAAGTCCCTTTTCCACGATCCACTTCTGATAGTTCACATGAATGCCAAGCCGAGTATATACCCCTGATTTACTTATGACTGAGGACATCTGGTAGCATGGCCCCAAACGAAGAATTGTTTGAGTCAATATCAACATATGAGACGAAACCGCTTGCAAATGATTTAGTCGTCAATGGCGAGCATAACCTAAAACACTTACTATGTAAAGTGGGAAATTTAGTTTAGAGCCGAGGTCTTGAGAATAAAGTCCAGTTGCAATGCTCACAACAACCAGAATCAAGGTATGCAGTCCTAATGGCGCAACACTTGCCGAATGTATGACTATTTACGTGACAATGAACCCGAGTTGCAACTTGTTGGGATCAATCCTGAATCTGCATCAATATTTCATATACTTCGCAGGACTGATTGCACAGTTACACATGCTTTGATATGCTCTTTCAACCCTCATAATGATGTCTATTTCTATATGCATTTTGAAAGTTATGTTCAATTAAATCCAATATTTTGGCATATATGGAACGCCTAACCTCTTCGGTGGAGGATAGTAGCAGAAGCCTGGTGATTGGGGAAGACCAGAGAATCGGCAAGAACAACATTCTCTCTTCGTCCAACAGCAAAGACAATGATCTCAGCAATATCTTCTGGAGTCAGTGGCTCACAACCAGCATAGACAGCATCAGCCTTTGCCTTGTCACCCCCAAATCTAACGACAGAAAATTCCTGTAACAACATTAGCCTCCTTCAAATGCGACTTTGCGCATTGGTTACTCACTGTCTCGACCTGTCCAGGATCAACCCCAATAACTCTGATTCTCGTGGCAATCAACTCTTTTCTCAGCGACTCCGTGAATGTTCTCACAGCAGCCTTGGTCGCACAATAGATACTACCACCGACGTATGGTTCCCTACCGGCAATACTTCCAATGTTGATAATATCACCCTGTCCACCGTCCGGTCTCTTCAAGAAGATGGGTAAGATAGCCTGGGTAACATTGATCAAGCCAGTGACGTTAGTCGCAAACATGACATTGACATCTTCCTCCTTGATACTCGGCGCCTTGTCCACACCCTTGACCAAGCCAGCATTGTTCACGAGGACATTGATATCCCTCCACTCTTCTGGTAGGCTGGGAACGAAGTTGCGCACCTCCTCGGGGTTGCTGACGTCTAGCTTGACGGGGAGAACCTTGACACCTGGAGTCTCCTTCTCGATCTGTGCGGCAACTTCCTTGAGGGTATCGATTCGTCGTGCGGTGAGAATGAGACGGAGGTTGTTGGGTGCTGTGCGTGCGAACTCGACGGCTGTGCTACGACCGATGCCGGAAGAGGCACCAGTGATGACAATGGTCTTGCCTTCGATACGTTTGGTGATTGCAGAGAAAGACATCTTGCGTATTTGGTTATGTATCTGGAGTCGAGTAGAATGCGAAGTGTGCGAGACAGAGGAAAGTATCTGTGACTGGGGCCGTGAAGGGTTCTTAAGAAGCGCAGAGAAACAGCGGATAAATCTGACGGATATTGGACGATGAGTTCGCATGTGGCTCCTTTACATATGTCAGGTCAGAAGCAGGTAAGCAAGTTGATCGAGGAAGAGTGGGCAGTGCAATTGGATGGCTGTGATGTGATTTATTCAAGGTGTCGTGCTCGGTGGTGGGTATCACTCTTTGGGAGCTCATGGAAAGGTACAGTTGCAACGACCCCTCCATGCGCGCACTTGCAGCTGCTGAGGTGGGGTGTTTCCCGGCAGTAGGGGGAAGGCGCTACGGTGAAATCTTTCTCCGTCATGGGGGGAAGAACGCTACGATTGATGGTAAATCTTGACTTCAGAAGGCCAAGCTCTGCAAACTCATGGGTGGTTGTATATTATGCTCGAAGCGCCTGCGTTCGAACGTTTGAATCAATCAGATTGTCTCGAGGGTATGCGTGATGGTTGTTGTACAAGCAAAGCAGCGAATCTCGTGGAATGTGAACTTGAAGTTGCAAATGACTACTAGCGATATTTGGGAAGCGATACGTAGAGCTACGTGAAATGTAAACTAGATGTCCAAGTACCAGATGTCGTGGGATAATCCCGACTCGTACACATCTTCTTGGTATGTCCACAAGGCGAGCTCAAGACGAAGCTTGAGTCCCCATTCTTGCATGATCACCACGGATAAGTTTCCGCAAGCACTGGAGCTTTGTTGCGATCAGCCTATGTTTATTGTTTGTTGGTTCATAGTTCTTCAGGATGTCTTAGTCACTTTGCCTTCTGCAAAGTCCTTGAGTGTAGTCTATTGGCAGTACCAGCGCCACAATCGAGCTGACGTCGTGAGTATCATGTTCATGTGAAAGCTTACAAGGCGATCTGAAACTTCTTGCAGCTGCATCAGTCAGTCTCTTACCTACCGATAAAGATCAACATGGAGCATTTCTCAAATCATTACCAGGAACATACTCATACCCTGTATGGCTCATGCCCGCGAAGGTTGCTTTGTACAAAAAAGAACGAGAAAAACAAAACTATTAATTCCAAGTCTAAATGCTTTATTACTAACCAGCGGCTTGCCTATGAATCCCCTACTCTGCTTTTATCCATCCAGGTATGCAAAAGATGCAAGTCGGGAACAGAAGCAGCCATGATGACATAAAAAAGGAAACAAACAACACTTGACAATTCTACAGGGTAATCTAACAATCCCTAGAGCGGCTTGACGAGGAATGAGATTACTTCAATATGCCAATTCGCAGATTTGAGAAGCAAGAAAATCTTTTGACGCAGTGAAGCATACATGTCTGCCAATAGAAAGAGAACTAGCACCCAAGATGTGCTGTCCCTACCCGAAGATTTGTATGCGTGTACCGAAAAACAACTGAGAGGTATCGAGCAGCAATATTCATCCATCTTCATCCTTCCGCACCTCCTGACTGGATATCTTATCCACGCCGTGCATCGAACGACTTTTGCATCTTCAAGGTGATAGTCCTCGCGATGCTGTTTCTTGCCGTACAGACTGTCTAATGCACACCTTCAACCGCCTCCTTGACCCCAATTTGCTTTACATCACCACACAGCCTCCACAGCACCCTCTGTCTTTCTCAGCCTCGCTGACCTCCAATTTGCCAGATGGTCCACTGTTTCCGGGTGCGCCGCCACCTCCTGCTGTGTAACCCGACATCTCCTTGTTGTAGCGTCTGATCTCCCGTACAATATCGTAGAAAGCATTATCGACGTTGATACGTGACTTGGCGGATGTTTCGATGAAATGGCACCCGAATGATCGTGCCAGCGCTTCACCCTCTAGAACATAATGTCAGTTTGGTATGTTCACAATTGCTCTCAAAGTTTCGTTGAGAGATAATTGAAATGGACATGGATGTACCTTGCTTTGAAACCTGTCGCTCCCCCTCCAAATCGCACTTGTTACCAACAACAATGATTGGGAAATAGTCCTTATCTTTGACCCTCAAAATTTGTTGTTGGAAGGTCTGAATCTCCTCGAACGACTGTCTGCTGGTGATGCTGTATACCAAAAGAAATCCTTCACCAGTTCGCATGTACTGTTCGCGCATGGCGGAATATTCTTCTTGACCAGCTGTATCAAGTACATCTAGAAGCGCTACCTCATCGTCGATCACGCATTGCTTGCGGTAGGAATCTGTGGTGAGAAGAATAAACTTAGATCAAGTTCCGTGATCAAGGGGGAGGGTCGCAAACCTTCAATTGTTGGATCATACTCATCAACAAAGTGACTTTGGATCAACTGGATTGTCAAACAAGACTTTCCGACACCACCTCCTCCAACAACGACCAATTTGTACTCTCGCAAGAACTAAAAGAAAGGGAAAAAAGCGCCTGTCAGTTCGGTACTCCAGAATAATTCCATGCTTGTGGCACGAGAGCTCACCTTTGAGGCCATTGCGACGATATGATTATTGTATATATTAGATTATTGTCGTAAAAAAGTAAAGCAATATCTTCTCGAAAGGGTTATTGCTGCGATGGCGATCGCCCGGTAGCCCGTCTAACCTTTTCGTCGATAAACTCTTGCGGTATCGTTCGATGGCAACTCGGGGGGCGAGGTCAGTCAAGGATGGATCAACAAAGCCGGCGCTGTCGACAGCGAAGAGCTCAATGATCTCCAAAATGGGGAGAATTACAAAAATTGTAGGAAAGAGAGAAGATAGGAAAGCGATCAAGATGGTTAATCGCAGTGTCAAGACAGAAGTTGGTGAAAGAAATTGATGTCCTTGTCCAAGAGAGCAGCTCTTTCTGTCTTGTCTTTGAGGAGGTTCTGGCTTGGAAACCGTGCCCTTGCGATATCTTGACTTGGTGCATGCATGCGTTAGTTCCAACCAATCAGAAGGTGCGATGGAGTGGAGGGTGTGATTCCCAAAAAGAACGTTTTGATCTTGGATGAAGGGGAAAATGGGCAATGGCTCTTTATCATTGGAGCACTGTTTCACATACATTTGGACAGCCTTTAACCAGTCATCAATATGTGTCGTATTTCTGTGCCTGCTTGACATGATGCTGAAGTGGGATCGAGGGACATGGTGGCTCACCCGGCAGACAACAACAAACAACAATCACACATTCGCAACCCCCTAACAAGCTCAAATCAAGTCTTTGCAAGCACCGCTACTGTTCACGTCTCCAGTCTTTCCTCCTAGCCCCCCCTTGTTCTTCTATCCTGCACGGAACAGGCATCCTTAAGTAGGTCTAATCCCGACTTTGGGAAATCTGAAACACAAACTGCTGGTCGAGGCAGGCTCGGGATCGAATTAGGAGCGCTGATGGTGTAGATCACACCCCTATAAAAACGAAAAGTGCCTGAGTAGCACACAACCACACCAAATACATCTAACACTGGCGATTGGCAGCAAATCAACCGGCACTTCGTGGGACTCCTGGGCTTATCACTCTCGCGTGGGCATGGCATGGTGGCTGCTCCATTTGCCGTATGATGTCGTATGTTCTCGAGCCTCGTCGTCCTCCTGCTCCGCCGTGTCCACCCACAGATTGTCCAAGCAAGACATAAAGGATATCCACGCGACTAGCAGGTAATCATTCCAGAAGAAAATGCTCTGAGCGCGACTTAGCACTGCACGTAATCAATCACCTCTACGGTCCTTGATCGATCTGAAGGAACATCAAGGTCCAAATCTTCACGTCGGACACGTGCACACGTGTGAAACCAAATTATGACTGTGTCGCAAGATTGCTTCATTTGATATCAATAACAACCCCCACCGTCTGGGTGCCTGGACCGAGATTATGACATGTTCCTTCGTATTTCCAGAAGCATTATAATTTCCGATCGTCCAAGTTTTGCCGAAACTTTAAATGACGATTGACGATTGTGCCAAATGTCCGTCGTCCAAACCGTCAAGGCTGGCTGGCTGAGTACACTTCTTGCAAGATACATCAGGAATTGATCTATCGTGGCATAGGATTAGTAATTTCGCGAGCATTTCAACAGCCCTACCACCCAAATCCTTGCACAAGCAACAAGAGTTTCTTCGATTTAGTATAGATGAAAGTGGTAACACTAGCGATAGCTCTGATACTCTGTCATACTACATTATCTATACAGTTTTTAGGATATGTATCCTCTCAGCACTGAGCTTGGCCTACTACTCAAAAGCCTGGAACATTTGACCAACACAGATTTCGAAACTGCCATGAAGGATGATGTTAGAGCGCAGGACGATGGGAGCCAGTCTGTCTGATATTGAATATCAACACCCGTCTGGCAAAGTAACCTCAGAACTCCCTATGACTGCTTAGTCTCTTCAGGTTCGTCATCTTCGCCTTCAACATTGACTCGCAGTCCTTGTACATTCTTCACTACTTCATCCACTATACTCTCAAGGTACTCGGCGTCACTGCAAGTAATTAGTTGAGCACAAGTCTGTCATCTGTTGCTTCCTCACCTTCCTACCAATGTTACAGTATTCCTTTTCTTGCCCCATCTGGGATAACTGCCAACCTTCACACCTCGTGGCTCAACACGCTCAGCTAGCTCAGTCAAATAAGGTGCTACAGCACTTTCGGACATGGGTGTTGAGATGAGAATGCGTGTTGTGCCTTTTCCGTCAGGATCTGTCAATCTTGGGAGGAGACTTGGTTTGAGACCGTCCAACAATTTCTCAAATAACCTAGGTACACCAGGAAGGATGTGTACATTCCCATTTACACATGCAACTGGTACCCATAAGTCCTCAGCTGGAAAGATTGCTTGCAACTTCGAATCCCGCTTCTCATCAAACGGTAACTCAACCATCCTAAGCTTCGCCTTTCGTGCTGGTGAGTCTTCGTCCCAGGAAAAATTTGGTTGTGACGGATGTGGTTTGGAAAGTCTTTTCATCTTTTCGTACGCTTCTTCGTGCAATTTGAGCTTTAGCCCGAACGCTTTTGCTATTGATTGATACGTGATATCATCATGAGTTGGACCGATCCCACCACTTGTAACAACAAAATCGTAGTTATTGCTCATTCTTTGAACGGCCTAGACAAAAGTGAGCACACAGTGTCAACCTGGGACACTCCGTAACTGACTTCGACAATCTCGCTCTCATCATCTGCAATAACCTCTATGCGTTTTAGTGCCTACCGAAAGTGAGCCACAGTCACACTGCTACCGAGACTCTGTATACCATTCCCAAGCCGAAGCAGAACTTTGCCAAATAGGCGGAGTTTGTCTACGACAAATCAGTAGCCGTTCATCATGACACCGCTATGTATTACCCACATCCACAGTCTACATTCACACATCAGCACTTTCCTAGCCACATCTACCATTTCAAACACACCTTTCCACCCAGAACCTCATCTCCAATAATCAGACATGCCGCTGTGTGTATCGTCCTCGAGTTCCTCTCATCCGCCGTAGCAGAAGCACCAGTCAGTGATGTCATGACGCGATTCGCAGATAAAGCACTCGCAGATGTATGCGCGTAGTTTGGCAGAGGACGTGAGAGATGGCGAGTCAATTGTGATAACCTGGAAAACATGAAGGTGAATGGCGCGTGGAGTAGTGCTATACAAGACGCAGAGTGAACGAAGAGTGGTGGTGTCGCACAAGAAGACGTGCAGCTATGATTTCAATGTGGGGCAATCTGGACAATGCCCTCGAGAGTCTGAACACCACGGTTGTGACATCTTGGAAGCCATGACACGAAGATTGATTGCTGAGCCGGAATCACGCTGCGTGTGACTCAAGACAGCTTCTTGGTACTCATCTTGGAGCTGTCCGGCTTCATGAACAATATATATAATACTGTGTACCATATTCAGTCTGGCAGTTCGCGGTTTCACCCCGTGCAGCAATGTCAACCATGATAGCTCAGGGTCCACGATCTCCCTCAAGATGCCCTAGATCGTGAATCACATTCCCCATCGTACAGCTGCAGCTTCACCGACAATCTGTCTTTGCCGTCTTTATATGCACGAGGGAGTAAGCACCCAAGACAAAAGTTGCACAAAAGTCTTGTCCAAAAGCCGAGCAACCCGGAGCTTGTATCCCATCTATTCATTCTTTCCCCGTCCTTCTTCGCCGGTCGAGTATTCCGTGCATAATCCTCTCCATCACTCAGTCATCGGCACGAAAAAAAAGAATCTTCTCTCGCCTTTACTCGGAGTCCGCTTGGGACCGGTGCTTACCTGAGATAAAAAGGGTCTCTGGTCCTAACTTCGCTGTCTTGGATGACACCCTCGCACATGACAAGGCGCTTCTGTATGACGTTTCGTTCCCTCAAATAACTGTCGAGTCAATCTTTACATTTTTCTTCGATCTCGGACCATACACCATCAATATATACCATTCGAGAAAATTGTTCAGGTTTAGATCACAGATTTAGCAGCAAGAATGTCGTCTGGTCCAGCGCAGTAAGTTCGGGGTTTTCGCGTAGCTTTCTTTATCCGTTCGCCCAAACTCTCAACCTTGCAATCCTCTCCAATTCAGCATATACTGATTTTGCCGACTGTAGTCGCGTTCAATCTGCGGTCGTAGAGTATGGCTTCCCAAACGGGCATCTTGGCCACTTGACTGAGGAAGAGGAGGCCGCATTCAAGAATTTTAAAGCGTTATGTGCAGAGAAGGGACTATACAATCCGGGCAAGGAAGGAGAGGCACCATCGCATGACGACCCGACTCTGCTGTAAGATCTACAATCGCTCAGAGCGGAAAAACATTCTAACGAGGCTTTAGTCGATACTTGCGAGCGCGTCGTTTTATACCCGCAGATGCGTTTACCCAATTCAAGGATACGGAGGATTGGCGGAAAGCAAATCAGCTAGACGCGTTGTATGAGACGATTGATTTAGAGCATTATGAAGAGACAAGACGCCTAGTACGAATTCCTCCATGAAAGGGTAGAAGAATTGGTTACTGATTGAGTACAGTACCCACAATGGACAGGACGACGAGATAAGCGAGGCATTCCAGTATATGTGTTCGAGGTCAAGCATCTCAATTCAAAAACGATGAGCGCATATGAGAAGTCTGCAGTGAACACGAAGACGCAAGCTACCACGGACGGAACTGTCTCTCCTAAACTCATCCGACTTTTCGCACTTTACGAGAACTTGGTCCGATTTGTTCTGCCATTATGTTCCACTCTGACTGATCGAGACAACCCGAGAACACCAATCACACAGAGCAATAACATCGTGGATATCAGTGGAGTAGGGTTGAAGCAATTCTGGAATCTAAGAGCTCACATGCAAGATGCGAGTACTCTTGCTACAGCACACTATCCTGAAACGTTGGACAGAATCTTTGTAAGTACACCGGTTCGTTTGACGACACGGCTCGCTGACCGTGTGCTAGATCATCGGCGCACCAGCTTTCTTTCCAACAGTCTGGGGATGGATAAAGAAGTGGTTCGATCCTATTACAACCTCGAAAATCTTTATTATTGCTGCAGCTGACGTCAAGACCACTCTCGAATCTTTTATCGAGCCAGCCAATATTCCCAAGAAGTATGGAGGTGAATTAGATTTCGAGTTTGGCGATTTTCCAAATCTAGACCCAGCATTACAAGATATTGTAGAGTGGGAGAATGGCGTCACTGATTTTCCACATGGACCGATTCGATGGGTTGATTTGAACCCAGGAGTGAGATGGGAAGATGGTAAAGGAGGCGAGAAGATGAGAGCAGTCGCTGTTGGAACGGTGGGTGAGAAGCAGAGGAAGGATGATATCTGTGTGGTCACAAGAAAATTGGATCCATTGGTGTCACAATTGGACAAGCCAGTAAACAGGGCGATTCGACCTGACTTGCTTTCCGTTCCGACCGCCTCGAATTCTGTCAGCAACTTGTCCACAGACGGGTCGTCTCTCGAGCCACTTTCCTCAAGCGCTGTTGTACCACCGCCTGTAACAACCTCATCTGGACCTGAAGATACTTCTGGCGTCAAATTGGAACTCAACGGTACTGATGATGTCAAACACGACAACCAGGAGACGGCGCCTGCACGGCCTGAGATCGAACGATTTGTCACTGCTCGCGAGGACTTGATTACTACACCAGCGAACGAGCAAGTGCCTGAAGTATCAAAGATCGATCAAGCCTCTGCCACATCTGCCCCACCAGTAGTCAGCGAGAATGTTCAGCCAGTTGCAAAACAAACTGAGACTCCCACGACGAACGGTAGCACTCCGGAGAACGAAAAAGTTGTCGAACCAACAGGGAATGGCAAAGCGGATGTTGCAGCGAATGGAAAGGCACCTGATAGTTCTGGTGATGGACATTCACTAAGCAGCGATAAGGGTCCTGATAGTCCTGGAGTGAGTAGGACGTCAACAGAAAAGCTGCATAGGGTTGTTCCGAAGATTAAGAATCTCCTGCATCATCACAAGTAGATTTTGATGATTGCACATCGCTTGCGTTAGACCTCAGCGGCACCCCGAGACACACGAAACAGACGCAAAGACAGACAGTAGACTCTGGCATCAAGATACAGCTTTTGTGAGGAGGGGGCGAGAGTACGGGTCGTGATAGCGTAGATGGTTTTGTGGCTTCATGGAGGAGTAAACAATCAGTATAGAGACTCTGGATACCCTTTCCTTTGCAACCTTTCATTCTTGCATGGTATGCATATCAGCACGGGTTTTTCATTTGATCATGTTAGTGGATCAAGCGTAATGAATTGATATAGCGTTTTCTGCTTTTGGGATGTGCACATACATAAATACACTCTGCATATTTATACATACTGTCTACTCCAGATCTTTTGCTTTTCAAATGATGATACATGAGCGTGGTGAGAGCCTGATCTTTGACTGCGAAGTGTGAACAAAATGCTCTGACGGTCCCGCTGCCTTTGCGTGTTCTCTGAACGCTTTTTCGTACTTGCATTGTACTCAATATTTGGCAGTGGCATTTCCTTCTTCCCGCATTCTGCAAGAGATTCGAAGTGCTAGGACGGTTTCGACAAACTATTCAGATTGCTGCGAGGTATCTTGAACGAGATCTTGTAGGTTGGTCGAATAATGAGAAGCGCAGGATAGAAAGGTCATGTTACTTGTTGCACTTTTTTGTGAACCTTGGAAGATGGGAGAGTGGAAAGATATTCTCATTAGATGATACACCATTTTGCATACTATATACTACTAGCGGTCTGCCGCAACTATTCTACATAAGTCCATCCCAGATCCTGCTGTGAACGATCATCCGCATTTCAATCATAAGGTCATCATCTAACACATTCTTCTCCTACCCATCCTTAAATG
>Ga0181470_100328_pt1 | contig 12490 bp, 12 predicted proteins | sample InSIn5SAF170_FD_119082 | JGI IMG/M metagenome (GOLD analysis project Ga0181470, IMG submission 119082) | Clean room microbial communities from NASA Spacecraft Assembly Facility at Jet Propulsion Laboratory, Pasadena, California, USA -... ...
TCGTTGTCGAGTTTAGTCAGGTTAACAAGCCCCAGAATAGAAGCCAGAGGTGCCCGTAAATCGTGCGAAACCTTATACACATAATTGTCCAGCTCATGGTTTCTGGTCTGGAGCTCTTTTAATGCTGGTTCTGCTGTTGGCGCAACTCCTTTGGCTGCGATTGCTTTCGCTACCACCAATACCGCTGCTGCTGCTGCCGGTTTATCCTGGATACTTTTCGACTGGTCTAAAGGCAGAAAACCTTCTGCTTTAGGCTTCTGTATTGGGGCCGTAGTTGGTCTGGTAGCTATTACACCAGCAGCCGGCTTTGTAACAGTACCGGTAAGTATTTTTATAGGTACTGTAGCTGGTATTGTAAGCAATATGGTCGCTCATTTGCGTTCTAAATCTAAATTAGATGATACCCTGGATGTATTTCCCTGCCATGGTGTAGGTGGTATGGTAGGTATGATCATGACAGGTATTTTTGCTTCCAAAGCAATTAATGGCGGTGTAACGGTTCAGGGATTGTATTTTGGAGAAACTGGTTTGTTTATCAATCATATGATCGCCCTGGTACTGGTTTCTGTGTTTGCTTTTGGACTTTCTTTCGTACTGCTGAAAGTGACCGATATGATTTTGCCACTGAGGGTTTCTGAGACAGATGAGAAACTTGGTCTGGATTTGAGCCAGCACAACGAAAGCTTGCTGGAGAATGTGGAAGAAGAATACAGCGAGCCTGTATCTCGTCCGGCCAGCCGGGTTAAACAGCCTGAGAAAACGCTGGCTTAATTTGACAAATATAAGCTACAAAAAGAGCTGTCAGTTTTCTGACAGCTCTTTTTGTTTTTGCTAATTCCGATAATATATTACCTTAAGCTTCAGCTATCAAATTGAGCTTCGCAGGTATCAGCTATCGTACAGGTAGACAGGCAAAAGAGGGTGCATTATATAAATATGTAAGGAAGCGGCTTATTTTTATAATTAATTTTATCCATTCAGCCTGCAAGTAAACCTTCTATATTACATCTGCATTATTTCTTTACTATTATCCAAATGTTTCGTAAAGTTGTCTAAGATTAACAAATTGTTAAACTTTACAGTATGAAACAAAGAGTACTGTTCTCATTTTTTTATCTTGCTTTCTGGATTGCTTATTTTATAGTAGCCAAGTTTGTTTTTTTACTATATCACTATTCACTTTCCTCCACATTAGATCTCCCGACCATTGCCTTTATTTTCATTAAGGGGCTCAAGCTGGATATTTCTTTTGCCGGATATATCAGCCTGCTTCCTTTTCTGGTGATCGCTGCTTCAGCGTATCTGCCAAACCGGATTAGCAGGTATGTTTTAAATACTTTTACTTTAATAATTTTATTGGCAGTAACTTTTCTGCTTACCGTTGACCTTGAATTATACAGAGCCTGGCACTTCCGTCTGGATGTTACGCCATTAATGTATATCAATACTCCCCAGGAAATGCTGGCTTCTGCTGGTTCCTCACCGGTGCTGATACTGCTGCTGATTTTTGCCCTATTGTTGGGTGTGGCAACCGCAGTATGGCTAAAATTTTTGTTGCCCTACCTGTCCTCATTCCGGAAAGCCAATATGCTTACAGTTAGTCTGATTTTTATACTGGCTGTTAGTTTGATTATTCCGATCCGGGGAGGTTTTCAGCTGGCACCGGTTAATCAGAGCAGTGTGTATTTTTCGTCTAATGACTTTGCCAATCATGCTGCCATCAATGCCATGTGGAATTTCTCAAACTCGCTGGTCAACAGAACCTACGAAAAGATAAATCCATACAATTATTTTGCGGCTGAGGAAGCCTTTCACAAAGTACAATCTCTGTATCCGGTAAGTCAGCAGGCAACACCATCGAGATACCTGCTCAATACGCCCAATCCCAATATATTGGTGATTATCTGGGAGAGCCTGACGGCGAAAGTAGTGGAACCGCTGGGAGGATTAACCGGAATTACGCCACAGTTGAGCAAACTTTCAAAAGAAGGCATACTGTTTACCAATATATACGCCAGTGGCAACCGCAGCGATAAAGGTATTGTAGCTATTCTGAGTGCCTTTCCCGCTCAGCCCAAAAATTCCATTATTACCATTCCCAACAAAACAGCCCATTTGCCTTATATAAGCGCAGATTTAAAAAAGAAGGGTTATCATACTGCATTTTATTACGGGGGAGAACTGGAGTTTGCCAATATCAAATCTTATTTATTAAAAGGCTCTTTTGAGAAAGTAACCGGAAAAGAAGCCTTTAATCCGGAGGACTGGAATTCTAAATGGGGCGCCCATGATCATGTAGTATATGAAAAGTTACTATCAGACCTAAACCAGGCGCCGCAGCCTTTTTTCCATACTATGTTTACCCTAAGTAGCCATGAGCCTTTTGAAGTACCTGTAGCTACCGCTATACCAGGTGAAGATGAACAAAGCCTGTTTTTAAATGCTATGCATTATTCTGACGAAAGCCTGGGGAATTTTATAGAAGCTGCCAAACAACAAGCCTGGTGGAATAATACGCTTATCGTGGTAATTGCCGATCATGGACACCGCTTGCCTGAAATAGCTACAGCTGATAAATCGAAGGAGTTTCATATTCCCATGTTGTGGCTGGGAGGGGCATTAAAAGAAAAAGGTATCAATATAGACCAGATTTCTTCTCAAACGGACCTGGTACCCACGCTGCTTTCTCAATTAAATATGCCCTACCAGCATTATAAATGGGGACATGATATTTTTCACCCTGCTGCCAAGCCATTTGCTTACTATGTGTTCAATGATGGATTCGGATTGATTCAGCCCGGCAAACAAGTAGTATTCGATAATGTAGGAAAGCGGGTACTGATGCATACTACCAATAATTATGAAGAAGACATTGCCCTTGGAAAGTCATACCTACAGATATCCTATCAGGATTATTTAGATAAATAGTCTATAAATTGTCAAAACACTAAATAATTTTAGTATATTTTCTTCGCACTTCCACTATTCTTACATGAACAGTTAAAGCGGGTGCAAGGCTGTTTGCTTTTTGATTAATTGCTAGAATAAAAATTAAATCCACCGGAAAGTATAGCCTTTATCAGGAAATATCAAGAAAATCCTATTGTTTTCTTGTATAGATGCCGCTTTTTCGATTAATTTTGATAAATCGTCAAAAAATACATGCATTTATTTAAAAAATTTACAATTTTATTTCAAGTAGTTGCTTCCTTTAAAGGAACTAAATTACATCGTTAAGCAAGATGTAGATGAAGTTAAATAGATTTATAAATACATCATTTTTAGCCGGATTACTTCTGTTATTAGTAGTAGGAGTGATTATTTATATGAGTTTTGATTCCTTTGTTAAGAAGGCGGACGGAGTATTGCATACACAGCAAGTGAGTTATGTCTCCGAAAAGCTTCTCTCTGCCATAAAAGATGCTGAAACAGGGCAACGAGGCTATTTTATCACTGGCGACAGCGCTTACCTGTCGCCCTATGTAAGTGGTATGGATTCTATGAGCCATTATCTAACCGAACTCCGCCGGCTTACAGCAGACAATCCGTCTCAGCGAATGCGTATGGATTCTTTGCAGAAGAAGATAAATGCAAAAGCAGCCATCTTAAAATATGCCATCTCCCTCAAAAACAGCAGTAATACGGCTCAGCAAGTCACATTAATGTTTCCCAAAGCTGGTCAGGCATTAATGGATGAGATCCGGGACATTACATCGTCTATACAACAGGAAGAAAACCGCCTGATGACTGAACGGGTGAAGTCGTATGATACCACATGGCTGGCTCTGATATTTTTAATCGGTCTCACGCTGGCAGTGGCTGTTTTTATTGCTGTATTTGCATTTATACATATAAAAAAGCAAATCAGGAAGAATGAGGCCTATGAGCAGGAACCCTACCATCTTAACCAGGAAATTACGATGGCCAATGAGGAGATGAATGCCTATAATGAAGAGCTCACTGCTGCCAATGAAGAACTCTCTACCAATAACGAAGAGCTACAGATTACAAGCGATCAGTTGAATTCGACCAATGACATGCTGGAGCGATATGCGGAAGAAATTAAAGATTTATACAACAATGCGCCTTGCGGGTACCATTCTACCGATGAAAATGCTGTATTTTTAAATATTAACGATACTGAACTTGAGTGGCTGGGCTATACTAGGGAAGAGGTGGTCGGAAAGATGAAGCTACATGACGTGATATCTGCCAAAGGAGTGGTAAATATCTATAATACACACAATGAATTCATTGAAAAAGGATTTCTGAATAACCTGGAGTCGGAGATGATGCGGAAAGATGGAAGTGTTTTTCCGATCTTAGTGAATGTGAGCTATATAAAAGATGAGAATGGGAAATTTCTGAAAACCCATGCGACCATATTTGATATAACAGAGCAGCGGAAAATGCAGCAGCGGCTGGTAGAGAGTGAAAGAAACTACCGGTTAATGGCTGAAAATATTACCGATATGCTCTCCCGCCATGATCTACAGGGGAGGTATTTTTATGTTTCTCCCAGCTGCGAACGTTTACTGGGCTATCTTCCCGAAGAAATGCTGGGAACTTCTATATATGATCTGTTTCATCCCAATGATGTAGAAAGTATCCGGTTATATTATATGACACTACTGGAAATGCCCGATATCAGTAGCGTAGAGCATAGATTCCGCAAAAAAGATGGTACGTATATCTGGTTTGAAACGGTAAGTAAGGCATTTAAAGATCCAAGAACTGGTAAAATTACAGAAGTCCTCTCTGTTTCCAGAGATATCTCCCTCCGGAAGGAATATGAGGATAAATTGCAACTGGCCTACAATGAACTAGAACAGATAAAAACTGATCTGGAATACAGAGTAAGAGAACGTACTGAAAAACTCGACCAGGCCTTAAAAGAGCTCCAGACCAGAAACCATGAGCTGGACAATTATGTGTATAAGGTTTCGCACGATTTACGGGCACCTCTGGCTTCTATTCTGGGGCTTGTTAACCTGACTAAACTCGACAACGACATTAGTGCCATTAAACACTATCTGTCCCTGATAGAAAACCGCGTAAATAAGTCGGATGAATTTATTAAATCTGTGCTCAACCACTCCCGTATTCTTAATTCGGAGATTAACCCGGTGGCTATTGACTTCAAAAAAATCATAGACAATTGTATTGAAGAACTGCGCTACTTGCCTAATCTTGAGAAAATGGAATTTATTACTCAGATTATTACTGATGGTGATTTTTACAGTGATGAACTACGGGTAAATATTCTATTCAAAAACCTTATTTCCAATGCTGTTAAATACCGCAATTCCAGTAGAGAGAAAAGCTATATGAAATTCGACATTGCCAGCTCTACACAAAGCGCTTTCATTACGATAGAAGATAATGGACAAGGTATTGAAGAAATGTATATGCACAAGATTTTTGATATGTTTTTCAGGGGAACCCAGCAATCGGATGGCAGTGGACTAGGCTTATATATTGTGAAACAAACCCTCGAACGCATTGCAGGCACCATCAGTGTAGAAAGTAAAGTAAACAAAGGCACTATATTCAGAATTACCCTTTCCAATTTAAAAACCGGTACAGTCGATTTTAATGCGCCGGCCGTTACGCTCAATCAGTTACATTAATTCCTCAGTAGTACAATACATGCTTTTGTTAAGGCGCAATACACTGCTGCTTGCGGAAAATGATTGTGCCAACCCCTTATGTGAATGTGTAATCTCTATGTCTACCGGAAAATCTGCTACTCGTCAGACGAAAGAGCATTTTCAGAATGATTCCACCAATAGTGGATTGTTTCTCTCACAGACTTATAAAAGATGGAAATTGCCTACCTTTGCCTTTCTTTATAAACCGGCCATTGGTTTGGCTGTTAACACAGGATGAAAAAAGTTGCATTTTATACATTAGGCTGTAAACTGAATTTCTCAGAAACCTCTACTATTTCCCGATTGTTTGAGCAAAAAGGCTATCAGAAAGTGGACTTCAATGAGAAACCAGATATATTTATTATTAATACCTGCTCAGTTACCGAAAATGCGGACAAAAAATGCAGGAAGGTAGTAAAAGAAGCTCAAAAAATTTCGCCGGAAGCCTATGTGGCTATTATTGGCTGTTATGCCCAGTTAAAGCCCAGAGAAATCGCTGAGATACCAGGGGTAGATGCCGTATTGGGGGCTGCTGAGAAATTCCGTCTGGTAGAATTACTGGATGGCTTTGTGAAAAAATCAGCACCTCAGGTACTGACTTCTGCCATTCAGGAGGTAAAACAGTTTAACCACGCTTATTCTCAGAATGATCGTACCCGTACTTTTTTGAAAGTGCAGGATGGGTGTAATTATTCCTGTACCTTTTGTACCATACCTTTGGCAAGAGGCGAGAGCCGCAGCGATAGCATGGCCAATATACTGGCATCTGTGGAGAAAATTGCCGGGACAGATGTAAAAGAAGTAGTATTAACCGGGGTGAATATAGGTGATTTTGGCTTACAGAATGGGTTAAGAAAAGAACGCTTTGCTGACCTGGTAAAAGCCCTTGATCACATAGAAGGTATCAGCCGGTTCAGAATTTCTTCTATAGAACCTAATCTGCTCACCAATGAAATTATCCATTTTGTGGCTGGCTCAGAAAAATTTGTGCCGCATTTTCATATTCCTTTGCAGTCGGGTAGTAATAAAATCCTGAAACGCATGCGCAGGCGCTACCTCAGAGAATTATATGCTGACCGTATTGCGACCATTAAATCCCTGATGCCACATTGTTGTATTGGTGTAGATGTAATTGTAGGCTTTCCTGGAGAAACGGAAGAAGATTTTCTGGAAACCTACCAGTTTTTAAATGAACTGGACATTTCTTATCTGCATGTATTTACTTACTCTGAGCGGGAAAATACGCCGGCTATACATATGGATGGGGTGGTTTCGTCTGCAGACCGTAGCAAACGCTCCAAAATGCTGCATATCCTGTCAGATAAAAAGCGGCGGAATTTTTATGAGCAGCAGATCGGCCGGACGTGCACTGTTTTATTTGAAGAAGATATTGAAGATGGATGTATGCATGGATTTACGGAAAATTATGTCCGGGTAAAAGCAAAGTATGATCCTTTGCTTATCAATGAGTTAAAAAAAGTAAGACTCACCTCCATTGATGCCAGTGGTCTAATGGAAGTAGAAGAAGCTGAATCGGAAGTGCTGCACCATTCATAGTATAGCTTTACCAGAAAAGAGAAGGGATGCTAAATAAGCATCCCCTCTCTTTATAAATCTTTGTATATAGAATTTATTTCTTAAAAAAGCGTTCGGTCCGGTCATTAATGCTGAGATAATACACACCTGTTTTCAGGTCTGCCAACGGAATTTCGGTACCTTTCCCTTTTTTGATTACTTCTCCTTTCAGGCTTCGTACTTCATAATCCGCTTCTCTCGATAAAGTGATTTTCGTATTTACACTTTTGGGGTAAAAGGTTACCGGTTCTTGGGCTAGTACGAAATCAACCGCTTTGCTATAAAATATCTGATGATTTTCCTGATCCTGGGCCTTAATTCTGTATTTGTTAGCTTTAAATTGATGGGCGATCGGAATAGTATATATACCAGAAGCATCTCCCTTGGCAGGCACCGTAGTAACAATCCGCCAGTTATTATTAACCAGCTGTTCTACCGAATACATGAACTGCGTTTTTTCTCCGGTAGTAGTCCAGTTCATCTCACTGGGCGTTACAGAAAATGCATTAAACTGGAACGTGGTGCTAGCACGCAGAACATAGGCATTCAGCACTTTAGGCATACACTCGTCCTTGTAAATAATTTTTACAGTTACCGGCTCATGTAAAGACAAGAAAGATAAGTCAATTTCGAAGGCACTGCTTTTAATGTTGCTCATCTTTTGCACGCCATTCACAAATACTTCATCGGTGCAAAAGGTTTTCTTATCGGCAGAGAAGGGATTCTGGACATACAGATTTTTTCCCTGATACACACCTGATAAAACAATTTCTCCTGCAAAACCAGATATGTGGGAAAGAATGAAAAATGCAAGAAGCCACTGTTTTATTCGCATACACCTATTCGTACTTTTATAATTTATAAATATATTGACAATGGCGTTACTCCAAAGATGGTGCCATACAAATTTGTGTAATATTTATAGCAATTACAAGTTAAAAGTAACAGGAAAAGGTGCAGAATCTTTTAAATATTACATTATTCAAAACGCAGAGATTCGATAGGGTCCAGCTTAGAGGCTTTATAAGCAGGGTAATAACCAGATAATAAACCTACTCCTACACAGATAGTTAGCCCAATAAGAATCCACATCCAGGGTATTACAAATCCGCCCGAACTGATAAATGAAGAAATAAAATTACCAATTAGAATACCAAATATAACGCCTGCAATACCCCCCAGTTGGCAGATCACGATGGCTTCGATCAGAAATTGTTGTCGTATACGCAGCGGAGTAGCACCTAAAGCCTTGCGGATGCCGATTTCCCTGGTACGCTCTGTAACCGAAACCATCATAATATTCATCAAACCAATGGAGGCGCCAAGCAAAGTGATAAAGCCAATGACAAAGCCACCAATTTGCAGATAACCCGTAATATCATCCAGGCGGGCCGCTACTGAATTATTCTGGAGAATATCAAAAGAATCTGGCCTGCCGAGTTCATCTCTGCGGATGATGCGCATCAGGGAAGTAGCTTCTCCTACGGCATTATTGAGATCAGCCGGGTTCCATACGGAAATGGTTAAGTCGTAGGTAGGTTCACTATCAGTAGCAATACGGCTGGCTGAGGTAACTGGTATCATAATGGCTCTGTCGTTGCCACCTCCACCCATAATGCTGCCCATCTTTTTAAGTAATCCTACAACCTTGTACTTATTGCCCATCACATTTATATACTTATTAATAGGGTCTGCTTTTTCAAATAAACTTTCTTTGATCTCCTGTCCGATAATGGCTACATTGGCTGCATTCTCCATTTCTATATTTGAAAAATTCCGCCCGCTTTCCAGAATCAAACCTTTAATGATAATAAAATTTTCGTTGATGCCATTTACCCGTACGTTCGGATTGGTTTTCTTAGACAGGTATTTAGCTTCTGCATTTCCGGTAATTCCTACTACGATACTGATGTCTGAAGGATAGTTAAACCGTTCTTTGAAAGCCATAGCTTCCTTAAATTTAATAGGCGGATACACTTTTTCATCCTTTCCTGCATTCTGCCTACGCCAGGGCCGGGTTCCTTCAATATCAAAAGTATTTGCCCCCAACTGGGAAAAATTGCTTTCTACTGAACTACGGATACTTTCGATAGCCGTAAGAATACCTACTAGTGACATAATACCAATGGCAATGATCATAGCCGTGAGCACAGACCGGAGAGTATTGGATTGTATAGAGCGAATGCCCTCTTTGATGTTTTCAGCTAAGTTCATGGCATTTACTAAATTATTGGCATTTTGTCTGCTATACTAACAAAAAAAAGCGTATATTGAATTAAAAAAGTTTGTAAGGAAATATAGTAAATTAAGTGGCGATTTGAAAGGGAATTTTATACAATTATACCAAGTAACTGCCTGCCTGAACCTTACCAAAGTTTTCAACCATTTTAAATTTAACATCTAATTTCTTGACTTGCCGTATAGGAAATTATATTACATCCGTTTATCTGTTATGATCCGACGCATTTCACTGGTAGTCGTGCTGTTGTTTACAGTTAGTTACCGCATACTTGCCAATTCTATTCTTCTGCCCATGGACGAAACCCAGACGAACCATCTGAAAGCATATGGGATTGCGTACTGGGTATTGCAACAGGAAATAGAGGTAGATTGGCTTCTTAATTACAGGGGCGGAAGTTTTATGTTTAAATACGACCGGAAGTTTGAAAATGAACTGGTGGTAAGAGGAATCAGCTATCAGGTAATTTCGGATGCACAGTCTGCCCAGATCGTCAATGAGATCAACCAGCCGGATGTAAATATGGATGTGATGAAACTGGACAAACCACCCAAAGTAGCTGTATATTCTCCTAAGTCCAAACAACCCTGGGACGATGCCGTGACTTTGGTGCTCACCTATGCTGAGATTCCGTATGATGTGGTATTTGATGAAGAAGTAATGGATGGCAAACTGCCTAAATATGACTGGCTACACCTGCACCATGAAGATTTTACAGGGCAGTATGGTAAATTTTATAGATATTACCGCACCGCACCCTGGTACCAGGAAATGCAGCGTGAGTTTGAAACAGTAGCTAAAAAATATGGCTACAACAAAGTATCTACATTCAAATTATCCGTTGTAAAGAAAATAAGAGAGTTTTGTGCCGGAGGCGGATTTTTATTTGCCATGTGTTCAGCTGCTGATACCTATGATATTGCACTGGCTGCCGACGGTGTAGATATTTGCGAATCTATGTACGATGGAGATGGCGCTGACCCGGCTGCTCAGAAGAAGCTAAACTTTAGTAATACTTTTGCTTTTAAGGATTTTACCATCAGTATGGACCCTTATGAACCGGAATATTCCAATATTGATAACCAGCCATTGGAACGAGGATTAAATGAAAACAACGATTTCTTTACCTTGTTCCAGTTCTCAGCCAAATGGGACCCGGTGCCTACCATGCTTACCCAGAATCATCAGACGGTGGTAAAAGGATTTTTAGGGCAAACTACAGGCTTTAAGAAAAACCTGACAAAATCTGAAGTAATAGTTTTAGGTGAAACCAAATCTGCCAATGAAGTAAAATATATTCATGGCACATTTGCCAAAGGCACCTGGACTTTCTACGGTGGCCATGACCCGGAAGATTACCAGCACACCGTAGGAGAGGAGCCAACCGACCTGACTTTGCACCCCAACTCAGCAGGATACCGTCTGATTTTAAATAATATTCTGTTTCCGGCTGCCAAGAAAAAGAAGCAAAAAACCTAGCATTTGCTAGCTTTAATCATAAAGCCTGATACAGAATATGTATCAGGCTTTATTGTTTATACCGAAATATAATACCTTATATACCCTGCTCAACTAATAAACGTTTTAATAATGTACTTGTAACTTATCATAAAACCAGAACCATTCCGTTTTTTAGTATGTTTTTTGCAAAGACAGATTTCAAATATTGAAACTTTATATGAAAGCAGTCACCATCTTTTTTATAGCCATTCTTTTTGCCAGCTTCAATTTGCAGAATACCGATAATTTTTCAGATAGTCTGTATAATCAACATACTTACGAAACATTTGCTGCTTTTCCGGTCGCCAACCAGGAAATAGACATTAATAATATAGATTATGAGTTGTTAAACGCATCTATTTTTTATGCCAGCAACAAACAGCGGGCTTTACACAAAAAGAAACCTTTCGCTTTTTTTCCTTTGCTTAGAGATGCAGCAGTAACACAGTCTACACAAATGGTGAAATACGACTTTTTCGATCACCAGAACCCAAGTAATGCCACCCTAAAAACGTTAAAAGACCGCCTGGAAAGTGTGGGAGGAGCAGGTAAATATACAGCTGCCGGTGAAAATATATCTGAGTATTTTCTGATGGATTATCAGACTCGGGAGCCTTTCAGAATCGAAAGGGTAAATAACAAACAAATCTATTTACATAGCAAAACCGGAAAGCCCATAAAACCGCATACCTACCGTTCTTTTGGAGAAGCCATTGTAGCCGACTGGATGACCTCTCCCGGACACCGGGCTAATATCCTCGACGATAAATTTACACATCTGGGTTGCGGAAGCTTGCTGAGTACCAAACCGAATCAGTTTCCCAAAGTAAAAGCTACACAGGTATTTGGCCGGTTAAAGGAAGGGAAGTAGAGATGCAGAAGAGAATAATATTATTCTTGCGCATTGTATTCATAAGCTATTTAATTATAGCCTTTCCTTCCTGCAAGTCATCTACGCACCAGCGTTCAATATCTGCTAAATCAGTCACTCCTTATAATCCGGAAACAGATAGTATACTGCCTCCCATTACTTATACTTTAGAAGAGCTGGGAGATTTTAATGGAGCCTCTATTAGACTTTATGATTATCTGGATAAACGTTACCTGCATTTTATTGATGGAAAGATGGTGCAGGAGCAGAAAAAAGACAAAGTGTTTAAGAAATTGAAAAAAGAAAGGAATTGAATCTATTGAAGTAATGCCTGGGGATGAAGCATTAGAATTGTATGGAGAAAAGGCAAGGTATGGCGCTGTAATCATCCGGTCTAAAAAGTAATGTAATTGAGTATAATTGGCTGAATAATTCAATTTTATTAAGCCCAGGTATATAAAAACAAATATACATTCATCAATAGTCTTGCAATAAATATAGTTTGTGGCTCATTTCTAATTAAATTCTTCCGACTTATTTACGCGGTTTTCTATCAGGGACAGATAGTGTTTAATGGCACTAATGTCGTTGTCGAGTTTAGTCAGGTTAACAAGCCCCAGAATAGAAGCCAGAGGTGCCCGTAAATCGTGCGAA
>Ga0181470_100329_pt1 | contig 12482 bp, 16 predicted proteins | sample InSIn5SAF170_FD_119082 | JGI IMG/M metagenome (GOLD analysis project Ga0181470, IMG submission 119082) | Clean room microbial communities from NASA Spacecraft Assembly Facility at Jet Propulsion Laboratory, Pasadena, California, USA -... ...
CATATTTTCAACAACTGCCGCAATATCCGTCATACAAAGTTCGCCGACATGACGAGCGTTTCGTTGCAACGTTGGGCATGGCCCACGGTGTTTCATTGAGTCACTGCGCAAGTCTGAAACGATATATATTCTTGGGCTGTCTGCGCACGAGGTGGTAACGGTTGACTGACTCGGATAGCCATACTTCGGGCATCGGCATCCATAAAGCGGGTAGATTTGTATATCTGTACCTGCGGGCCGAGCACCAAAAAATCAATCTGCATTTCTATCGAGACAAGCAAGGACTGTTTGAGCAAACGAACAACGGAGGTATTTGAGAGCATAGGTGGTCGGCGGATGCGCACATAGATTGAACCATGTCGAACCTCCAACGAGAAGAAAGCAAATCCACAATGGACACAACACCATCAGATTCTACACTGAACCACGAGTCGAAAGAATTTCAGCCGATCAGGTTTACTGACGCTGCTGACGATGGCACAGCTGCTGGAAATACTACACAAAGTGCAACTCAGAAAGCGAGTTCTTTACGATCAATCAGTCGGACGAGATCGCATAATGGATATGGATGTGATGATATCGTAGAGCAAGAACAAGAAGGAATTGAGAGGGATGCGGAGAAGGACGGAGGTGTGCAAAAGGACCCTTTTGAGGTTACTTGGGAAAATGGTGAAAATGATCCCGCGAATCCTCGAAGTATGACCAAGGCGAGAAAGTGGTTGGTAGTGTTGATTGTCAGTGCAAGTTCACTCTGCGTGTAAGTACAGCGCCAATTCTCCATGATCGTCTCGTCTTCAATACGACGATCCATGTCTGGGAACTCATTGCTTGCTGAGACTATGTTGCTAACCTCGCCTTTGCAGGACCTGTACTAGTAGTATATATACGTCAGTCTATGGCCAGATGACGGAAGAGTTCCATTGTTCTCGAATCGTGGCTACCCTAGGATTGTCACTCTTCATTATGGGATTGGGTATTGGACCCATGTTGCTTGGACCTCTGAGCGAGTTCTTTGGTCGGAGACCCATCTACTTGGTCTCTTTCAGCTTCTTCTTTATTTGGATCATACCTTCGGCTGTGGCTCGCAACATTCAGACCATGCTGATTGCTCGCTTTCTGGACGGAGTATCTGGCAGTGCTTTCCTCAGTGTTGCTGGTGGTACAGTAGGCGATATGTACAATCGAGAACAGCTTCAATTGCCGATGCTGATCTATACTGCTTCCCCTTTCGTCGGACCAAGTATTGGTCCATTATTTGGCGGATTCATCAACCAGTACACCAGCTGGAGATGGACATTCTACGTACTTCTAATCTGGTCGGGTGTCAATTTTCTCGCAATCTTTTTCCTTGTACCAGAAACCTATCATCCAGTACTTTTACGCGACAAAGCTCGCAAGTTACGCAAAGATACTGGCGATGAACGTTGGATAGCTCCAATGGAACGACATAACAAATCGATCCCAAAGACCATTGCGCTCTCACTGAAAAGACCTTTCCAATTGTTGTTCCTGGAATCTATGGTGTTGCTGCTTTGTCTGTTCTCTGCCATCTTACTAGGCACACTATACCTTTTCTTTGGGGCATTCCCGATAGTGTTTCAAGGTAACCATGATTTCACCTTGTCACAAACCGGAATGAGTTTCTTGGGTATCCTGGTGGGTATGATTTCGGGTTGTTCAACGGATCCATATTGGCACAAGAACTACGTGCGCCTCATCAAAAAGCGTGAGGAGAGGACCGGTGAGATTGGTGGTAGCGAACCCGAATACCGACTCCCGCCAGCAATCGCGGGTGCCGTACTCGTACCTATTGGCATGTTTCTGTTCGGTTGGACGACATATAGATCTGTGCATTGGATTGTACCAATTATCGGATCGGCTATCTTTGGAATGGGGTACGTTCTCTCTTTTCTTGTCAATGTCACCTTCCTTCATTGAAGGATTCATTTTGAAACATGCATGTCGTGCATACAGTAGTGGCGGGATCATCCATGATCGCCATTGTGAGAGGGTTTGCAGATCGTCGAGTGATGTGTTTGTACCTGCATGATCAATTATGGTCTCATTGCAGACTGCACATCTATCACCTACCTTTCATGTCTAACCACTACAATGACTCGCAACCTCTACCGTTTACAGCATGGCTCTCCTCCTGTTTTTCAGAATTAGCATGTCCCTTTGTGAACATGTTTGAAATTCTGAACCAGATACTAACTTCTGTAAAGCACGGTTTTAGTTTTCTCGGGTGTTTTCACATTCTTGGTAGACGCCTATCCTCTCTACGCAGCCAGCGCGTTAGCAGCCAACAGTTTTGCACGAAGTAGTTTCGCAGGTACGTCTCTCATCCTTGCTTTCTTCACATCTTGCCTTTTATTCCCCACTACTTCACATCCATTCAGTGGCTCTACCGTTTACACTCAGCTGACATCAAAATAATAGCGGCGTTCCCACTCTTCGGCGTGCAGATGTATCATCGCTTAGGTGATCAGTGGGCCACTAGTGTTTTGGCTTTCTTGACCGTGGCCATGATGCCTTTCCCCTATTTGTTTTTCATATACGGGAAGAAATTGAGAGGACATAGTAAATTTGCTAGCGGTTGAGTAGAACAAAAGTGGTTGTGATACTAGAAAGTGATGTAGGAACAGAACCGGATAATAGACTGGTGGAAATGGCTCTATATTTGGCATAGCGTAGGAGTTACAGGGAACTTATCGTAGTAGGTAATTAAGTCATCAACTGTAATACAAGTGTTTAAATCCTGTGAGTAACACCGACCGAGAAGCTCACCCCCGAAAGCCATTATACAATCCCATCTTGCCAAATCTTGGAGCAGAACACTTTTATGCTTTCAATGACCAGCGCGTGCGACTTGCCAAGCATAGTCTACAACAAGTAAAATGGCGCGGAGCAGGTAATCTCTTACCTGCGTGATGATGACTATTGAAGGCATGTTATGCAAAGCGTGACATATCACGATTCTGATCCAATGGAATGACCGGCATGGTCAATTGTTGTGCTTTTTCTGACTGTGTGTGGACTTGGCACCAGGTTTCTCCATTCAGGAGATGAAGCACCATATCACATCATGAATGATCCCGAAGAGACCTTTCACCATAGAGATGAGCTCACAAGAATGTGGTATCTCTCTATGGCGCATTTTCAATATCGTTACATTCCTGAGATGTGGATTGAGAGTGTCGTGGTCTCCATTGCTGAAGCGGAGGGAAGAAGGATTTGGTAATCACAACGAGGACCAGGGTATCGTTCGTGATCCGCGGTCGTCCAAGCGAGTGGCTGGTGATGTGCTGTTGCAGCGGGAGTCCGTCCGTCGATTACTGCGAGAAAAACGGGATCCGGAAATAATTCACACGAGGACCTTGTCAGTACTCGAGAGATACTTACATTTTGTTGGAGGGTCGCACCTCAAGATCTGGAAGATGTGGTCTTTTTATCGTGTGATATGTAGCAATTTAGGAAGAATCCACGGACAATAGACCGAGTAGTACACGGCTGAATAAGGTTCGTCTTGTGTGCTGCTGCTGTTCGTGTTGGGATAAAAACCAAGAGAAAAAGTCGCGCAGCCGCCAGAATCTGCAGGCGGCTCTCTCCATGGGAATATGTGAGAGAGGGAGAAAGGAAGCTCCCATCAATCCACGGCACTAGCAAGAAACCCCGCCATGAACCATCTGGAGCCCATCTCCACTCTTTTCTATTGCAACCTTTCAGACGACGTCGTCCAATGATCAAAACTTTATTCCTCAGCTAGTCAACGTCAACTCAAACAGCTTCAGCGTTCACCCTCACGAAACGAATCGGACAGCCGCCAAATTCAATGCGCCTTGGGACCTCGGAAGGCAATTGCCAGCTCTCAATCCCTCCTCGAGAGCATCCACCGCAGCCAACCTCCTCGCTGTCGACGTGCACTTGGGCATCAATGCCATTGTGCTGGAGCACATTACCGCGCGGACACTCGCAGACTTAGAATTGTTGGTGTTATACTGCATCGCATTGTTCAAGCCATCCTTGATCGCGTACGACGTTCACTGCTGCGCATTCGGCCTTGTGCTCCTAACCGCACGAGTCGACCCTACCCTCATCGAGTACAATTGTTTCAGCTCATTGAGGAAACGGCCTCACGTTTACACTATTGCAATCGAGCAATAGCGACTAGCATTGTTTGGAACGTGGGCATTACATCAACAACGATCGCGGCGAACTTGACCGAATAGCGACTGGACAACAAGTGTCGTGTGACAAGAGCTGCCAAAGCTAGTCGTGATTTGAGAGTGTGGGCATTGGAAGAACCCAAAGGGTAAATTGCATCAGACTGACACTGGCGTCGCGTGGGAAAGTCACACAGGAAACAACAGCTGGAAAGCCCGTTGCGTGGCCGTATACCGGACGAATCGATTTATATGCACTTTAGAAGCAGTCATCTCGATCACATAGTTGACGACTGAACAAAGTCATCATCCGTGCATGTGTGCGCGCGCGGTCAACCAAGAGACACGAGGTAGAAAGTGGTGGGGAGATTGAAGGATCGGATACTTGCACAGTGGCTTGTTCGAATCTTTGCCCTGTTGCGTGACTGCTTCCACTTAAGGTGCATACTTTTATCGCAATCACGATATCTTAGGACTCTTTTTCAGCTGTGATAGGTTTTTGAAAGTCGTGAGTCTGGCATCTTGGAAAGGACCTGGCAAAGGGTTAGGCTTAAACATAAGAGAGCCAGAAGTATTGGATAGTCAGTTGAGCAAGCCATTATCGAGGAAGAGTGAGCACTAAGCGGTTCGCGACACCCAATCGTGAGTTGTGCAACGAGTTTTTGTTCTTTACTGGCTTTCATCGAACCAATCCGCAGCGGCAACAAGCGAGAAATCATTAACCTGAGCTCGGACCTACAAGGACCATCGACTCTCAAGGTGTGGTTTCGCAAGTCGAGGCTTGGATCCCATTGCACTGTATCCCAATTGAGCATTCGATATTTAAGTTAAGATGGTGGGTGAGCTGGAGATCGAGGACCTCGAAGTCTCTGATGGCGGATCAGAGCACGAGTATAGTGACCATGAGCATGAATCGCATACCGTGAAAGAAGAAGGTCACGACATGGCAGAATCAAAGTTTGGATCAGGAGAAGTGGATGAGAATGGTAAGGCTGTAGGCGCTACAAAGCCAAAATTAGATGCGAAAGACCCGTTGCGACCACGAAGAAAGAAGGCGCGGCGGGCATGTTTCGCTTGCCAAAGAGCACATCTGACATGTGGTATGTCAGCACAGATTTCATTCACTTCAGACACAATCATAGCGGTATCATGAGGAGGATTTGCTTCTCTGACAAGACTAATTTCTTTAGGTGACGAACGACCATGTCAACGATGTATCAAAAGAGGACTCGCAGATGCGTGTCAAGACGGCGTGAGAAAGAAGGCCAAATATCTACACGATGCACCTCCAGAAGCTCTTCGTCCGGTGCTTGGACCAAACTACAACCACCAGGCTAACGCTGCCAGTCGATCAAATAGCAGTAACAATGTCACCAATAACGGCCCCCCAACGGCAAGCACGATCTCAGATGCGTCGCCCCCCTTGAACTTTTTCACTGCTGATGACAACCCTCCGAGTTATGCTCTCTTCACAAATCAAACACAGAATCAGATGCCACCACCCTTACAAGCAAGATTATCATATACCAGTCAACAGTCACCATTGTCGCCTACCTTTCAGACCCAAGTCAGTCGGAACAATTCTCTTCAAACACTATCAATGCCACAAGTCACCAATGATGTACAGAACAACTTTGGCGGTGCACTTTTCGACCCTAGTAATCCGGCTTTATTCAACTTCGATCTAGAAGGCATCAACTTTGGAAACACCTATGGTGCATTGGAATTCGGCATGTTAGGGCATCTGTCTTCTGGAGCCATTACAGCAGATACTCCCATCAAGGAAAACGGATCGATATCCTCCCAGGGGATGGGGGATGGATTCAATAATGGCGTGTTCACGAATAACATCAATCAATATGGCATGTACGGACAAGACATGCTTCCAGACTTCGTTCCCGGACTTGATCGTCAAAATTCGGGAATTTACGGCCACCATGGCCTTCCTCAAGCTTATGCGATCGCTGGGGGTAATACGAGTCATCATAGCCCGAACACAGAATCTAATGCAAGCCCTTCTGCGACCACTATGGGATTTGAGAGTTCACCTACAATAGCCCAATTCAACACTCCGCATCAACAGCAAACACCACAACATAGGCCAGCGAAACGCCAGGATACCAAGTCAAATACTTTGAAGACTGGTGCAGCATCCGTCCTTGGCAAGAGACGAGATCCATCGGCGATATACGATACTGTGCAGGAACCATATCCCTACACCAACGGCTTTCATGCTCTGACTGCTTTCCTGCAGAGACGCTTCTCACCAAACAAGACTTTGCGAATCGCCAAGTCTCTTGCCTCTATTCGTCCGTCCTTTATCGCAAATACGAAAACGCTGAATCGACAGGATCTGATTTTTATGGAGAAATGTTTCCAACGAACACTCTTCGAATATGAGCATTTCATGCTCGATTGCTGTACGCCAACACTGGTGTGTCGAAGGACAGGCGAAGTGGCTGCAGTTAACAAGGAGTTTACTCTGCTAACTGGATGGAGAAAAGATGTGCTTCTTGGGAAAGAAGCAAATCTGAATATTAATACTGGCAAAACTGGTTCCGCTATGAATTCTGGTGCTGCCAGTCTTGGAAATTCAGGGCGTGCAGGCATGGCTACGCCGAGGATGCGCTCACTCAACCTAGCAGATACCAAGGATGGGAAACCTCAACCGGTATTCCTTGCTGAATTGCTCGATGATGACAGTGTTATTGAGTTCTACGAAGACTTTGCGCGTTTGGCCTATGGGGATAGTCGAGGAAGCGTGAATACACGGTGCAAGTTACTCAAATATCAACCAAAAGAGAATGAGTCAACCAGCCCAGAAATCAAAGATGATGAACATAATCGAAAACGAAAAGCAGTCGCAGGTGGTATTGGTGGTATGGGTAACCGCGTAAGAGAAATTGATGGTGAGCATGGTATCGCTCGTCTAGAGAAAGAGGGAGGTCTGGATTGCAGCTATTGTTGGACAGTGAAGAGAGATGTTTTTGATATTCCGATGATGATCGTCATGAACGTAAGTGCACTGTGTCTCGCTCAGCTTTTTCGGGACACAATGAACTGATGGACCTTACAGTTTCTACCTTGCATATAACTGCATTTTCTTCGAGCACAAATTTTGCAACCTTTTTCTGCTTTTTTATTACATTCTGAGCGTACAAAATTGGCGTCCAAACACATTTTGCATAGAATCTGGGTGGGCGGGTTATGGATGGGACGGGCACACGACTGCTCTCAATAGAAAGGTCTTTAGCCCTCGATGGGTGGCGTTTTGAGGGTGGGGATTGTTCTCTTTGTAATTTACATTCTAGTTTGTAGTCAGAGCGGCATTATGGAGATAAAGCCTGCTGTGATATAGTTGGTCAGTGGTCAGAAGGACTTTGAGTAACACAAGACTGCTGTTTAAGTGGCGTAGTTGGAACTGATACGTGCTTTCATAGACTCGTATACCAAAATTTAAATACTTTCGTTCACATCGTTGTGGTAGCATCATTCTTACATATCAATTCGCAAATCAGTTTGCCCATTGTTGACTCTGCCAGCCTCGCCAGGGCAAGATAAGCGGAAGCCGTTGACCCGCTTCAGCCTCGTATATTATTTATATGACCCCTCCACCTACTCATCTACTCTCCCTTTCATGTCCCCAGCCGAACTTGCCTTTCTGAAAACAAGCGTCTAGAGGCTCCCGTTCCGAACACAGTTCTTCCCATCATATACGCTGCACAAGATTTCGCCCAATCGCACAACCTCACGCCTGGCACCTTCGGACTCCGAGCCTGATCCAGCCCCTCCATCAGCTCATTTAAAGCTATCCGAAGCTCCCAACATTTGGTTTTCTGACGGAGGCTTCGAGAAAAAGTGAAAGAGCAGGATGAAGCGACCCGATGCGCCCCGCGACAAAGTTATTGGGAGTGATGCGGGACCAGAAAAGCCTTATCCACTGAGGATAAGCGGGAAGGTTGTCTCGGGATTTGGACGAGGTTCGAAAGAGGTGCGTTAGAGGATGACAATATGCAATGTTTGTGCGATTGCTCAAACATTGCTGCTCTTGTTGATTTTTACAATCAGTAGAGGTGTGCCAATTTGAGGATAGCAGAGTTCGAAAGTGTACTGTGTGTATTCTGGTTTTCACAGTGCTAACATGCTCTTCACAGCTCGGTATCCCAACCGCCAACATCTCAATCGAGAACATCCCCTGGATAGAAGAGGCAACATCGGGCGTATATTTTGGCTGGTCATCAGTCCAACTTCCACCAGACCACCCAGCACTTACTTCCTCCCCTGTCCCAACATCCACACAACCACCTCCTGACAGCAGCACTCTCTCACCCACCAAACTCTCACCTATAACCTTCCCAACACCTTCAATACTCCTTCCTCCCGCTTCACAACAAGAAAAAGGATGGCGAACCTACCCTTTCGTCATGTCAATTGGCTACAACCCGTTCTATAAGAACACTGTAAGAAGCGCAGAGGTTCACGTATTGCATGAGTTTGGCAAGGACTTTTACGGATCGGAGATGAGGGTCAGCGTTTTGGGTTTCATTAGGCCAGAATATGATTACAATAGTCTGGAAGCGCTGGTAGAGGATATTAGGGAGGATTGCTATGTCACGGGGAGGAGTTTGGAAAGAGAGAGTTGGGAGTTGAAAGGTGATGAATTTGAAGGGGAGAGGGAGTTCTTGTGGGATATTGAAAAGTTTTCTTAAAAAAGAACGGTATTGCTCATAATCAGCACGAGTTGGATCCAGAAGTGGAAGACATGATGATTTGAGATAAGTTATAGCGTATGCCAATTCAGAATAGAATTCGAGAAAGAAGACAATGTAGAGAGGATAGATAAGACCAGTAAGAAGTCTCCGATCAATCATTTTTATAGGCGATTCTCAATGGAAGGTATTAAGACTAAGAAAAGCATGATGAATTTCTTCTGTTTAGTGCACATTCATGATATGTTGGGGATAAGGTCTCAGGTGGGTACCTTATACACGGAGACCATGAGATTCATGAAATACGCAGTGAGAAATACAGTAAAATTCCCTGCACATCTTTCACGCAACTATAGGCTCATGCGTTGTACGAGTCCTCATCTTATGGCAGCGAGGCTGGTGGCAGTGACGCTTTCTCATTTATGAAACCTCATCCTCATTTCCCTCGTCGTCATGAAATAGGGGGCTGGAGATTTTAGCGAGATTTCTCGACAGCGCAGAACTTCAAAGGTCATTGTGACAACCAAGATACCCATTGAGAAATATCCTGAACTCTATGACTGAGAGAATACCAAAGTATTCTTCCCGCACATCAAGAAGTGAGAAAAGAATATATACTAGGACCAAATAGAGTTCTATGCTCACGCGCGTGTAGAAGTTGGGAGTGTTTCTCAGCATGCGACAGACCAAGGCTCGCTTCGACAGGCCCTGACCATCAACCCCCTGAAGCTCTTCCAGCGCCCCACCTCAGCCTCCCCCAAAAAACAATTGAAGAGGCAGGAGACGAAAGATGTCTGAACCATTTATCTATGCGATATTCTTGGTTTGACATCCTCTACTTCTTCAATAGAAAACTCTATACCTTCTTCTTGCTCCTTCGCCACTTTTGCGATTACCTGAAAGTTTTGGATTGTTGTGTTTGCTTGTAACGACAAGACTTCTTTGACGACGTAACGAACAAAGCCTGACTGGGCAACGAGGAAAGTAAACAACGAGGCTGTGAGAGAACTCCGGGCCAACGTCTTGGTTCCACACGCAAATCGATCTTACACTTCTTGGAAGCTTTGATACTTGAAAGGTATGCTCTCTTTTGCATTCCCCATGAGAAAAGGAAAAAGTGTATGCTGACATTCTCGTAGTTCTCACAATCCAAACACACATCCATATCTCGTGCTCAGTATCGTAAAGGCACCACTTCGATATATCACCCCGCACAATTCATCAATCGGCCAACACTTCAAGTGCATCTTCTTCTACCATAAAGTACGCCAGCAATAGACACCTGATTGAGCGGACAAGATGACGAAACCCAACGACACGATCGCGATCATCATCATCGTCCTCTTCATCATCCTCACGCTCATCGGCTTTGGTATCTACCACCTGGTCTCCGTCGCCAGAAGAGGTGGCAGCTCGAGTAGCGGGAGCTCGGGGACGGGGACGACGAGTCTGGCGGATGATTGATGAAGTTTACTGTTGGCTTTTGGGCAGAGTGTGGGTACGAGGGGAGAGAAAGGGAAGAATGCCCAAAGATATTGGGACTTGAGTGTTTATGGAAAGAAGTGGACGGGTTTTGGGAACAAAAGGGCAGAAAGATACGATACCATGTGTGTTTTGAGACTTGATGATTTCGGATGAAGAAAGAATGGGTTCATGTGACGGAACAAAACTGGATGGATTAATGGATGGAATTACGTTGTTGATATAGAATATCTTGGGAAGCTGCCGATATGGTTGGCTGCATAGCATGGCGTTCTGGGGGCATGTCCTGCATTATACTGATGCATTCTAGTATACTCCTGGGGGAATGTAATGATACAAACATTGCATTCTGTAATGCAAGGATCAATAAATGAATACAATAAATCCTTCCGATGCCAAATACTCAAACATCATGGTCTACAGATCTGCTAGCTTCGCTCTTTGGCTGCTGATACTACATTGCGATTTTGGTGTCATACCAACGCGCAACCGGGATGGCGAAGGACATTCTGTCTTCTGTCGCGTGTTAACACAAAGAACAACGCCACCTGCTGGAAACTTCGAGATCATCGCTGCACCGCAGAACATTGAAACTGCCGAGGATACCTTCACGAACGTATTTCTAGACGTTCTAAAATCGCAACAGAAGAAAACCTTTACGATTCACAGCGTGGCAGTAGAGATGGAAGAGAAATTAGCAAACATCATTCGCAAAAATATCTCTCCTGAGAATACTGGAAGATCCGCTATTCGCATGACACGAACTGATCCATATCACCCGAGAGTCTCGTCAGAATATTCAATGTCCAGCTCTTCGCGGCAAGATTGGCATCATAGCGAGCTTGATGATAATCGTTGGATCAACTCGCAATCACTGAAGTCGTTATTGGCTTTTGAGGGTCTGTACAATACAGTAATTGTACAACCAATACTATGGGAACCTAGAGTCAGTGATCTTTCCAACCTCGACAGGGAAGTCAATCAACTTTGTAATGTGTTCATGAGACACTTCGATTTTAAGATCAGCCCAACACACCTTATCAACGATAACCACGATAGGCAAGACATTCTAGCTCAGAAGATGCGCTCCTTTACGAACCAGACATCTCCGACTGCCCTGTCCGAGAATGACTTACTCATAGTCCTCTACAATGGGCACGGTGGTGATGGTTATGATTTCAATTGTAACATGATTTGGTCGTAAGTCTTTGTTCAATCTGTTGAGACGGAAGACTGACTTGACGATAGAAACAATATAACTGGTAAGAGCCTGGTCAATTGGACACAAATCGTCACCGAACTGGATGCAGCACCTTGTAACGTTCTTCAGATTCTTGATTGTTGTTATAGCGCAACGGCAGTCAAGTCACTTGCATCAACAAGCTCATCGACCTTTAGTCATGGTCATAATAAAATGGTCGATGCTACGTACAAAGGTCGCAATGAAGTCCTGGCCGCTTGTGGAAGAGATACAGCCACGGGAACTGGCAAAAACTCATCTATGCCCTTATTCGCAGAAGTTCTCGAACAACTCGCCAAGCAGAGTCTACCTATCTCTGTGCACGATTGGTTTCATGAAGTCGACTCGGAAGTAGTGCGAAGAAACTCAATCACTCGCAGTTTACCTGGAAAGGCTACCGCTAGAGAAAATTGGTACTACAGCCCATCCTGGAAACTCCATCCAAGGGAGTCTTGGCCACGGAGCATCATGCTCAGACCAAAGACTGCACCGAGGCCACCCGCAGCTGCGGGACGAAGTACTTACCATGTCTATGCGAAGATCAGCGTTAGGGATGGCAAGTTTGCGGATGTTGCGTATGCATTAGATCGTGATACTTTGTGATCCAGCAAGACATGTAGGCTCTGGTTTTGGGGAAGATGAATCCTAGATGCGATTACCTCCGATCAGTTACGATTATGTATTTTACACGGATACCCATAAAGATTTGTAGCATGGTCTGGTCGAATAATTGAGGAATTATGTATTTTATGAGTATGACCTGAGACTTTGTGTCATTGCAGCATCATCAGCCAAAGAGCGAAGCTAGCAGATCTGTAGACCATGATGTTTGAGTATTTGGCATCGGAAGGATTTATTGTATTCATTTATTGATCCTTGCATTACAGA
>Ga0181470_100330_pt1 | contig 12460 bp, 16 predicted proteins | sample InSIn5SAF170_FD_119082 | JGI IMG/M metagenome (GOLD analysis project Ga0181470, IMG submission 119082) | Clean room microbial communities from NASA Spacecraft Assembly Facility at Jet Propulsion Laboratory, Pasadena, California, USA -... ...
GATTTCTTGCCTGCTATGTTAGTATCATGATCAATTCCATTCTGCAGAAGCTTTACCGTAACAAGAGTTTGCAGACTACGCTCAGAGTATGCCGGACAGGTGGAGCACTTGTACGAGATAACGGTGTCGTTTATCAGCAACTTTTTCTTGCTCCAGACGCACGCTCACGATGTCCGGCTCACTGTTAGGCCGTTCTATCTTGTCTTCTTCGATTCTGGTCATCATTTTCTCCAGATACGATGAGTCCCAGAATGTCATCATCAACGCAATTCCGGATCATCATCGTGGGCGGCGGTATCGCAGGACTATCAGCTGCCATAGCTCTACGCAAGCAAGATCGTTCCATCACAATCCTCGAGCAGTCTCGCCTCAGTACTGAAATTGGTGCTACCATCTCATTGCAGCCGAATGCGACCAGGATTATGCAGCAAACATGGGGACTCCAAACCCTTCTTGACGATTCAAGAGGCACGATCGACCATGGCTTCAGAATCTACAACGTGGATGGCAAACTGGTCAACGAGATCCCTTTGCGCAGCATGAAACGGTATGGAGCTGACCGTATCATGTGGCATCGGCAGGATCTTCACACGTATCTTAAAAATATTGCTACGAGTACCGAACGAGAGGGACACCCCGCTGTAGTGCGCACTTCGGCGCGAGTGACTCGGTGTGACTGCGAACAAGGCACAGTCACTCTCGTCAATGGTGAAACGCTAGAAGCAGATCTCATCATCGGCGCAGATGGCATCCATAGTGCTTTACGCACTTTTGTCGTTGGCAAAGAAGTAAATTCAAAACCTACGGGCTCTTCTGCATATCGTCTTATGCTGCCGGTTGACGTTCTCAAAGGTCGTGCTCCCGATTTTGCAACGAACATCGGACCAGAGGAGCCATATACATCGATGATCATGGCTCACGACTGCAGGCTGATCATGGGTCCCGCGCGTGACCGTCAGCTTTACAGCGTTGTTGGGCTCGTACCGGACGATCGTATGAATGAAGACCCTGACAGTGCGCAAAGCTGGGTAACGAAAGGAGATCTGGGGAAGATGTTGGAAACGTTCAAGGAATTCCCTAGCTGGACACGAGACGTACTCCGGAATGCAGACAGTATTGGTCTCTGGCAGTTGCGCGATCTGGATCCATTAGACACCTGGACTTCTGGACGAGCAATACTGATTGGAGACGCGGCGCATGCCATGCTTCCAACCCAAGGACAGGGTGCAAGTCAAGCAATCGAAGATGCGGAAGCTTTAGGAACAATCTGCGCGCACATTACAAACAGACCATCCAAGGAAGATATCGCTACCGCCTTGGACAAGGTTTTCAACTGTCGGTACGAACGTGCTAGCTTAATTCAACGGTTCAGCCGAGAGGCAGCGAAGCCTGCAACGGAAAAAGGTAGCAACATCATTAAGATGTAAGTTAAACCCCGAAATTGGATATTGCTCCCTCTGACGCAGTCTAGGCGCCCTGATGAATTCATGGACTACAACTGCACGTACCAGGGTGCACGGGATTGGGAAGAGAAGCGCTCAATGACAGCATTTACTTCCGGTACGGAATCAGTTGCCGTATCATAGATCCGTCTATGATTGGGGATAGTTAAAAGACTGATATCGAAATCTCACATATGTGCAGACTCGTCTCATGTGTTTTCTATTCTAAATCGAGAGTATTCTAGCATATGCAGTCAGTCAAGTTGTAACATCTTGCAAGTTTTCAAGATAACCATGTAATCTTGACTACTCAAACCTCCACCAGGGATAAACTGAGCGTTACCTTGGCCACCGTAACATACTCATGCTTGTGGAAACTCGGCTGTTCATGTTCCGCCGGCTCGATTGCCGGAACGCCACACGCACCCCGCACGCAAGCGAACCTAGGAGTGCGCCCACTTTCCGGTAGCCGGCAGATGTTATGCAACCATGGGTTTCCCACATTTCCGTTCTTCAGTCTCGCGGCTGCCGGTACGAGATCAGTCGAGATGGCGGTAACACCAACGAATGCACGACCCCCGAAACGTCAGCGAGGCTCTGAAAGCTCTATCAGTGGAGGGTTTCGATGTCAAGTGTGCCACCGGTCCTACGAGCGCGTCGACCACCTGAACCGACACCTTGACTCACGTGAGTACTACACTATCTGCTGCTGGACTCAATCTGATTTGTGAATAGACCGCAATGAGCGATCCTTTCGTTGTGAAGAATGTCCTGCCGCGTTCAATCGCAGAGACTTACTGCTTAGACATGAAGCTACGCACGCAAAGAATGCTGCCGATGGGCTTATTGGTCCCAACCGAGTTGCGGAACGTGCTACCAAAGCTTGCAACTCATGTGTCGTCTCTAAAGTCAAATGTGATAATAGTAGACCTTGCAAACGTTGTCAGAAGAAAGGTTTCGCCTGTATGGCAAAGTCTTCCGGATCATCTCCAGCTCGTCAAGAGGAAGTTGGACAATCACCAACACAGGTGATTTCATTATTTCCAGCGCAGCAAGTCAATTTCGCGCACTTCGAGCCTGGAGTTCAAACGAACAACACCTACCTGGAGGAATCAACTGCTGAGGCACAGGCTCTCCTAGGTCTGTACAATACTACAGAATACAGCCAGCATAACATACCGGCGTTCTTTGAGCAAATCATGGTGCCTGCTCCAGATTTCTTGGGCATGGAGTTCATGCAACCTCCTCCAGATTTAACCACTTGCATGCCTGAATTGGACTGGTTGGGACAGATGGATATCTTCGGAAGCGATTTCACTCCAGCTATCGATCAGATATTGGAAGCCCAAGCTGTACCGGAAGTTAACTTGCTGCCGGAAAATCAGGAAGGTCGTAGCACTGGCATCTCACACGATCGGACTGACAGCAACTCAGCAAAAAGACGACATGCCGTCTTCCAACAGTCACCTTGGTAGGTTACCTCTAACAGTACAACGTAACAGTGCTGATCTTTTCTAGGTTGTGGGTACCTGAGCGTAATCAGCACGCTTTCAGTGAGCATGAGAACATCACACTGGATGAACGGAATGTTGATCTTGCCTCGTCGCCACATATGCCTTATTCATCAAACGTCGTTATCCCGGACAGACTATCAACGGGAGCCCGTGATCGTATTTTCCAGCTTGTTTCAAAAACAGCACGAAGTCAAATCACCATCCCATCTTTCCCCTCAGCAGATTGTGTTGACAAATTGATCAAAGTTGGTATTGCTAAACGAACAGAAACTGATGCCTGGATCCATCCATACACCTTTACTAGTGAAAGTGCGCGGCCTGAGTATCTGACTGCACTGGTGGCTGCAGGATGTGTATGGTGAGCTTATAATTTGAGTTCTTGTGTATTCTAACTGATCACGGGCCTAGCTTCGGTATAACAGCGGTGAATAGGACAGGTTTAGCATTGCAGGAGATAGTTAGAGTGGCGCTGAACAACCTTGTAAGTGCTCGAAAGACCATGGCGGTTACTCAACAATCAATAACAAACCTAAGTCCGAAAACGATAACAGTGTCATACGAGATCTCGAATACCTTCAAGCTTCCATGCTGTGGCTTGATATTGGGGCGTTTTGTGGGTACAGGAGAAAAATGGAGATTGCTGAGAGTAGTCTGCAAACTCTTGTTACGGTAAAGCTTCTGCAGAATGGAATTGATCATGATACTAACATAGCAGGCACTTCGTCGAGCTGGCCGGCTCGACTACGTTCGATATCCTACTATCGCACCTCACGTCGAGGACGGAGATGAGGAGCTACACACCAAATGGCGTCAATGGTGCGAACAGGAGTCATACAAAAGGTATTATCGAAACTGCCTTAACCTGTCGCCAGCACTACTGATGCGGATAGACTGGCATATCATCTATTTGAGCACGACATGCACATGACCATGGTCAAGCATAGACCGCCGCTGATTTCATATGCCGAACTGACGCTAGCCCTACCTGCGTCCAAGACACTATGGCTTGCACCTTCAGCAGAAGTATGGAGAACACAATTTCTCGAAGCCAACGTTGCAACAAAATCGACTTCCTTAAGGACCTTGCTAAAGGACGAAACTGCGATACTTTGTCTACCTTCCGACATAGATGCACAAATAGCCAGATCAGCATATCTCCATGGTATTGCCGCACAGATATGGGAGCATGCACAGCAAGCTATGCTGTTGCAAGAGAGCAGCGATCCGTCATCTCAGCTTTGGGCACGCTCACGTCAGCAGAAACTGTGAGCTCCACAAGTTACCTTCAATGAACGCAACTGACACTCTAATAGCTACCAGTGTCTACAGCGTGACGATTTCTTGCCTGACAGGTCTCCTGCTGTAACCCGCGTGTTTCATCAATTCCTACAAATGTTTCTCCACGTCAACCTCGACCTCATCACACGATTTGCAGGCAAATGCGGCGAAAATGCTGCTAATAACGCATATATACACCTCTCACCCTGGAGTCAGACAAAAGAAGCCAGGATAGCAATTTGCCATGCGGGACAAGTCGTACGAGCGGCTCGATTGATTCCTCCGTATCAGATCCGTGGTCCTGACTCCTTCATGCTATACCATGCCATAATGGTGTTATGGACATACAGCATGATGGTACGGGATCGAGCAAAGAAAAGCGGAACTACTACGCCACTTCGTGCACACAAAACCTCTTCACCTGGCGAAGTCATCTACCTTGACGATGCCACTCAAGAAAACCAGAGTGATGTTGATGCGTTCATTCTCATGAACAGTGGCACTCCGTGTCTTCACATCATTTCCACGCATCAATCTGTCACAATTGAGTCTGGGTCTACGAACCGTCCTGAGACCTGCAACCTCCACAATCCTCCGCAGGTTATGAAGGTGGGTGTGGCACTTCTTGATGCGACACATCCCGATGTTGACCGTGAAACTGGGCCGCCCCTCATGAAAGCTTTGTGCGGACTGATGGAAGAGTTGGGAGGTTTGCGTTAATGAATGAGGCATTTCAGATCTGGGAGACTACAATTTATCTCATGTGAAAGTAGCGGGAACTTAGACCGCAGAATATCGAATCAACCACCAAAACACCAACTGGGCTCGATCCCGTTTCAAACATCAAACAGGCTTCACTTCCATGTCGCATCCACTGTAGCCGTGCTTGCGCAGCTGCGCGGCACAGTGTAAACTCGGTTTGCGCCAGACTCGTAGGTTACAGCACCACTGCTCTCCACCCTGATGAACTTGTACTCAATGCTGGTACCGGCAGGCAAGTTGATCGTAGTTGTCCAGAGAGGGTTGGCTGATGTGTACTTGGAGGCGGAGAGCGCTGGTGCGTTGGCAGTATTCCAGCTACCCAGCTGCGCGATGGATCCTGCGATTTTCACCGTCTGACCAACAACTGTAGTAGTTTTAGAGTTGAATGTCACGGCGACTGTCGCCACAGGACTCGCACATCCAGTAGCTGAGGGTGCTGCTACTGTGGAAGAAACTTTGGTCGTAGTGGGTGCCTTGCTGCTAGTAGGAGGGTTGGTGCCGGATGACCCAGTGATCTTGATATCGGCACAGGTTAGGTACACTTGCGGTGTCTGGAACGAGTTCCATCGGAATGACAGTAGTGTGTGATTCGAAACGTAGTTTGGGATCTTGATCCTCGAAGACACCTAGCGTTGCGTCAATGCTGGACATCGTTGATGCAATAGGGGCTAAGACTTACTGTGTAACCACCAGCAATGCTTGTGTAGCAAGAGTTCAACGGAGCGTTGTCTACACCCTTACACTTCGTGTCCTGGAATCCCTTACACGTGAACCAATCGTTCCTCCAGCAGGCCTGTCCCTGTGTACAGTCTGGGCTGTATCCACACGACTGGCCGCTCACATCCGTGCAAGGAAGCGTTCCAACCTGGAAGCAATCCTCAGCGGCCTGCTTCTCAGCGTCAGTGGGCAAGTATCCAGGTGTCAGGAATTTGTTGACAAGAGCCTGGTCCTGGCATATGCGATAGCTGAACATTCCTCCATGATCGCCCTATTTGGGGTGTCAGATACGTGTTGGTAGTTGTGGTGGATGTGCGCTGGGAGTAAATAACGTACGTTGTTGTCAACACACCACTGTACATCTACAACATCGCCACCTTTATACTCGATCACGGGTGCGGAGCCCCAGCGTGGTCCCGGCTGGTTATAGTCAACGCTGACACGCGCATTATAACCGCAAGGTCCGCTACGACCGACTTGAGCAGCATCAACATCAGGCCAGGCGGTTACGGGCTCGAGAATTGTGCATTCAGGACAGGTATCCGCTCCGCTCTGTCGAAAACTATGAGCTGATGCGTCTGACTCAGAGGATTCATGGGCACGTACCTGAGCATTGAGGCCTGTACGGCTCATAGGTTGGGATAGATAGCCATGGGCTTGAACACTGGCCGCAAAGGCAAAGGCTTGTACTACAGCCCACTTCATGATGGCGTGTAAAGGTTTTAGGGAAGGGTCAGGTACTTGAGTTGATGCTGTGGCACTGAGATCAGAACAGTCAAGCACTGGTGTTTTATAGAAATGATGCTTCCAACAAAACTTCTCTCTTGACTCTAACTACCATTGAGATTCTCCGTGGTATGATATCGCTGTGTTTGCCACTTTCATAATAGTCGCAAAGTGATATATTGCAGCATCTCTGTTATTTGCCCATAGTCGGAGTATCCACAATGATTCTTGAATGATGATGTTCTGGTAGTCACGAGAGCGTCTATATTCTTGCGGCCCGCGGTCCTGGATAAAACAATCACACCAAAACCACGAGACGAAAACGCGGGGCTCCACACCCGAACCTGGTACTATGCAGCAGAACCCGGCTCAGGTACGATATGACAAGCATACGAGAAGCGCCACATCGACCAACTGTAATCCCGATTTCGTTCAATATCTCGCTTACATCAAAGTGCCGAGGTTTTTGTCGTCATGAGTGGTGCTGAGATCTTTGGAAAGCGGGAGATGAACTTTTGGTGCGATGTCGATCGCGGACGTATCCCCGGAAGCAGGATGAGTGAAGTTGTGAAACAGTGACGCTAAGATGAACTAAGCTTAAACAACTTCTTGTTCGAGTTAGGTGCCCGTTTGATCTCCACACCCCGCAATGTAAAGAAGATTATTTCCCGTGGCCACGAGACAAACTCCATGCGAGATACTCGGTCCGAGACGTGAAATACCAGTCTAGCGGCTGTACTACAAAGGTGTGAGTGGACGATTCTCGGACCGCGGACGTAGCGTGCTTACGCCGTCAGGCACAACGTACTTCCGCACATGACCGCAGCCTCTGCACGAATAGGTGCGCAACCTCGACAGCGCCGTTGGGCCTCATGATTCATTGTGTTGTGGAGAGACACTTCCGGCCATCCCCTAGAATCGCTGATCCAAGAGATACGTCTTGGTGAGGTGAACGGTGGAGCATCAACTATATATTGAGCTTCGAAGTAACGCGGAAAAAAGACCGAAACCAGAAGCCCAAAACTTTAACCACAAGAGCAGAGTTGTCAAGATGTCCTTCTTGCATTTTATCGTTGCCTTCCTCTTTCAGATATGCTGCGGGATTTGTGCAGATACTTCTGCATGGAAATCGCGTAGTATCTACTTCGCACTCACAGACCGTGTGGCCCGCAGCAGTAGCGATACGGGGGGCGGCTCATGCAGCAACCTTGGTAAATACTGCGGTGGCACGTTCAAGGGGCTCGAATCGAAGCTCGACTACATCAAAGGCTTAGGCTTTGACGCCCTATGGATCACGCCTGTAGTTGCAAGTATGTAGGAGTAGTTCAGACTTGCGAACGATGAGCACTAACTTCTGAGTAGACAGCGCGGATGGATACCACGGATACTGGGCGCAGGATCTGTATGCGGTGAACTCCAATTACGGCACTGCAGCTGACCTGAAGAGCCTCGTTAACACAGCTCATGCTAAGGTGAGCACTCACGTGGCGAAATTTTCCTGTGTGGCTACTTACCGATGGACAGGGCATGTATGTTATGGTCGATGTGGTGGCAAATCATATGGGGTTTGCCAACATTGCCGATAACCGCCCTGCACCGCTTAACCAAACCTCAGCTTACCATCCTGCCTGCGACATCGATTACTCGAATCAGACTAGTGTTGAGCAATGCCGAATTGCAGGCTTGCCAGACATCAATACTCAGAGCTCTGAAATCCGCACACTGCTTTACACTTGGGTTCGCTGGCTGGTGACGGAGTATGCTTTCGACGGTGTGCGTATTGACACCGTCAAGCACGTCGAGAAAGACTTCTGGCCAGGGTTTTCGTCTGCTATTGGAGCATACGCGGTTGGAGAGGTGTTTGACGGAGACCCAACGTATCTCGCCGGATACGCCAGCTTGATGCCTGGCCTGCTCAACTATGCTGTTTATTATCCAATGAACAACTTCTACCAGCAAAAAGGGTCATCGCAGGCGCTCGTGGATATGATCAACACGGTCAGCTCAACCTTCCCAGATCCCGCAGCACTCGCAAATTTTATCGATAATCACGATAATTCAAGGTTTCTGAACCAGAAGAACGATCAAACGCTGCTCAAAAACGCATTAGCCTTTGTCATCTTGTCTCGAGGTATTCCCATTCTGTACTATGGTACAGAACAGGGATACGCAGGTGGCGCTGACCCAGCAAACCGCGAAGATCTGTGGCGTAGCAACTTCAACACCAACTCAAACCTGTACCAAGCTATCGCCAAGGTAACTGCTGCGCGCAAGTCTGCTGGCGGCCTAGCCGGCAATGACCATACGCACTTGTATGTGGCTGATACTGCCTACGCTTGGAGTCGAGCCGGAGGAAACCTGATCGTACTTACGACCAATGCTGGAGGTAGCTCAAACGCCCAGCATTGCTTCAATACACAAAGAGCCAACGGCCGCTGGACTAACGTTTACGGTAACGGCGCAACAGTGACTTCTGACGGTAACGGACAAGCTTGCGTCAACGTAGTGAGCGGCGATCCAATTGTCCTTCTCGCAACCACTGCTTCGTCGACAACTTCGCCTAGAACTTCTGGAACGCCGACGACTCTTCTTAGCCAAGTCGGCACTGCATGTCCAACTGCAGTTTCCGTCTCTTTCACAGAACGTGTGGTCACCTCAGTGGGTGACACTATCAAGATCGTCGGCAACACTGCGCAGTTGGGCAACTGGAATGCTGCCAGTGCACCTGCTTTGTCAGCCTCACAGTACACGTCCAGCAACCCAGTCTGGACCATCACCTTGAAGATGACATCAGGACAGGCTGTACAATACAAGTTCGTCAAGGTATCGAGCTCGGGTGCATTGACGTGGGAAAGCGATCCGAATAGAGCATACACTGTGCCAGCTTGTCAGGCTAGTGCTTCGGTGAGTAGTGTGTGGCGATAAGAGTCTCGTATCGTTTTCTGGTAAACAGTTTGGTTGTTTTGTCGGTCTTCTTTTCCGTGGATGTGTGTTTCGTATTCGAGAACTGAGAGTTAGTCCTCCATGTTGCAAAGGAGGGCTGGTGGAAACGTCACGCGTGTCGCGTCTCGCGTCGTGTTCGCGCCGCACACGCCAAGCCACTAGCGGGGCGGAAGGGCAACCCGTGTTCAACACTTTTCCATTCCTTCCCCATCTAGAAATACTGCTCTGCGTCATCATTTCTGTCTTACTTCGTACGAAGAAGCTCGTTTTTATCGGTGGAACACTTGTGCAGCACTACCCTAGGAAGCAACAGAACAACGACATTACTATACTTCAAAGCTACTTAATATACATGCTAGTAGTAAAAGATGCTACTTTATAACGAGTTTTGATCGTGAACAGACTAATCGCTTGCGAAATTGAGGAATTCGAGGCAAGGCTCACTATTCTGTTCGCCTTCCCACCTACTTACCCTGTACGCCTTCCTATTTACTTACACCTTCCCACTTACTCACACCTTTTTACTGCCTACGCCTTCCCACTTGCTCACTCAATCACTCACGTGATCTAGGGCATCTTATCGTCCTAATTAGGTAGCTTTTTTCAACGAATTAATTGTCCCGCTCTTCCACCTGCAAATCTAATTACAGTGCAAAGCTCGTTCCTCAGCTCAATTACTAGGTGCCTTCTAGTGACTAGTAATAGTGTTGCGTGTATGGAGCGTACAGATTGTTCTAATGTCCTCAGGAGGTATGCGGTCAATAACAACGAGGTTCTTCGTACATGCGACAAATCGAGAAAATCCCTCGTCTGACTTGCTCGTACACGATGTCAATCGTGGCATCATCTTTGCTGAGACTGAGGTTGTCACACCCTTGTCACATGCCAGCAACCTGCCTATCGAGGGCCTATTCCATCTCAGGATCCTCTGTTGTCAAGTTTTACATCTACTATAGGATGATCCGGCTACTGCCGTATCTACAAAGGTAGTGTGGCAGCCATGCGGCTTCAGCAAGGCGACGAGCTGATCTGTAAGTTCCCAAATTCTTTGTTTGGCTGGCACAGATCCAGCATGAGAGCAGCACTACAACTCTCAAGGCTGATCTTCTTGGGATTAAAGTTCGCTTGAGAATACTGCCCCAGATGTACAAAACCTGGACCGTAATAGAGGGGCAGAAGAATCTGGTCAGCGTGCAAGATACAGTCAGTTTACACGCATGTCTCAACTGGCTTTGTGGGAGCATGTTTACTTCATGTCTAAACGACTGGCACGTCTATACTGGAGATTTCTTCCCATCCTCTGAGTCGCTAGCATATGTCACTGTATGGGTTACTTCAACGCTCCTCACAATTCCACCGGCCTGAGCGGGCTGCCTTTCTAATGAGGATTTCACCTGTGTCACCAGTTCGGCCTCATCGGACCAAGTTTCAAGCCCGTCATGTTTCTTCCCCTTCCCTGTTCCCATATGCGTAGACTTGAACGCCGACAGCTTGTGGGTGCCAGATGCTTCGTGTCGAACATCTGTCCCTCGGGAGGAGCCATAACCGACTCGATCCCTAAGAATGTTGAACTGGGCAACGAATGCGGGTAGACAGGTGCATATTAGTGCGATACCGGCTTCGGCGTTCCTATTGCATGTTAGTTGGGCTTGCTCAAGCGTTCTATCTACTTACCCAGATAGCACAATCTGTACAAATAATATCGTCGTATCCTTGGACTTTCCATTTGTCAAGATCAGATTTAGACGCCAGCCACTGAAGGCCGTTGCGAGACCACCAACAGCCAACATACCACCCACACGAATCTTCTTTCTTGCTGGCAGTTGCAGCGACCATGTCAACGGAAGAGGCATCACAAGGATGATGGCATCAGTGACGGTACTGATGATCGAGTCGGCAGTGATGACTGCTGATTGGTTCAGGCACTTGCTCTGGTCGCCCTTCCAGTATGCTGCAATGGGCCAACATATCCGGATCTTCAGGATGAGGGAAACAATGTAGTACACAACAAGCAGTCCACCAAGGGCATAGATACCCTGTATCCTTTTTTTGTACGGGGAGAAAATACGGGCGATGAGAGTGAGAAGGCTCAGCTTGATGGCCAAGGTCATTGGAGCGTAGATTACTGTAGTGGCGTATCCGGTTTGGAGGAACTTCTCCAGCATCTCTGTGGAGACGTCCCATATGTGGTAGCCTCCCCCATATGAACTCACTGACAAAGTCAACACTTGCAACCCAAACAAAAAAGCAAGGGAGATCAGGAACATACAAAAAAATCCAGTTATGCAGTACCCAGTCATCAGAAGCCATGATGCGAAGGTTAAGTCTGCCACATGTCAGTCTCCCAGCGCTTCAAAAGGTCCGACTATACTCACAATCATCCACAGCCAAATCTAATCCTACTGTTCTGAACTTGTGGTATCCTCTGATCCACACGAATATTGTACAAAAAGTCAACGTCAGAGCTTGGGTGACGCTATTGACAGTATTGATGACATCCTGTGGTTTCTCCAGATTAGAGGTAAAGCCTGGTGGAGGCGACGCAGCTGCGGTCGTCATCTTGCTGAGCACTGATTTCACGGTCAGTTACATGGCCTGCTGTGTGAGGATGGGAAGTCATTCACCCTATATATGCTAACAAGACTGCACCTTACGTCTCCGCTGCAGGTTGCACGCATCGCGGCAGGCTATAATGGCCCTATATACGGATTCATGCCGAAACGCCCAAGTTTTTCATGCGACAGAAGATCTTTTCCTTCCCAAAGTACTGGGTCTCACTCAGGAGAAGTATTCACATGAGTCGTCTCATACCACTGCACGGTGCGCAGCACGTTCTACATGCATCTCACGTGTACGGCAACCCTAGGAACGCATGTCGTAACGCAAAAGAGGATCGCACATTTAGATAATAGGAAATCACCAATCAACTACCACGTACATAGTTCCGCTCTTCTAGGCAGCACGCGGCATATGCAGAGCCGAGCTTACTCTGCCCTCGTCATGTTCGAAGTTGAGTGGCCGCTTGTTGGCCAAAGCGAACATCAATGATTGTGAGCGGCACTCACCCCTGTACCAAAG
>Ga0181470_100331_pt1 | contig 12413 bp, 9 predicted proteins | sample InSIn5SAF170_FD_119082 | JGI IMG/M metagenome (GOLD analysis project Ga0181470, IMG submission 119082) | Clean room microbial communities from NASA Spacecraft Assembly Facility at Jet Propulsion Laboratory, Pasadena, California, USA -... ...
GCGGCAAAGTGCAAGAAGCCTTTCACGCCAGCCTCTGGCAGCACTCCTGCCTCAGCCACGTGTTGTACAACCGATTTCACGTTGGCAGAGTTCCGAACCCTCTGTGGTAGAATGGACGGCACCCCAAATCCTAATGCAACCTCTGTTGCAAACTATTTGACCACTCCAAACTACAGAACCGACTTGTAAGTACATATGCTGACGCTCATATTTATATCACGTGCACGATCTGTTGATATCTGTTTACTTGACATTTCTAATGTTTTCCGCAGATACTCAACTTGTGGAACACTCATCACCCACGCTGAGAGTATCAAGCTCATCGACAGCTATGGTCTCCAGTTCACTCCAGAACTCAAGACTCTATCCGTACCTATGCCATGGAATGGTTACACCCAAGCACAGTACGCTCAGGACCTGATCAATGAGTACAAGAAAGCCAAGATCGACCCATCGCGCGTCTGGCCTCAATCTTTCCTCATCGACGACGTCTACTACTGGATTAAGGCTGAGCCAAAGTTCGGCAAGCAAGCAGTCTACCTTGATGAGCGAGTCGACACTCCAGCTGGCTACGTCAATGCCACCGCCTCACTTCCTCAACTCAAGAAGAACGGCATCAACATTGTTGCTCCAGCTATGTTTGCACTTACCAAGCTTGATGCCAACAAGAAGATTGTTCCATCTGAGTATGCAATTGCTGCCAAAAAAGCCGGTCTCAAGATGATCGCTTGGAGTTTTGAGCGTTCCGGTTTCTTGAACACTGGTGGTGGATACTACTATGACTATGTCAAGGAGGTCATCAACAATGATGGAGATATGTATACAGTCTTGGATGTCTTGGTCAAGAAGGTTGGGGTGCCGTCCATTCTACCACAGAGGGTTCGGAACTCTGCCAACGTGAAATCGGTTGTACAACACGTGGCTGAGGCAGGAGTGCTGCCAGAGGCTGGCGTGAAAGGCTTCTTGCACTTTGCCGCGAGCTCTGGTCTCTTGAGGACATCGGTAGTCGTGTGCAAATCACAGTCAGAGTGCCTTTTGTCTAAGTTAGTACCAATCGGACAATTTGATCTTGATCGAGTAAAGAATGAGATATCTATCCTCTTCCGTACCTGCAAACGAGTTTCTTGTCCTTGGTTGGGCTCACGTCGCACTCAATCACACCTGCACCTTGTCTTGCAGCTGCTTTATAGCTCTCGACAGTGTGCTCAGGGAACTGGAGAGGAGCTCCTCGGTGACCAATGCTGAAGCTAGAAGTCTTGAATGGTCCCTCAGAGCAAGAAGCAAGTTTGTTCTTCAGTGATCCGGCATCCATGTTGTCGACCAAGAAATATGGTCTATCTCCAACCTGGACATTGAGCTTCTTGTGGTTATTAGTTCTGGCATCGAGAACACTATCTGCAGGGAGAGCAGCGCTCAAGCCCAGGAAAAGGGTGACGGCAGCAACAGAGTAAACCATGATGATTATGAGAACACGAACAAACTTGGTATATAAAAGGGACGAGCGAGAAGAGATGGCTGAGATGAGAGGGACATCACTATCATCGCGGGACAGCTTGATATTTAAATACTGCAACACCCCACACTTCGCACCGAGCATAATCGCTCAGCAAGCCCGCTGGTGATCCCGGCTCGTTACCTGTTCGTGGCAGGTGAGAATCGCTTGTTAGCATCATCAAATAAAAGGAGGCTTGCAAAGTCTCTTCGCACGAGATTGCTTGATTCTATACACGTGCATGAACAATCCTGGACAGTCGCGCTGCGGGGTCAGGGACTGCAGCTCGCACGATCTTGCTCGAGGATGCTTGATTGGCAGAATGATAACTGCCAAGGGAACTTGTTATCAACTATCCTCGTCGACTCCGATGTACCTGGAAAACGTGGAATCATACATTTCTAAAGTGACGGCTGGACCTGATCGAATGTGGATGTTGGTGAGCATGCAAGTCAAGCGAGGTGTCGAGGATAGGAGTGGATTTCATGGAATCGTTGACAGCATTGAGCTTGGCATGCTGAACATCCTTACCACAATCCGTTCTTGTCACTCCTTCTCCGAGATAGCCTGCATGCATAAACAAGTTCTCATGGGTGTCTGACTCTGCAGTGCAATAGTTACAAGGTTTGAATGCTACATATATTGACATGAAAAGTACATATTCATACAACGTGCCAGCTTCCGGTGCTTCTTAAAAGCATTTACAGCAAGACGAGCAGTCGTTTCTTCAATCTTCCTTATCAGTTGGGACATGCTCATCAGAAGTCTAGGACATGAACCCAGTCAAATCTATCTGGCCAGCACTTGCCTTCTCTTTGTCGAACCAATATAGACTCATTCGAGTGTTACCACCACAAAACTGACTCGAATTACCTGGGCAGGAGAAATCACATTCTGTATCACTCACGTTCTCACCAGGAGTGCCTGTACTGCTGCTTGCAGCGAAATTGATGGTGTTACCACACCAACATTCCCGCCCGTATTCTACACCTGCATATTGGTAATTCCAGCACGCACTCAGACATCGATCAATAGTCATGCTGACGCTGTTTTCGATTTGAGATGTGAATAGTCTCCCGGGAGAGGGCTCAGATACGCAGGAATAGTAGGTGAAATTGACATTTCCTTGAGACACGACAGGCGGTCCGGTATAAATGGGTACTCCACCGGGGGTGGTAGTGGTGCTTGTGGTCGTCGAGCTTGTGCTGCTGCGGACTGTGGTAGTAAAGCTTGAAATGACAGCTATGGTGGTTGTCGAAGAGATTGAGCTTGAAAAGGTTGACGAAATCGATGATGATCTACTTGAAATTTGAAGTGTCGTACTTGATGACAAGGTGGTCCTTATCGATGAGCTTGAGCTTGATGTCAATACCGAACTTGAAGTGAGAGTCGAACTGGTTGGCGTGACGGTAGTAGTTGATGTCACAACGTCCTTCCGATAAACGTTCAGACGGTTACCATCACCACAAAGTTGGGATTTATCAGCTGCACAGGGCATGGAACACTCTGACTCAGCTACTTGCGCCGCAGCAGGGTTCAGGATATCGCCACACCAGCACTCCCGTCCGTATTGAAGACCAAAGTATAAGTAAGCGGCACAGTTGCTGGCGCAGAGTTGAGCTGTTTGTAGGTCAGAAGGGAAGCTAGCTAGAGATAGAGCTCGACCAAGTCCTTGTCCAGCAGACTCTAGATAGCAGCCTTGATATGCATATGTGCCTACCGTTGGTGCAGCCACAGGGCCGGTGACAATTGATGAAGTCGAAGCTCTGGTAGTTGAGCTCGAAGCAGAAGTGATACTACTCGATGGGCTGATCGTAGTAGAGGGCGTGATAGAGGTCGTGGTTGGCACAGTCGTTGTTTGGGAAGACGTAGATGAAACGAGGGTACTACTCGACAAAGTATTGGAGCTCTGAGAGCTGCTCAATGATGTTGTGGCTGAGGATGTTCTCACTGTGGTAGACGACGTGACGAATGATGTGGTCGAGGATGACGTCTGTAAAGTCGAGCTTGAAGTCGTCTGCGAGGAAGTCTGAACTGAGCTTTGTGTTGTGCCGCTGGACGCTGGTGTACCAGCACGATAGACATTCAACCGAGAACTACCTCCACAAAACTCCCCAGGCTTATCCGCGCAGACGATCTTACAATCGCTGGCAGGTGCAGGAACAGCTCCAACACCAAACGTATTGCCACACCAACACTCTTGTCCATACTCGAGCCCAGCGTATAGATAATTCTTCGCAGCACATCCAGCGACACAAGTAGCAACATGCTTATTACCAGCAGGCATAGCGAAACCATTAGGCAAAGCTCTTCCTGTTGTCGCCTCGGTATAACATCCAATACTGGTGTAGCCACCGACGCCTGGATTCACAATTGGCCCGCCCGTAGGGACTGGTGTTGAGGTTGTTGTCGATGTTCCGGGACTGGGGATGGTGCCATTTGAATTATATCGCTCAATATCAGCAAATAGAGAGATGTACGATCTTCCCGCGCCCCATCCTTCTCCATTACCACCACAAGTTTGCAACAATGCTCCGCTGCAGTCATAATTGCAGTTAATGTCATCGGCCCTTTCTACCGGGATTGTGTTGCCACCCCAGCACTCTCTGTGGTATTGCGTTCCGCAAAAGATCGCACCACGTGTGCCGCATGTCTCTGTGCACATGGAGATTGTGTTGGTTGCACTACCGTAGTATTGATTACTTAGTTGTCTTCCAGGGTTGTTCTCGACATAGCATCCGATGTAGCGATAACGTCCTTGACCGTTGCCATTACTCTGGAAAGGCGCAGATTGTTCCGCCGCACCATTGCACTCGAATTCGATCACACGCTTACCGGCACCATCATTGATATTCAATATCCACTCAGCATATCCAGGAATAGGATCGACATTCCATTGTGACTTCGGGACCGAGCAGTACAAGGTGGCAGAAGCAGATTCTCCTGCGGCGAGACTTGTACCCTCGGCTAGATCAACCTGATTGTTGGCATTGATTATGCCTTGACTTCCAAACGGAGGCTTCGAGACGGTCAATAGTAGGGGGGCACTACTCTTCTCGGCAACATTTGTTATTCTCATTCTCAGAGATTTTGTGTTCCCCTGATACACAGTCCCGAAAGAGAACTTCTTAGTAGGATCATATGTCACCCACCCAGTTTCGGTTTGAAATTCCAAGAGCGTCACTGGAGGATCACCTGATGAACCAATGATCTGGAAGACTTTGTTGCCGCCGTTAGAAATGAATTGAATCCAAGCCACATAATCGCCAGTGGTTGATGTATCAAAATTTACCCTCAGGGTCGCGGTTGATTGTGCTGGAACGACGGTTGGTAAGTTGATCAATGTGAAAGGACCAATCTTGATGTTCGGTCCAGCCGCAGCACTTTGTGTAAAAGGCCCCTCACTACTTTCAAAATTGTAACCTATTCTGCTTATTGTCAATGGCTGGTTTCCAAGATTGCTGAGAAGCACCGATTGCTCAATTCCATTTGGATTCTCCCCAGTCACAGCTCCACCGAAGGACAACTGCACTGGAGAGGTCTGTAGAAGAGCAGCGGCGCTTTGCCCTGTGCCTCGAAGTGTAACTGGTGTATCTGCGCTGAACCCAACAGTGCCGCTAGTAGTAATTAGAACATCAGCAGAGAGTATTCCCACCTCTGCTGGCTTGAAGGCTGCTTGAAACGTGAAGGACGCGCCTTTGTTAAGCTGAAGTGGCGTTAATGGGACATTTGTGATGACAAAGTTGTTCTTTGCAATTGGGTATGCAATAGATGTGATCGTTAAAGCAGTTTGAGCCACGCATGTAATCGTCTTGGCTGCACTTGTAGCGCCCAGCTCGAGAGCATCAAAGGTGTTGTCATTTGTACAGGTCAATGGGAGATTGATCGGCGATCCAAATCCGTAGAAATACCCGTTTGTAGTTCCCATATATGCACGTCCGTCACCAAACACAGGTCGGTTGAATTTTGTGACATAATTGATGTTAAAGCGCTGGAGCTGAACTAAGAGACCATTTTCTGGCACAGCTTTGTAGATGCGTAAGTTTCCATTCTCGACATCGCTGGTCCACACCAGACCAGTTCCAGGCTGACCGTTGAGTGAAGTTGTAGTGCCATGGCCAACACCTATTCTACCAGCATTCTTTGTTGGAGCTTCGGCTACCTTGGTGAAGAATGGGACTCCAGCATCACAGCTGAACTTGAAGACAGCAGTCGCACGAGTCACAACTATAGAGCGTTAGTCAAGAGAACTTCTGGGAATACAAGGAACTGTCCTACCATTTATGTAGATATACCCGCCTTCTAAAGGATAGACTCCTGCACCAGCATATACCGAAGCACCATGCTCATACGTCTGCAACACAGCATCGAGTCTATTGGGCCCATTCCTATAGCCACCCATATCATCCAGGTTCAACCAATAGGTCTTGCCTGTCTTGCCAGTGATGACACCAATTCGCTTCACATCTCCGCAAGCGAATTCTTTTGGAAGGATTTCCAATGGAGAGGTACCCAAGTCTTTGTCATCGCCATCAAGCGCTTTTTTTTCCCAGGGGATGAAAAAGTCGACGACTTTCACACTTCCATCATCGGCAATCGTCATATGCACGGCGGATTGCTCAAGTGCCGAAGGAGGATTACGGCCATTGACCGGGACAAGGTCTAGCTGGGAGGCATACCCGTTGCCTGTAGCAAAGAACATCGACCCAGCATCATCCGAGGCGAGACCGCCGCCTGACATCCAAACTCCCGCGCCCTCAACTTCGTTGGTGACTCCTAGTCCCTGAGTGGCAAATCGTGCAACATTCTGTCCAGTCGTCTTATCCCAACCCATAATCCATCCAGTAAAGTTGTACATCACGCAATGAGATCCAAGACCAGCGTAAATATAGTTGCCATAGTGCAAAAGAGCTGGACGCTGATGATGGATGCCTCCGTTGAAGATTCTAGATGGATTGTTACTTGCAGAGGTCCCTTCAAGGTCAACGGGAAAATTGGGTCGTTCTGATAAGTCCTCCACACTTACTGCGTGGAGTATTTGTCTTCCAGCAGGACGGCCTTGAGCCACTCCAATTTTGGTTTGGTCAACATATGTCTTAGCTATCATGTACCACGTCCCAGTTGCAGGATCAATCACGCCTGTGCCGGTCACACCAATGAGAGGATTGATGTCTGCACAAGGGTAGAGGTCAGTGACATTAAAAGGTATGTGCAAATTCCGTGATGCGACAATTACGCCGGTCTTAGCATCCAATTTATAGCTGTGACAGTACCAGATTAGCACAGAGAGAGAGAAATGGGTCGGAGACTTTCACGTCGGTCAGATGAGGACGCAGAATTAAGTACATCCTCGATTGTCGAACATGAATCACCCCGCTCAGTTGAACGTGTAACACGCGGTACTTACAGATTATTCTGCGTGGTCGCAAGATAAACGTATTGGATACCATCAGATGCTGTATATACCAAAGGTTGCGAGTATATCTGTTCTGCTTCCTTGCTATATGCACCTGGCAATAAAGTTCTGAAGATCTGGCCAAAGGATGCGCCGCCTACGATGGCAGGGTCCATGTTATGATTTCTAGTGTAATGTCAATATTGTACTTATCTGCGGCCTTCTGCGCTTCTCGTCTAGCATAATCATTGTGTGAGCACATACGTCTGATATCCTGTTCTTGAATTATCCCCACCCCATGTAATGGTATCTGTGAGACCAAGAGCTTCGACATGATTGCAAAATAGTGCCAAAATTGAGAACAAAACGAGTGAACTGACATAAGTCAAGTGAGACATCTTCGATCCTGGAGCTTAAGGAGTGACTGGATCGTCCGCAAATGAAGAAGTCTTCACAAATAAACGTACTCTTTAATAAGAAAAAGAGAGAGAGCCTAAGAATGGGTCTTCCTACATGCGGTATACATGGGATGGACTTCTTTTCCGAGCTAACCATTATTTGTAAGATCTCCTTCAGGCTAGACAGTTGGACGAGCTTCTAGCTCTTGGTAGTACCAAATTGGTACTACCCTTGATAGACTACAATCGTGTACTGAGATCAAGGGCACCGTATCGGACAATTGTTTGGCAGTCTTGGTTTTTGAAATGAGTGCTTCGAACTCCGTGACCCCTCATACGACTTTGTGAACAGCTCTTCGCAGGATCAACGTGGCAATACTAAGGACAAGATGATCGCCCACCAGCTTACTCAAACAGACACGCTTGAACTCCGTGTTATCACCCTCAGTGGTGGTGTGATGGAAGTGGTGAAGCAAGATTGCCATCAGGCACATCATGTCCGGATCATGTCTACCAACATGATCCCTGAGTGCCAATAGTGGTAGAAATTAAACCACAACCCCATACTAAGCTTCGCGGACTGTTGCAAAGATATCATTGAATGTTTAGTGCTTCTCGTCTTACACATTGTCTCTCGTGGAGAGGTCTTTCCTATTAGGGTCTTGTATGAATCAATGCCTTCAACCTCGTTCCTGGGTCTTCTGGTACTGCTGGTGCATGTCGAGACTCGACTGACGAACATCCCCCTATCTTTCAAATTTGGAGATAAGTGGGTCAACAATTTCCCAGAAGAGGAAGCTGTACCTGTCAAACGCAAGACCGTATATGCATGAAAAAGTCGGGTAAGCTCTTGTGTCTCGACAATCCTAGCATCGCAAAACCTCTTAGCGAAGTCTCCGCCTTCATGGTTCTTACCGAGCGCTCCGCCACGTGGTGGGAGGTATGTATGAAAGTTTGATGTAGCCAATTCGAAGAACAATCGCCATTGAAAACACAATTTCGGAAGAATATCGGCAGTCTTCAATGTCAGAAAATGGCATGTTACGAGGTTTGTCGTCGCATCATCATAGTCGTGTGCCGATTGAGGTCTAGTAAGATTAAGTGCTTCGTGACCGGCTTGGCGTTTGATCGGGTAACCGCTTCATATCCGTATAATGATTGATGGTTCTAGTCAAAGAAGTGGCAACAAGAGTCCTTTGCTTTTGGATGAGAAAGATTATAGGTCGCGATGTGGAGGGACTCACTACGTGTGAATAGGCAAGTGGTCATGTGACTAGGATATTGTGCTATTAGGCGCCCTGCAACTTTATGAAGATATCTGAGATGTTGTTTTCAGTATGTTAGTAGTTTAGTTTGCAAAGGTAACATCTGAAACACTCTCTCAAGACGACATAGGGACAAGCCATGCTTCAATGGAAATGAGGGCTTTGTGGTCTGTAGGAGTGACGGTGTACGAACTGACTATATATGTGTATGACTGACTTGAGCAGCTAAAGCGTTTATGTCACGGAATCGTCGAAGTGACAGTGCCTTGGTGGTCTACATGCTATTATTGGAGCAATTTCTGTATTCACACGTGCAAATCGAGGCTTCACTATTCATTGAACCACCACCAGCGGAAACACTATGACGACTCAACATATGTATTTCGAATCAAGTCTTGAATGAGTGTTTACAACCGTGACGATTTTCATCCGATGATTTGGAAAGTCAAGGAGAACTGAACAAAACGACCATTGTCGGAAGGCACACGTGCCGTACTTGACCACCCTAAAAATTATCGTCAACTCCCAGCACCCGGAAGATATAAGGATGCCACGATCCTCATTCGACTCTCGATTTCACGTTCACTCTCTCAAATTACCATAAAAGAGCGGCAAAGGGGATTTGACTTCAGTCTAGACGACATCTCGTAATGAGGCTCCCTTCCTATTTCGAGGCTATTCATTGTCGCTCCTATCACATGGCTGCATGAATCAAGGTCCTCGCAAAACTCATACGGTCAAGCAAAGAGTGGAGTCTTGAACACCATGTCCACGTCGGATTGTTGACATGTGTTATGAACCTTCACTTCTCGGTGTCTTTTGGAACAGTGGAATTCGTTCACCACACAGAAATGACTACAGTCCGGTCCTGGAGGCATCACGAAGCATGAGTGGATTCAAAAAACAATATGAGCGAGCACGAAGAAGAGATTTGGTTGCAATGAGTACATTTATTTTTTGGACGGAGTCAAACCTTTCCAAGGTCTTTGACACCAATTTATTCAGCCTTTGGCCACACCCAGTTGTCTTTCGAAATTGGGCTCAGCAAGAGTGCCATATTCACCAGGAAACCCATCGATCATATCCACCACGTCAACTACTCTTGACCTTTCCTTGGTCTGTGAGAGATCCCCAACCAGTGAGGATCAGCACAGCCTCTACCACAATGATATGTCGTCTGCAGATGCAATTCTGTTATGGACATAGAGTTCTATGGTTGAGACGGATCAGGATCATTGCCAAAATCCTGTGAAATGATGGATGAAGGTCTGCATTGTTTCTGGAAAGAAGTTCTGCGATGCACACAGCGCGACTATGACTGAATGATTTATATTGTTCATAACTTTTAGACGTGAAGCTTGCGGGAGTTCGCTGTTATTCTCGGAAACGGACGATGAGTTCTGTCATAAGAGTCGAGTCTACTTCGAATTGATGAAACTATCTGCCAGCAGATTCTCGGCCTAGCGAAGGTAAGAGAACCAGAGGACCACATCTGTAGGAGGAGGTGGTGGAGGTGGACGGGTGGCAACTGGTCGAGCCATTGTTGAATGGACTTGTGTTTGAGAACGAAATGCTCTTGATGCTTTGACAACAGCTGATGCTTGCTTGCCGATCAAGATGAAGACCGACAATTATGTACGAAGACTGGAAGCTTGATGATGTAGAAGGTAAAGATAAGGTAGGCTGCAAAGATGATATCTTGTTGATGATTTGAAGGACTCTTTATGGAAGTTCTGATGAGTGTCTGAATTTGACGCATCATGAAGCATTTGATGTTCTGCATGTGACAGAGAGATTGAGGTCTAGTGACCAGAGACATCGCCAAGCGGCAGCTCTCACATCTCACACAGACTGGACTTACCGCGACAACTTGCCAAAACTCGAGAAGCCTCACAATGGCGGACATACCCACAGTGATAAGCACGAATAGGGATGTCCCCATATGTCTTTGCCAGAATCAAGCTCGTCAAATCTCAAACTTTGCATTGCTTACGCCAGCTCTTATCATTATGCTCAGGCATTTCAACTCATCCGCCAAGTCTCGCTTAATGGCTCGCTCCAGATGGTATCAGAGCTTCGCTCACTGTACTGAGCAGCACACGCGGGCGAAAACGTAGGTCGTTTCAACCACGAAACACGCTTTCGAAGTGCAAAGCTTTGATAAGCTGAAAGGACGATCAAATTGGCCTTTTGAGGCTCGTTACAATCCTTTGTTTCCGTGCGCTAAAGTCTGGCGCGAGGCAGTACCCGCAGTCGAAACACCATTCCAGTATCGTTTGATGCCTGCCAAACGAAATCTTATCACAAATGTCTCGCCTGCATGGACTGTTTCCCCAGAATCTCTGTCCTATCAAGTGTGCCAGATATGATATCGGTTGAGCCCAGAAGACGCAGCAATTGTCGAAACACCATCTTATCACTCTGAATCATGCCTCACCTCTGCGGGTCGTCCGCCACATCAGCAACTTCTCAATCTCAACACGTCTGTTCCATTGACAAGAACAAGATGAGAAGATCAACAATCTCAAAAGCCCCACTTCAACGCGAGTCCCTGAGGTTTGATCACAGAAGAGTATGTTTGACATTACGTTGCTTCATTCTTGGTTTTTGCTCCCAATGCCATTTGCCTTGGTAGACTTGGCTTGAAGATATATTTCCTCTACAGTCATCTCAAAAACATCTCTTTTTTTCTTCATTCTGCCAGCTCAGTCTCATCAGTACATCTTCACTTCCAAGTTTCTCATACAGCAATCTGGTATTGCTTTTTTGTCATACATAAAACAACACTAATACTCCCATTTTCATAAGCTTAAACAACTTGTAAGTTCAATGACACACCTTTTATTTTCGCCAATCACAACTTGCATTTCCACCACGCAGCATCAAAACCACTCCACCACCATGAGCATCCCACGCCTCAACGAAGTCACTTGAGCTGTTGCGAAAGACTACTTCAAGACAACCCATCCTTCCTCTTATTTATCAATCTCTTCAAAATTACCGTTACTGATATTCATTCTCTACAGCACTTTCTCACTCACTCACATAATACTACTTTTCAACAACGGAAACACCATTTCAAAAAGACTCAAAATCAACACAATGGCCAGCTACGCATCTGCCGAAGAAATTCACCGTCTCCGTCTTCTCCGAGGTGACAACTACCAAGGAGGTTACCAACCACAATGGGTCCGCTTGACCGCTGAGACTGTCCGCGCAATTGACGTCAAGTCTGAGGAGAAGAAGCGTAAGTTACACATATTCTATGTTCTACCTCTTGTTCCCATCTTCATAGCATCTTTGAGACTAACATACAATTTTTAGCAGAGGCTCTTCCCACAAGAGAGCGATCAGAGAGCATCAAGAGCGACGACAGCAGCAGTGCAAGCTCTGAGCATGTTGAGTTCAAGGGCGTCAGATTGTTGTAAAAAGACACCTGCATCTGCATCACATTTCAAATGCTCTGTTAGAATCGGGGAGTTTAGAAGACGGCGTGGTTTGGGTTGGTGGTGAATTTGGCGTTCTAACGGATGAGAAATGATCTCCTATTGGGAATGGAATCCGCCTGGCATGGCGCGTCAAAGTCTTACAATGACTCCGGGAATGACTCTTTGATCGATGAGCTTAATGAATGAAACAACTGTTCTCGATCATGCTATGTGGCTTCCTTCAACTGAAATCCTCAACCCACTCTGTATATCTGCCGAGAAGACTTTGAAGTTCCCAGGAAGTGATGAAACTGCAACATAACTTTTTTTGACAATTCCTTTTTGCTCTTAATCGAAGCTTATCAAAACTGTAGTCAACTTGCAAGTCGATCGAGGCACCACGTAGGATATCGCCATAACTACCATATCTCTCTT
>Ga0181470_100337_pt1 | contig 12345 bp, 11 predicted proteins | sample InSIn5SAF170_FD_119082 | JGI IMG/M metagenome (GOLD analysis project Ga0181470, IMG submission 119082) | Clean room microbial communities from NASA Spacecraft Assembly Facility at Jet Propulsion Laboratory, Pasadena, California, USA -... ...
TGGGCTGGAGTTGTCTCGAAAGGAGTCAGCAAGAGCCAAAGAATTTGCACAAATCGATATCTACGGGGCAGCCGCAGACCACGAAGTCCAATGAGTGTCGTCGAAGCCATTCTCGACCTTGAAACCGCCTCGAGCCATATGCGGGTAGCCTTCGAAGCAAGAGGCCACCAAAAGGCGCCCAAAATTGCCATCGGGCCAGCGCTTGTTTGGTGATTTTCGGTTCGAACCGGAAAGCAAGGAGCTGCTGGAAACTGAATTGTGTTGCTCAGTATCAAGCGTTATCGGGTCAATATCTGCGTCCATGAACTTCTGGCGCAATTCGATGAGGGCTGAAAATGATCGATCGCTGAAACAGGCTCGATGACCACGTGCTAGGCCTCAACACAAAGCCAAAGATCCATATGTTAGCGCAGCATGAAAGTGCGACCACTGATCTTGTTCAAAGGAATAGTTGGCCTTGTCTGGGAATAGCCCTCGCTCGCCTAAGGAATTCTCCCAGTGGTCGTCCCTGTCTGGCCGGCGAAGTCATGCCGGGCATTCCTGCTCCTCGTCACGTCCATGTGGCTTTTTGAATAGACGCAAGGCCTAGGGCAAGCATTCTCTGACTCTTGGCGGAGGCAGGGGAACGAAATAGCAGATCGGTCAGGTTCAAAATCAGCAAATCACATTATCCTGAGATGCAGCAATGCTAGCCGGTGGGATTGGTGCAACGAGCCACGTCAAGCTCTTCGTCAGCCTAAACCAGATCAATGACGAGAAGAGACCTTCAGGCAGTGCATCTCCGAGACATTTGTTTGCTGACCAGACACGTGTTAAGTGATGACCCTCCTACTGACTTTTTCAAGCTATGCCCGGGCATTGTCTCATGCATTCCTTCCGATGAGGCAAAGAAGTCAACAATATCCTTCTGATATCGGCCACCGCCTCGTTACCGTTAATGCGTTACTTCGGTTTATGGCGAAGATGGACGAAATAAAGGTCAACGCCCGATTGAATGGTGTTCAGGATCTCCAGCTAACGCCTTGTCAACTGTGAGTATGTCGTGCTTGAAGCGCCCCTTTCGGGCTGGCCAGCAGGTATGGGCGCTAGATAAGGTGGAGCTCGTAAGAGCTTGATTGCCTGATGGAGGGGTCAGAAGCTGGTCACCACCGAAGAAGAGGGTGAAGTAATCTGGAAGGCTGCGCAGTGATCAAGGATGCATGACAAATGTAGGGTATGAAAGCAGTTCGATGGAAAAAGGTAAGAAGACAGGAACGGATTGCTGCAGGAGATTGACGATGACCAATTTTGGCAAGTGGGTCACCACGTCACCAGAATTCTGGAATGAGCAGATCTCCTACGCGCTTGTTGTACTCTCGCATCCTCGCATCCTCGCATCGCGTGCTCTAAGCATTTGGCTCCTGACGGCTATGGCCAAATTGCATATTGACTTGGTTATGTCATTGCCACCACTTAAACTTGCGACGAGCATTATGATCGTGATGTAGCAAGCAGCTCAGGACCTCGATCATCTAGCATACCGTCTTCGCGCTGCCCGTTTGAAGAGACCGAGCTCATCGCATTTAATTTTCGGAAACAAATATGGGGGCAAATTCTTGCTTTGGCTTCAACGCACTAGCGCAATCGTCTTCGCTTAGAATGCACACACCTTGAACTGAGATTTGCTGCCGTCCATGGCTCGACAGACACTCAGGCTACCTGCATAGAGCGCCCTTAGGCCCTAGGGGAGCAACGATAAAGCCGATCAAGGACACGGCAACACTCGTTCACAAGGCACGATGACACGCATTGAGCAGGAATTGAACCTGGAAGAGACAAGCACAGACCAACAGTTCATCCTGTCATAGCTTCGTTGCACAGCTGCGAACAGCGGTCACAACAGAATTTGAACACGAAACTACTCTCGACTCTGTCCTCTTCTTTACTTCAGGACTTGACTACCGAGCCAATCGAGAATAATTTCAAATCCTAGAGAATCACGGATTTGGAGGAGCGATCGCCGCGTGCATTGAACTTCTAGCATGAACCAGGGAGGCTGGCCAGGTTAGGTGCCATAATCATGATGGCAGAAAGTATCTATTTTGTGCTACAGAATTGCCATCCACTTTGCCTCAATGCCGGCAGCTGTGCGCCAAAACGCAGGTCCCATGAAAGGCATCAGCTCACAGTGGCGTCGTTCGTGGGGCGACGAACGCCGCAAGCGTCTTCTGATTGATGGAGTCGGCTACTTGCATGATCTGGAACAGTTTGCTCTATCAGGATATTTTGATGCTGTGCATTTATCCATGGAGATCAAATCCCGTTTGTGCGCATGTGCTCCCTGGTCGCTCGTCCTCACAGGCTGAGGAAGATCGAGCCTGAGCACGACTTCAATCTTGCTTTCTGTAAGACTTTTTCGTTTTCCGATTTCTCCGAGACTAAATCTGACAATCAGGCGTGGCAGAAGGTGAAGGTGAAACGATTCTAATAGGACTCGACAGCTTAGGAATGTGTCAGAAGATGCGACCATGCCGGCATTCTCAAGACACTGACCACCTAACGAAACATGCTGGCGCGTCCAAAAGAATGTCCACGGGCTGAAAGCCCCACGGGCCTTGCAATCCTGTTCAGGCTAGCTGTGTCTGTACGGGTATGAATGGGTAGCGGCTGCTCTCGAGCCTGCAGGGATGCTGGCGTCCACTCGGTGACTGCTACTGACTGTAACATCGATATATGAGCTTTCAGCTACAGTGGGGGCAGTTCACAAATACTGAAATCTGAGGAGACTTGTGCACGTTCAGGGTGCTATCAAATACATTGAGAAAGCGGACCTGAGTAGAACAATCTCACAGCTGGACGACAGCAAGACAGCTCTCAACCATGAGCTTGAGGACTATACACGAAAGCTTGAGACTCTGGCTCTGGAGAAGAAAGAAATTGAGGCGAGGCTTGAGGAGGTCAATTCACGCTCAGCGCCCTTGGCCGCCAAGGAGGAGGATCTGGCCAATCGGACAGCTACCTTGGAAAGGCGCCAAAAAGAGCTTCCGAGACAAAAGGAAACGAAGTATCCGTCATTCACATCTTCCTTAAGTCGTCAGCGGTATCAGAGTTGGGTTATCGTCTGATAGGCTGTCAGCCATGCTGTGACAACGAGGGTTATGAGGGGGTGCAATCGGTCAAAAAGAAGTCTGCGCCCGTAAGCGAAGTCGGCACCAACACGGAGGACAGCGACCCTTTCGCGGCGTTGAATAGAGCTTCTCCTGCCTGAATGTTGCACTGATTAGTGAGCTGGTAGTGCCAGTGGGGATACACACATGACCACAAACTCCTGTTTCTGCAAACTTTCGTGCTTTCGCGTGTGAACCTTTGTTGGTTATGATATATTATGCCCTCACCAGTCTGCCAGTGAAGTCAATACATTAATGCAGAGGAAGTAGGCATCACACAAATCACTGCAGTGGTGGCAGAGTCAACACCACGATATCATTTCACATCTATCGTCAATCATTCATTCTCATGCTGGTGCAAGGTGTCTCTGCAGCTCCATAGAACGCCATCTTGATCCTCAACAATCAAGACCTGGCTACGTCGTTCTCTTCGCAAACTCAACGCGCAGAATCAAATGCCTGTAACCCTGACCATCCATCTTCTCACATGCTCGAGCAGCTTCTGCCCGGTCGACAAAGCTAATAAATGCAAAGCCTTTGGCACGGCCGGTATCTCTGTCCTTCGCAAGGAAGACCCTTGTGACTCGTCCAAAGCGCTCGAACATATCGCGCAGTTCTTGTTCTTCTGCCATCTCCGAGACCTATGAAGAAAGTTAGCATCAATACCTTGAGGTCGATGTGCACGGGTGGACTCACGTTTGTCACTCTCAGAGTAGCCAGGTCATCTCTCTCAAACTTGCCGCCCATCCTCTCACCAGCGCTGGCATTCGCACCCTTTCGCAAATGAGGAGGCACATACCCACCACTTTGAGCGCCCAGACCACCAGCCTTAGGAGCAGCATCACCATCTTCGGCCATCGGATCAGCCGCAGGCTCATTATCAGCACCGACAGGCGCCATGGTGTCCTTGTATGGGCATCGCGCCGTGAAATGCTCGCCCGAACAAATTCTACACTTGACCTTCTTGTCTCGCAACTGCTCCTTCAGACTCTTCTCTTCTGCCTTTCCGCCACCGTCCTTCGCCTCAGCGGCCTGCACTGCCTTCCAGTCTCTGCTCGGTCTGAAGACGATATTCTCTCCAACTGAGGTTGTGTCTGGTTGTGGTCCCTTGGACTTTCCTTTCTCTAGGCCGAATTTGGCCCATGTTCTTCGCTCGGCAACTTCTGGGTTGACTTTCTCTCGATGAACAGTGGTGCGGGTCCGGCGGGTGACTTTGACTTTGCGACCGTTGTCGTCGATCTTGTATGAGACCGTAGTTTTTGTGCCGTCCTTGTTGACGGTTGTTACTGGGGCTGGAATGGCCGTTGGATCGTTGGCTTCATTGTCCGAGACATCTTCGGCCCATTCGCGACTGCGCAGGAAAGTGTTAGCATGGTCAGGCTTTCATGGAACCTCCTATCACAAATATGGACGTACCCTGCTACTTTCGACATCTTGTATAATGTGGTCTGCTATGGGTCTGCTGGTACTTGTACTGTGCGTGGCAAGAAGAAACAAGGGCAAGTTGTGAGTAATTCATCTTTCATTTTGTGATATCGCCGCGAAGTCAACGACCACGTGACGAAATCTTGGCTAATTTGTAGATGACTAATGGCGATGGTTCGTTTCTGCCGGAGCCACAGCTTGACACTAGTTCGTCGACAATATCTTCGTGTCTTTAAGGGCGGCAACATCTACAGATCACTCCATCATCGCCGGCGTTCACTGCTCAAGAATGACCATGGCTTTTGCCAGCCGCATTTTCTCGCCGGACTCGATCACTTTGACCAGGGCAGGAAAGACGCACAATTTCAGCTTGCCTCCTGCCGGAGCTTTGTTTCCATCAATTTCGATCCCAGTCTTTGCATCAAGGAAGTCGTAGTTGCCGCTTTCATTTTCACCCAGGATATTGTTTGTATTGGAGAAATTAGAAGGGAATTCCAGCACGTACATGGTCTTTGTACTCTTTCCCAAAGCAGCGAGCTCGAGAGCCTAAGCTTGCGATCACAAAAGAGAGCAGAGCTGTAGTACTGAGGGCTTACAACATCACCAATAGCAGCATGACCTTCTACTGGGCTGCCACTAGAGCTGGCTTGTAGAGGACCATATTGCCATTGATGGAATGCGGTTCGAACCACGTCAATTAGCGCATAATTCGGATGTTGTCAGATGCTCACCAGGATGAAATATAGGTGACGGGGGCGAGATAGGGCGCGATGATGTCAAGAACATTGATCTTGCAAATCGTCAACGGTATAGGATAGAGAAGTACGTGTCATATCCTAGCACCTTCAAATCCGAGCTATCCAAATCATACATGGCTTTTCAAATTTCAGTTCACATCGATCTACAGCTTACTCTTGCTCACAATCATAGCGCTACCCTTGGTCATACAATCCACCGCGCCTCCAACTATCTCATCGATGATCTCCCTCGCGCTCTTCTTCTCATTAACTACAGCCGCAACCTTGCCCATCAAGAACGGCCTCGCCTGATCCATCATCTCATCGCTAATGTCATCACCCTGAGCCTCAAGATCATGCTCCACCGGAATCGTGCCCTTACCCGTCAACTCCTTGATCTCCGCCTGTCTGTTATCCTCCCAGTTCGCAATATACTCATTCTTTCGGACTCGAAGCGGTCGTCCCGTGAAGATAATAGTCCGCACGTTATCGTCGAATCCCGACGTTCGCACAGCCTCTTGGTGGGCCTTGGGCGCGCCAGCCTCCTGCGAGAGAACAAAGCGGGTTCCGACCCAGACGGCGCCGGCGCCGAGCATGAGTGCTGCGCTCAGCGATTGGCCGTTGAAGATGCCGCCTGCGGCGACGACTTGGACGGGTTGACCGGTGAAGGACGAGATTTGGTCGCGGCAGAGGCGCTGGACTTCGGGAATGAGGACGCTAGTTGGAACATCGCCAGTGTGGCCGCCACCCTCACCGCCCTGGGCGCAGATTAGGTCGACGTTGAGGTCGAGGCATTTTTGGACGTGTTTGGGGTGGCCGATCATGTTCATGTAGAGGACGCCATTCTGGGAGTGGGTTAATCATCGCTGTCCCCTGGTCTGTAGAGTATGTTTGTGCTTACCTTGTGGAGCTTCTCAACGACTTGCTTTGGTGGTACACCGACGGCTGAAACGAAGAGCTTCGCGCCGCTGTCGATGATGATGTCAACCAGCTCGCCGAGCTTGCCCTTTGTGTAGTCGTAGTTTGTCTTTCGTGCTGAACCACCGACTTGCGGGAGGAGTAGGTCAACGCCAAACGGGGCGCTTTTGTCGTTGAGGTAGGACTTGAGCTCGGCGATTTGTTCTCGAAGCATGTCAGGCGTGTAGCCGACCTGTAGTGATACTGATCAGCAAGAGTTGATGGACAGGCAGGAAGAAAGGGCGTGCTTACACCACCAATGACACCTAGACCGCCCGCATTTGTGACTGCTGCTGCCAGTTTAGGGCCTGCTGCAACGTTCATGCCAGCCAGCAGGACTGGGTGTTTGATCTTGAGGAGGTCGGTGACCGTAGTCTTGATCTGCTGTTGTGAGGCCATGGTTGATGGTTGACAAAGAGAGATTATTGGGGATGTTATGCTGCAGATATAGCGATCTGTGAGTCGTAGGTAGGACTTTTGAGATTGCTGAGGGTGCTGGGGGAGAAGAGATTAGAACAAAACACAACAAGAGAAGCCGAGTATCATACTGTCAGATCCGGGGAAAGCCATTCTCTCTTGTGGAGTGACAAGTGAAACAGCGCAGGACAGTGCATGAGCCTCGGCAACTCTCCAGAGGGATCGCCGAACGTTACTAGTCCGGGACTAGCTCTTTCGATCCCCAGTTGTGGTTCGAGCCATGTGCTATTCCGCAAGGCTGCGCTAATCAGAAAGACCGACCAGGCTCTTGATTGAGGAAGGACATTCTCATTGGCTGGAGCCAACAACGCATCTCCTCCGTAGGCGTAAAAGTTTTAAGCAATTCCTCCGCCCTCAACTCAGTCGAGTTTCGATGTTGCGATCAGTCAATGCGTCATTCCATCAAAGCCCGAAGACAGCTTTGCACATGTTTGAAGCGGCCAAGACTGAGTGTCAACGTCCGTCCTCTGTCTTCGTCAAATGGAGATCAGGTGTACAATGGAACAGCTGGTACGAGGCCGAGTGGCAGCATCAGCAAGAGGTTCTATAGTCCCCTTCCAGTCAGGTCCATGAATCAGAGATCGTCGACGAGTACTACTGCTGGTCGCTTTGGTGCCCAAGCCGTGACACCAAGCACGAGCATAAGCAACCACCTATCGCCAATGACAAGACAACGCAGGATGTCCAGCGCCGCTTCAGAGTCTAGCTTCAGCAATGGAAATCATAAATCTAGCGAACCGACAAAAAGCTTGCCGGAAAGCGCTGGCACACCCTCCCAAGCTCCCCCCATCGTCTACAAACGAGCAGCTCGGAGAGACTCCCCACCCCCCCGGGTTCGGCGAGCTGTCGTAGCTTTCGGCAGCAATCTTGGCGATCGAGTGGCGCACATCGAGAACGCGTTAACCTCCATGAGAGCTGCTGGAATCAAGATAAGCAGGCTCAGTCGGCTTTACGAGACAAAAGCAATGTACTACGCCAAACAAGGCTCCTTTTTGAATGGCGTGGCTCTGATCGACACTGAGCTTTCCCCACTTGAGCTGCTCAATGTTCTGCAAAGAATCGAAAACGAGCAAGGTCGCATTCGCAGCATTGATAAAGGTCCAAGAACCTTGGATCTAGACATTATCTTGTACGGTCTAGAACGCATTGATCACGAACGACTGAAAGTGCCACACCCGCTTATGTTGGACCGCGAGTTCGTGCTGCGCCCTTTAGCCGAGTAAGATCGTATGCCCTGACGTTGCTGCCGGATACTGATAAGCTTCCAGCATTTATGGACAAGACTTCAAGTTCGCTGCGCCGCTAATGTCTTCGACCCGTCACGATACTGCCCACCTCACCACAATAAGAAGTGCTCTCGATAGACTAGACCATCACGATGAATCGATGCGAGATGTAACGACACTGTCGCCGAAACATTCGCTCATCAGTTCCGGCGATCCGCGTCAGGCCACGCTGATCATGTCCATTCTGAACATAACGCCCGATTCCTTCTCTGACGGCGGAAAGCTTGCCCCCACCGATCTTGACACAATTGTGGCTACTGCCAGATCACACATCGCGCACGGTGCTACCATACTCGATGTAGGCGGCCAATCTACCCGTCCCAACGCCACGATGCTTCCCGCTGAAGAAGAACTCGGCCGTGTCCTGCCTGCCCTGCGCGCGATTCGCACAATTCCTGAAGTCGCCAATGGCGAAATTGCCATCAGCTTAGACACCTTCTATTCCGACGTTGCCAGACCATGTATTGAAGAAGGCCTCGTCGACATAATTAACGACATTTCTGCCGGCCGACTCGATCATCCCAAGATGTTGTCAACAGTTGCACATTTCAAGAAGACCATAGTGCTGATGCATATGCGTGGTGACCCTCAGACAATGACCAAGCTGACCGATTATGGCCAACAGGGTGTTGTGAAAATGGTTGCCCGTAAGCTTGCAGGCCACGTAAAACAGGCCCTTACAGCCGGCATCCCACCTTGGCGGATCATACTCGATCCAGGTATCGGATTTGCGAAGGATCAGCAACAGAACCTTGAGTTGCTGCGGACTGGCACAGATGGCATTGCAACCGAGTGGCCCAGGGAGCTAGCTCGTCACCCTTGGCTTGTTGGTACCAGTCGCAAAGGTTTCATCCGGAGGATCACCGAGTCGCCGAGTCCCGGTGAGCGGGTCTGGGGCACGGCGGCTTGTGTTACTGCTGCTGTTGCAGGTGGTGCACGTATTGTACGTGTACATGACGTGGAGGAGATGAGTAAAGTTGCCAGGATGGCAGATGCATTGTACAGAGTCGAGGAGAAGGAGGATCAAAATGAGAAGGAGCTAGACCGAGAGGAGGTAATAGATAAGGAAAAAGAGGAATCAAATGGTCTGTTTAGAGGCAATCGCAATGTGCCGAACCAGGAGACTCTTATTGCATCAACAAGACAACAGAATGCGGCAGTACGACCAACCGATGCAGACTTGCTCCTCAGAATTATTGAGCGGCTTCAAGAACAGCGAGCGGACCCAAACATTGCGGTCTGGGAGACAAGGACAACAGCGTCGAGCAACATTTCTCAAACGACTAGAGAGGGGGAAACGGCGGAAATGAACGAGTATGAAGATCCAGTGGTCGTTTTTGACGAGCTCAAGAACATAATGCGAAGACAACAAAGGGAACTAGAGCGGCTAGAGCGAATCCATCTAGAATCCAGACAGCAGTATGGACAAGAAAGTCACGAACAGAAATTAAAGGTCCCCGACGACCATGTGGATTTTCCCTCAGAGCAGGTGGCACCAAACAGGCAAGTACAGACAATTGAGGAACAGAAAAACGGGAACCTCCAGGAAAGAGTACGAATTTCTCGAAGGGAAGCGGCACAGAAGCGACACCTCAAGGTGAAAGGATTCCTCGAATCTGATCTCAAATTACCGCGCAAACAGATGACCATGAAAAGCGAGGACAAGCACGAACAAGAGCTACCGGACCAGCCAACAATACAACCGCGTGTCGAACACAAAGTACAACCTCATCCAGAGATCGCGGACGTGCATATGAACAAGGCATGGACGGACGGTAAAGGGACGAACCCCAAAGAGACGGCAGACGAAAGGAACCAGAGCCCTCGGCCAACATCAGATCTTGCACCGCTGCCGCAGAGGTAGCATTATGGTTCGAGTCAGGACGGTCGGGTCTCCAGCCTTGCGTACAGTCCATAGATTCAGATGCTTCAATACTTAGGATAACGTGCAAACAACTACTAATGCCTGAAAGTGTTGTACTATTCTGTAAAAGTTTTTGTTCGACATGGCCAGTGATGACCATGAACAAGTCCGAACGTAGTCTTGCGGAGGCAGTTTCGAAAGCGTCTCGCGTCTGTGTCAGTCAACCCCTCGAAAGTGGCTTGAGGGGCCGAGGGGGAGGCGTTTGTCAAGAAGCGCGCCTGTCTCGACGCGGTCACAATAATGAGCGGGATCGGCATCTCGGCTATTCTAGGTCAGGAATGCACCAGGAGAGAGGAGCAAGCGACATCATAACCAAAAAGTTTCTGCCAATCAGCGGAATTGCATTTGAATGAATACGAGCGGCGTAAATTTACATGATCAGATTTTGCAGTTTTGTATGGTGCTTCATATGGTAAAGTTAATTCAAGCTAACCATAAATCAGGGCTTTAGCTGCGCGCCACACCGCGAGCGATATCGGCTCTCGTGGGTTGGATGCAGGACAACGTGCTACTACCATAAATACTGAGGCTCTTCTGTTGATTGCTGGTGTCTTGATACCGCTGTCGAAGCATTCTCTCCATACCTGCTAGATATCGTCCCCTGCCAACATGCCTTCCGCAGCTAGACAGCCGCAAACGCTGTATGACAAGGTCTTCAACGACCATATCGTGAACCAGCAAGAAGACGGCACGGTCCTCTTATATATCGGTAAGTTTGACCTTGGATCGTCTTACGCGGACGTCTCCGCTGACACACACATAGACAGACATCTTGTCCACGAAGTCACGTCGCCACAAGCCTTTGAAGGGCTGGAAATCGCTGGCCGGAAAGTGAGGCGGCCGGATTGCACACTTGCCACCACAGACCACAATGTACCTACCACCACTCGAAAGAACTTCAAGAACGTGTCAGATTTCGTGAAGGAGGAGGACTCAAGGCTGCAATGTACGACCTTGGAGGAGAATGTCAAGAAGTTTGGCCTCACGTATTTCGGCCTTGGTAGCGCCAACCAGGGCATTGTACACATTATTGGGCCTGAACAAGGCTTCACCTTGCCTGGTACAACAGTAGTGTGTGGTGACTCCCACACCTCTACACATGGCGCGTTTGGCTCCCTGGCTTTCGGCATCGGTACCAGTGAAGTCGAACATGTGCTGGCCACCCAATGCTTGCTCACAAAGAAAAGCAAGAACATGAGGATACAAGTCGACGGAAGATTGGCATCCGGTGTGTCAAGTAAGGACATCATCCTGCACATTATTGGAGTGATCGGTACTGCTGGCGGTACTGGCGCAGTCATCGAGTACTGCGGTTCGGCTATCAGAGGATTGAGCATGGAAGCAAGAATGTCGATATGCAATATGTCCGTTGAGGCTGGCGCAAGAGCAGGAATGATTGCTCCAGATCAGAACACATTCGATTACCTGAGGGGCAGACCACTTGCACCAGTACCGGACAGCGCTGAGTGGAAGAAGGCTGTCGCATACTGGTCAAGCTTGGCTTCGGATCCGGGCGCTAAGTACGACATCGAAGTCTTTGTTGACGCGAAAGATATCACACCCACGATTTCCTGGGGTACTTCTCCTCAAGACGTTGTGCCAATTACAGGCGTCGTTCCCGGCCCAGACGACTTCTCAGACAAGGCTAAGAAGGAGTCTTGCGTGCGTGCTCTCGAATACATGGGTTTGACAGCAGGCACGAAGATGGAAGATATCGAGGTTGACAAGGTGTTTATCGGCTCCTGCACGAACGCTAGAATCGAGGATCTTCGAGCATCGGCCAAGATCGTCCAGGGAAAGAAAGTCGCCAGCAACATCAAGCGTGCTATGGTTGTGCCGGGCTCCGGCAACGTCAAGAACCAAGCCGAGAAGGAAGGGCTAGACAAGATTTTCGTTGACGCAGGTTTCGAGTGGCGTGAAGCAGGGTGCAGCATGTGCTTAGGAATGAACCCGGACATCCTTTCACCGCGAGAACGATGCGCATCAACCTCGAACAGAAACTTCGAAGGTCGACAAGGTGCTTTCGGCCGCACCCACCTAATGTCACCAGTCATGGCAGCTGCCGCAGCAATAGTTGGCAAGCTTGCAGACGTCCGAAAATTGACCGATGATGCCACACCACAGAAAGCCTCTCCCACGCTCGAGGTCTCCGAGCATGTTGACGAACCATCCGATTCTGAAGACCTAGACAGAATTATGGACATCCCTCAGGATGGTATCGCCCGTTCGAACGAGCACAGTCTCCCCGCGAAGGGCTCTTCTGGGCTCCCCAAGTTCACAACACTGAAAGGCATTGCAGCACCCCTGGATCGCGCAAATATCGACACAGACGCCATCATCCCCAAGCAATACTTGAAGACCATCAAACGCACAGGTCTGGGCAAAGCGTTGTT
>Ga0181470_100339_pt1 | contig 12311 bp, 11 predicted proteins | sample InSIn5SAF170_FD_119082 | JGI IMG/M metagenome (GOLD analysis project Ga0181470, IMG submission 119082) | Clean room microbial communities from NASA Spacecraft Assembly Facility at Jet Propulsion Laboratory, Pasadena, California, USA -... ...
CATAGTAAGCTCATCAGCACTCAATGATCCCATCAATAACAGTATCCACCACACCCTCCCATCTTGGCAATCTCCATCTCCAGGGTACAAAACCTTCCCACCCGGTCCTTCCCCTCGAACCAGCAATTTTCTCCTCTAAGACCTTCTTTATCCCACTGTCACCTAGCTTCCCACCTTCTCTTTCCACCCAGTCACGCTCCGCTCTCTCTTTCGCTCGCTTCACCACAATCTCATCGTCCTCGCATCGGTAGAGGTCACACTTCTCACACTCCGTGCACCCGCGGGTACCAGTAGGTCGAAAGTGTTCGCAGAAGTGTCGATATCCTTCACCAGATCCTATATCCTTGCGACAGACATAACACATCTGATATCCGCAGACGCAAGTAAGTTTATTGCACCCAGATGATTTGACGAAAGAGGTGTTACAGCGCGGACAGGTTCGTTTGATTGCCGAAGACATGGCAAGCTCAACGGCAGTTCGGAGAGCAAGAAGTGATGATTCGTGACAGATATGGATGTCGTGCCATGCTTTTGAGCAAGAGATACAGCTTGCTCTTGAGCATAATTCATTTTGGCAGGTAAATTTCAGACCGAGCTTCTTTCGGCGGAGACGAAGCAGTGAGGCCTGGAAAGTTGTGATACATGTATTATAAAATGTTCGATGTGCAGAGAAGAGAAGGCAGAAAACAGAAAACATTATGAACATGGGTATCATCAACGTGGTCATGCCTGTGCATAGAAGAAGAATAGCAAAAGTGTAAAGTGCTGAAGGTCCTTGAAGTTTGAGCCGCCATGAACGCTTTGCTTCTGGCAGATAGAGCTCGTCAACTTCAGCATAGTTGCAAAATGGACAGCGAATGAGAGGCAGATTGAGTTTGAGGAGAAGGACCGGGTGGGAAGGTTTTGTACCCTGGAGATGGAGATTGCCAAGATGGGAGGGTGTGGTGGATACTGTTATTGATGGGATCATTGAGTGCTGATGAGCTTACTATGGATCTTCAAGGCATTGGGTCTTTGGTTTGGGAACGGATATGCATGGCTAGGCAGTACGGTCTGATTTTATGTGCTTTCGATGATACCAAATTGTTAGTTCGGCGTTCATACCTAGAATATAAATGTGATGAAATTGAGCATAATTAGAAGCTCTGCAAGCGCTTTATATCATGCTTTATTATGTCTGTACTTGTATCAGTGCCAGTTACGATAACAACGGGCTGCCTGCAGGATCCCTCTGAATGTCTCTCTATCTTTATACATCATCCTGTCATGGGCACTTTGTCTCTGAAAGCTGAGCCAAGATCAGGATGCGGATTCTTGCCCGAATCTGTCATTCGTACTGCTCGAGCGCAGGGCCAATTCAAGATGGATTCTCGCTAAGACGTTTTTGCGTGTCCGTTTGCCTTGTTAACATGCTGCGCTTGATAGCGAAATGACTTTGCCGTTTCGACAATGCTGCTGTATAGGCACCCTATACCCATAATGTTAGTCAAAAAATCTCGCCAATCAGTTGAGATTCTCGATGCTTGTTCACAATCTAGCTCATGCTACCGCAAGCAAAATATGGACCCATGTTCTTTTCTCGCCTGTGATAAACCACAAATCTATCCAGAGATGAAAAAGGAACACGATGTGGGAATTAAGGAAGAGAGGCGAGGATGAGACGGGATGAGATGATGAGATGGGGTGAACAGGCAGAGACTTACATCCAGGCACGACGAACCAGATCCCGTTCATGCCTACGAAATAGATCCAGAAGTACACCCACTCAGGTCGGTAGTACACTTTCCCCGACGACTGCTCTTCGAGCAAGCTGGTGCTGAAGTAGAGGATGTTACCGTAACAATGCATCGTCGAGACAAGTGCCTGTAGGGGGTATCGGTACGGCGAGGAGGTGGCGATCGAGTATGCTGTGAGGAGAGCGAAGGGACCTATGAGCAGCTGTTTCGTAGATTTATTAGTTAATATCCGGTCTTTTAGCTGATGATTTTACATGAACGGAGAGCGAGAGATAGGGAGTGAGTGAAATCTATTAAGGAGGCATTACAGGGCCAGGAAAGGGGAATTGAGATGAAAAGACATACAACTGTCCAAGTCTCTATTGACAACAAGAACGGATCCGAGGTCAGATATCGCGAGTCGGAGAGTGAGTACTCCTTCCAGAGCTGGCCGAAGAAGTCTTCGTTCGAAGCGACGTGCGTGTGATTTATGACGAAGTAGCTCTCAAAGAAGAGATGTATAGATCCAGCTATATCACACAAGTTAGCCTGGCATTTCTTTGTCGTGTTTGTGGGGGGCTGCTTCATGCTTACTGAGAACAAACCAGAGCGTCAGAGCTTGATCTGAGATTTTGAGTTGTGGATAAACTCGGCGCACAACTATGAGGGTCGTGAGGAGAATGAATGTCCAGCACGCGGCAAACGTGCTGATCAAGCGGAACACGCTCCATGTGTTTGGTGTGAAGATTTCGCCTGAGAGGATGGCTTCTTTAGGATAATAGGGGTGGGAGGTTGTCATTTTAGGTCGCAATTGCAGTTTTTCAAGCCGCTATACTGTTGTCTAAATTCCAATTAAACTCCTATGAGGCACTACAAGATCTTGGTCTTCCTTGTTTCCCATGGATTTGAGGTACACAGTTGAGTATGGGGAAACGGCCATGTTATACCATCCTCTTGTTGATTTTATTTAAAGATCCACTTACGTGCCAAGAGATCTCAATTCATTCATACGTCCGTAGGGGATACGATTGCTCACCTATCGAGCGGTTCTTAACAATGAAAAGGTAACACGATTGGGAATATCCGCATTGTACACTTTTAAGGGCCTGAAGTCGCTGACATAAAAAGTGTGACCTTCCCTGGTTCCCAAGGCTATATCCATGGTCGCATGCATCTTTTTACGCTGCTATGCATGTTTCATAGACTGATCGCCGCAAGGGACCATGGGAAAGAGATATTAGATGAGTTGATAATTCTAACAGGGAACGCCGTTATCGATAGTAAACCACATCTCTTGCTCTCAATGACTGATCTTCGTGCTTAGATAACGTATCTCTGCAGTGATCAAGAGATGTCTCGTGTTCGTGGATCATATCTGCCAAGAAGATACCCCTGGTGGCGAACAAGTGCAAGGGAGATGAAGGAGAGACCAGGTTCCCCGACCCAATGAGATGCTGTTCGCAGTCCCTCAGATCAATCTCTCGAGGGACCGACAAAAGTTTTTTCTTCACCGTTGTTGACGGAAAACCCGTTGTCACGATGTGATCGCGTGGTGTGTCTCGAAAGAAGACGTGAACTCGCTTCTGTTTTGTGTTGATATTGACATTCGGCCCGCGACAGACAAGATGCGTATCGCAATGAAATCTTCCCTCCCAAGATCTCGAAAAGAGTACCTTCGTAATTGCGATGACCGAGAACTCTAAAAGTTTGGCCCCATCATGGCTGGCGTTGTGATTGGTACGTCGAGAAGCTGACGCAGGCGCTGTTTTAACTAAGTCGAGCAGTCTCTGCCGGTGGTCTTCTGCGATTCGTCACTTATTTTCTCTGCTCTCTCGGTCGCTCGCCAACTTCAAAGGACTTGCAGGCAAGGCAGCACTTCCAAGTTGTCGTTGTTGTTTCGATAATACTCACTCGTCTTCGACGTGATGGAGGTGTTGCCTATCTGTCCATCAAAAACCGTCTGCATTTGACTTATTCCACAGAGTCATCGATGGTCTCGCTTTTCACACCTTCCTTCGTTTGATCTCTCTGAACATCATCAAACCTTCTCCACCGCTTCTTGTTATCTTCATCACAGAATGCATCTCTCACCAGTCATGCCAACTTTTTCGACTGCCTCTTGTTTGTGGTCGAAACTCCGTTGCTCCTTCAGAGCCAAGATGTCATAATGCGAAAACCTCACGTGCAACCTCTCGTCCCGCCCGCCCCAAAAACTGCATCTTAATTGGGTCTCGTGGCGGACTTATGGTGCACCGTACTGTCATTTAGTGCCGTTTATAGCGGCATCTTTTCTGTTCTTCTGAATGGTTAGTGAACGTTGTGTGTGTGGTAGTTACTGCCCCCTCGTTGAATGGCCTTCCTTTCTCTCAAACCCTCAGACTTCTCACCCTCCTTCCTCCAACACAAGGTATTACACCACGACAACACATCGACGACAACGAGGCTCTTCCCCTTCGATTATTTAATTTCGAGGCCTCGACGAACGCGCCCACGCCTTCTTGCGCCCTTACAGCATTCGACTTCTTTTCCTTTTCCCTCTTGACTCCCTTTACCTCGACACTTGACGCCTCCACCCTTGTGGCAGAGCCTTCATTTCGCCTTGACCCCTCGATCACGACGGAAAACGACTCGAAAGGTCTCAATACAAGATTTTGAAACCGTTACTACTCTCAGACGGTTATACATTGTTGACAGCTGTTGTCGGGATCGTCGTACCTCTTGTGCCTCGACTACAGCCCTGCGTGTCCTTGGGTCTCTCTCCTGAAAACAGACTCGCTCGAACGGCTGATGATCACAATCAACGGCGTCTCTCGATTCGTAGCACCATCCATCGAGCGCCATCGTCGCCTTCGTCATGCGACTCCGGCTCAGGATATTTTGAACAGTCTACCTTCTCACCTGTTGAGCCAACACAAGGCTTCACTAGATTATGACAGACAGATCGCCGTCAGCCTCTACGCAGATTGCGCCCTCGACGGCTCCAGCTGTATCACGAACTTCGATATCAATATCCGCGAATGACGCGCCCCTGATCGTACCGGAAACGGTCGATGAAGAACCTTACACAATCAAATGCATCTGCGACTATGTCGACGATGACGGAAGCACAGTTTACTGTGAAGGATGCGATACCTGGCAGCACATTGAATGCTACTATCCTGGACGTGTCGAAGATGCGTCGAAGGAGGAGTTCGATCATTCCTGTGCCGACTGTAAACCACGACCGCTAGATTCACGGACGGCGACGGATCGACAGCGGCATCATCGACAGAACAAGGCTTTGAATAGCCCCGATGATAAGAAATCAAAGAAGCCCCCGTCGAAAAGTCACAAGAAGAAAGTCAAGGTGGAACTACAATTAAACGGCTTTCACGATGAGCGGCACAGAAATGGTAGTGTGCACGAAATCCATGCGCATCCCAAAAAGCCCAAAGGTCATCGAGCCAGTCAATCTATATCGAAACGCAGCCCACCGATCAATCCACGCCCACACAATGCTCGTCCACTCAGTCCCGCATCAACACCTCCCGACCTACCTCATAACCTTCAGATTCACGACTACTCCGATCACTTTCTTGCACTCTTTGATGACGAGGACTCATACCAACAGACTTCCACAAACTCGTTCGCAAGTCTAGCAGTTTCCAACGCCATGTCATCGTGGGTACGAGAACCGGCCAAGCTGCTTGAGGAGACTGGTCAACGCAACTTTGACGATGTCTCTCAGAATGTCAAAGTCCCTATAGATTCACTTAAATGGCCAACCTTACGAGTGGATCGCAAGGATGACATGCATGAAGGCGCGCACCTCAAGTGGCGCTCACTAATCAACACTGATGAGCTCCGTGAGTCAGGTCGCATTGGGGAGATCACCGGTGTTGTTGGCTTCCAGAAGGACTACACAAACGATTCAACAAATCGTTGGGTGGATTGTCCTCAGGCGCGACCGTTCATATTCTTCTGCCCACGATTACCCCTCTTTATTGATACAAGGAAAGAAGGTTCTATAAGTCGGTATGTGCGAAGGAGTTGTCGCCCGAATACTACGCTGGAGCTCTACATCGCAAACGAGGTTGATTATCACTTCTGGCTCATAAGTGATCGACCACTCGCAGCAAACGAGCAAGTCACGATTCCTTGGGAGTTCAACTTCCCCAAGGACGTTGCTTCTCGTTACCTTTATCTTCTCAATCTGACTGATGGTGATGTGTCCACAAAGGATACCGGTGAGATCACAGACGCCGAATACGATATACTATCCGCAGCAATTTTCAGCTGTTTATCAGATCATGGCGGGTGCGCGTGCGATCTGGGTATTGATTGTTCGTTTGCTCGCTTTCACCGCAACTATCACAGCAAAACACAACCGCAGCTGAATGGGGTCAAAGCAAAGAAGGGCCGCAAATCGAAACAGAATCACATTTCACCCACAAGCACAGGTCATGCTACCAATAGCCGGGCTGCCAGTGAAGGACAAGATCAATATGATGATGACGATGTTCGATCACAGTCAGACTCCGTGCGAAGTAAACCACACAGTCGCGATATGACCCCTCTGCATGGCGTTGGAGAAAGTAATGGTCTATTCCCAGAGCCTTCGGACCGAGAAAAGCGCAAGCTGGCTGCTTTAGAAGATTCATTTCGTAAGATGGAGCAGCAACCCGTTCGCAAGAAGACAAAGAGAGCTTCGGATTCTGCTACCAATCCACCTTCAGGTGCGAACACACAACACAAAGCCCGCAAACCATCAACAGCACCTCGCGCCTCTCTGACCCATACCGCAAGTATGAATAATGCTCGCGCTCGACAGTATGTAGATGCAAGCACTTCTCGACGACAATCCGGATCACCAGCCATGTCACCAACGAATGGAGGTGCGAACGGTGACTTGACACAAACACAATCCGCAAGTCGACCTCGACCCGCATCCTCTGCACCCAAGCCGGTCTACGCGGATTCAAGCACCCAAACTGATCCTGTTGATGGCGCCTGGTGGGAGTCAAATTCAAAACCAAAGAAGCGTGTCATATCACTTGCTACGAGGCTCATGAAGAACAGGCATAAATTCCAAGCAGTGCAGGCAGAGCAAGCTCGGCAGGCAATTGAGCGAGCGAGCACAAGGACATCACCAGCAATGTCTACAGATTTCGATAAATCCATCTTTGGAGATAGACAAACGGCATCACCAACAGAATCGAGAGGTCGTCAAGCCAGTACATCATCAACACCGTCGGTCGATGTTTCAGGGGACGTAAGCATGCCTGATGCGCCTCCAATCGCTATAGGCAATGCAACCAAACCTCCTCCGCCATCATGGGCTGGTCAAACGACTGTTGAGACTGTAGGCAAACCTAATGACCTTCGCGTACAGATGCCAGCACCACCTGTATTCACCAGCACGAGTACAGCTGGGACAATTTCGAATCCAGTCACGCCATCCCCAGCTGCAGTTTCGACAGCGCAATCACCTTTTGGTACTGTCAACTTTCCTCCAAACATCTATCCCACCCATCCCAATGGTGTTGTTGCACCTAGCCCCGTCAAGGGACCGAAGAAACTGAGCTTGAGCGATTACAAAGCACGCATGAAGTCGTCCGCCGCAAACAAGACCCCTGTGGCCGGTACTCTACCAGCAGTTAGTGACGCGACAAAGCCTATAGCCGAGGTAAAAACTGCCGTGCTTGATGGAACAGCGATCATCGAATCTCCAGTGCAAGAAAAGGTCGTAGATCTTATAGCCACCTCTACGAATCCTACATGAGTCTGCGTGGCTTGCAGGTGGTGTCATTTTCGGAAACAGTCATTCTGCGATCTGTGCCCATCATAGCATGGCTCGCTTTATTTTGTCGAGATCTACCTCGGCACACTCTCGTTGATCTTTGAATTACCTACATGATATCGTTTACCAAAATGGGTATTGGGATACAGGCCGGCGTCTTAGGGATTATTGGTTGGTCTTCAAAAACCGAGAAGACCTCTGCTTTACACTTTATATACCATGATGAAGGGTTTGGAGGAGATTTCCGCGGTTTTTCTTTTTTTTTAATTTATTGCCTGTGTGAGCTTGCCAGCATGATGTGTTGATGAATGATCAGAGTTGAGATATTCTCGTGTGCTAGTAAGATGGTGAAGAGTCATGATTTGGGGGAGAAAGTCTGGTGGGGGTGAAAGATGAACTCATTGTTGTATCAATAGTGCCGAGCTCGATGAAAGCGAAGCAAAGGGAGATCCCCTTGGCCTGTTACAGGCACAATCTCAAATGCAAAAAACTGTAAAACTTCAAATTCGTGTCCTCACTTCTAGTCACTTGTTTCACGTGCACAAGCAAGACGGTTGAATAGTGTTTGCTGAGTGCCGTGCTTACACACTTCGTTGTTAGATGGCTATGCTAATCCTCTCATCCATCGCTGATCAAACATTTTTCATTTCTCAGGGCTCTGGCAAGGACGGCAGTAATCATGTTTATGAACTCGTCAGCTCAATTATAACATGCAAACTGCAGTCAACTCTTTCTACGATGCGCTCGCCCGGGGTAGAGCTCAAGATCCTTCTCCATGGACGCACGTGAGCATCAACAACCTAACAGTCGTCCGCTATTGACAGACAAAGTTGAACCGTCTACCTTGAAATGTGACTCGTTTGATGACTTTCACAGCATTGTACGTGTCTATGTGTACGCTTACTGTTGCTAAACTTTTGTGATCTGTACAATCTCTATCGATTGCCTGCTTCTTTACATTGGCCGTGTTCATCTTTCACCACCTCGTTGCCTTCCTTGCTATCTTGTACATGCGTCCTTCTACTTCATCGGCAGGGTAGCACGACAAGCTCTTCGCTTTTCACTTCTTCCCATGCCTCAGAGTCCAGACATTACATCTCTCCGGTCTGTCTGTTCTTACTGCCAGCGTCCCAAATTGTCAACCTCAAATATCAACAAGGCGAAGTTGTGGCGCACGAACAATCCCAGTCCTCCCACTATAGTCTGCATAACCAGTAACTCCCTGGTTAGCTGATCCTCCCTCCTCGGTCCGAACCAGACTAGCCAGAGGTTGATCAGCGTGAAATTTGAACTTTCTGTGATTTTCCCGTCCTCATCCCTCACTATACTCAGCAGCTTCACCCTCTCTAAAAATGTAAGGATAAAAGTCTGCAGAGGTGAGGGAGGTGCAGCGTCCCATTTCGTGGTGCTTGGTTCAAGGAGTCCTGTGCGAGCGTTGAAATGAGGTAACCTGTGACGCGGGCAAGGGATGATGCGAAAGAGCTGAGGAGCGGAGTAGATGAAGTTGATGATCTGTGGGACAAATAGAAGTAGCAGCGTTTTCGAGAAGTGACCCAAGATGCCCACGACGGCGAAAACCATGCCGGCGAAGTAGCAGTACGTGTCGCCTACAAAGACACGCGCTGGGTACTTGTTGTTCATGTATAATGGTATTGAGACGGCGAGGAAGGGAAGAAGCAGGTAGATGCTGAATAAATGGCTGTCTGTAGCAGGGTGAGGGTACGATGGTACAAGGAGGTAAAGTGCGTCATTGAATATCAACAAGAGGGCAATGACTATACTCTGTCCTACTTCCAACCCATTGATTCCAGCCAGGATATTGATACTGTTCGGACAAAAGATGGAGATTGCGGCCATGTAAAAGTAGTATAGTAGTCCAAGATCCAGGATAGCCGGTGGATTGTGTTGGAGTTGAGTTAACGGGTAGAGTAGGTTGCGCAGGGGTAGAGGAACGATAATTTGTGTTACATTAAAGTCTACAAAGTAGACTATTAGAATTGGGATGGCGGCAAATGCTGGGATAAAGAATTTGTGACGCCATCGAATGTCAAAGAGATCGTCGCCTATGCCGAGGATTGTCACTGTTTGAAGAGAGAGGAGGGCGGAAATGTAGGAGAGGAGCTGTGTGAGACGTCAGCAAAGGAATAGAAGAGCTAGATCTGAGCTCGTCATAGAGATAAGATCGAGCATCAATGAATGAAATGCTTTATCTATGAGGTTGAAATTCCCAAGAAGAAGAAAAGAAAATGTATCTTTTTTATGCTCGCTGAACAAGGCCTTAACGAAAGTTTGAACAAAGTCGCTTCCTCATTTCATGTTGAGATCCAACAATCAATTCAACGCATATGTAAGAATATTGACGCTCAAGGGGCATGACCAACAACTTCAAATTCTTCTTGCCTTGTTTCTAATACTTTTGAGTCTCCTACTATAATAAAATCAAGAAGAGTTGGTCGGCATGTATCATGCTATCAAATAGTGCTTGACATAACGTACGGTTTGCGTAGCTATAGTCGAAGGTCACTTGACCTCTACCTTTGACATGAATTGAAATTCTTGAAAATGCATACTCAACACACAAACAACTTACCTTGCTATGTGGAAATCGATGAAGAAACCTCCCAGTCTCCACTATATGGATCTCCTTAACACTGTCCCGATTACCACCACCACTCGTGGCTTCGACGATGTCCTTGTAGAAAGGAAATGGAATGAAACAAATGACCACCAGAATATACACGACCGCACAAATTGCACCCATCGTCTCAGGTATTTCCTTCCTGTGCAATTTACCCATATCCTTTCCCTTCAAGCCCGCAGCCATGAAGGTGGGGCCCAGCCATCGTATCATGGCGTAGGTTGCACTGGAAGCGAAGATCGAGAAAGCGAGACAGGCGATGAGTGGTTCGCCATCGCCTTGGAATGTGTTTGCGATGATGGCAAAGGAGGCGAGGGTAAGGGAGAGGAGGGTGTATGTTTCGGTGCTTGTGAGTGCGGAGGATGAAGTCGGGGTCGACATGGTTGTGGATGGTCGTAAAACCATACTCGATGTTGGGAGAAATATAAAGCTTTCTTCAATAGCGAGAAACTAGAGAGAGTATTGGACAAGTGCTTGCAGCTCGTGGCTGCAGGTTATATGAGACAGAACATCTTCTGGTTGTTCTTCAATCAATCGGGCGGAAAGTAAACAAAAGGACACGATGTCAATCTGCAGAATCTAATAACCTTATCAAAGACAAGCTTTCTCCACATTCCTGACGTTGAAGCTGGAGCTCCCCACCATTAGCCTATTTCCGTTTACATGTAAAGATCCCTGATACTTCTTCATCAGAACGAGAACATCAATCTTTGTCCAATATGGCTGCATTTGCGGATGTTCCTCTTCCTGAGAAGGAAGCAGAGGGCTTTCATCTCCTATCCAATGGCCACAAGGATATGGTTGGAGTGACAGCTTTCAATAGCTATGGAGATCGTTTCGCAACAAGTTGTGTCGACGGCCGGATCAAAATCTACAACAGACACAAGGACAATACCTGGAATCTCTGTGATACATGGCATGCGCATACCGCAGAGATATTGCAGGTGGGTTTACCTCTGTCTTCCTAGCACTACATAATCGCTCATTGAGTTACAGGTTCAATGGCTTCCGCCAACCATCCATCCCAACCTTATCGCGTCAATAGCAACAGATGGCCGCTTCAGACTCTGGGTCGAAGATCCCACGATCGCACCCAACAAAGGCCGTAGATTCAACTCACATCAAAACAAACCACTCTTCGAACTCCGCTCTCCTCAATCTCCATACGTCGCATTTGCCATAACACATAACTCCGAAACGCGGCACACCCATCTCGCGCTCATCATGCGCAGCGGACTCGTCAATGTCTACGAAAATGAAGAAGCGGAGAATGTAGACAGCTGGACAGAGATGGACAGTTTCAAGGTCTGTGAAAAGCCACCAAGAGGGGATGAGACAAGCTTTAAGATTGCATTTGATCCGAATCTAGAGCCCTGTTATGCTGCTTTACGACAAGGCGTACCACGAGACTCGTTGGCACTGGTAGTAGCTAGTATGAACAAAGCTGCCATTTGGCGGACAAAACAGGTCGAGCATACAAACACCCTAGGATCTTCTTCTACGAAAGAGTTCTATCTTGCCACAGAATTGAAGGGGCATCGAGGGTTGGTCAGGGATGTTGCATGGGCGCCAGGAAATATTAGAGGCTTTGATATCATTGCGACGGCCTGCAAGGATGGATTTGTAAGGGTTTTTGAGGTACGGACTCCACCGGCCAATGGCAAGGAGTTGAGGAGTAAGGATTATACCAAGATTCCAGATCCCGTGGTTGTGCATACTCAGAAGGGACAGAATGGGATTGTGAACTCGCCTTCAGGTATAGGTGCGGAGATTGCGAGTGCCAGAGGAGGTTCACGACGAGAGAATAGGGAGGGAGAGGTTACGCATACTTCGAAGGAGGTCGCGAAGTTAGAGGCGAACAGGACACCTGTCTGGAAGGTTGGCTTCGACTCTGATGGGCTACTGCTTGGGAGTACGGGTGATGATGGAAAGCTAATGATTTGGCGGAGACAGCCAGACGGCAATTGGTGTAAGAGTTCGGAATTGGCTATGGCAAGGCAGACTGTCTGATTGAGTTCAATGGAATGCTTGCTTTGCATGTAGAAATAAGAGGTTTGCAACGCTGGAACAGAGATCATACAATATGTACTATAGATGTGAGTAACGTCCAGTCTTGAGCTTATGAATTAATTCAATCGACAGTGGCTGATAGTTTAACTAGGAAGGACATGAACACGTC
>Ga0181470_100318_pt1 | contig 12288 bp, 13 predicted proteins | sample InSIn5SAF170_FD_119082 | JGI IMG/M metagenome (GOLD analysis project Ga0181470, IMG submission 119082) | Clean room microbial communities from NASA Spacecraft Assembly Facility at Jet Propulsion Laboratory, Pasadena, California, USA -... ...
AGGATCTCGGTGGATCACCATCTCGAATGTTCCATCGCCCACAGGATCCATCTCGTTCTTCAGCCAAGGATGCCACTCGAACCACTGCCACGTTTGGCGATCCGGAATCAAGGTCACCTGCGTACCCGATTCTGTTGATCCGTAGAGTTGACAAATATCAGTTACCTGGCTCAGTTTATCTCCTGCTGCTCTCGCAAGTGGTCCACCGGTGTACATGATAAAATCAAGATCTGCGGCTTGCTCGAAGCCACCAGGAATCTCTAGAAGCTGTTCGACGACTGTAGGAGGACACCATGCGGCCCTTACTTTGACAGCCTTCAGCATGTCGCTCAACATTTGACCATTAGGGGGCTTCTCTGGCGGGCCCATAAGCACGGTCGAGGTATAAAAGGTTGGGATATAGGTCATGGCAAACAGCCCCGCCAGCTTGACCTTCCGTTAGCAATATTTCAGTAGGGTACTTCTGCGGCACTCACATGGAAAGGTGGGTAAGGGTTGTAGAACCGGCCGCCACCAGGGAAATTGTACATGGCATTATCTTGTGTACGGCGTCCTGGCACCTTGGGGATGAAGCGCAAGCTATCATATACTGAGAAGACGCCGTTCGTGACCGTGATTTGCTTGGGGAAGCCCGTGGATCCAGAAGAGTGAGCGATAATCACAGGTTCCTTCCAGGAAGTCTCCCACTGCTTCATATAAGGGAAGTGCCTTGGTGCAGTCGCTAGAAGCGAATCGAGAGGTCCAAGTTCGAAGGTTTCCAATTCCGGTTTCTTCGCTTGTAGTCCCGAAGCAGTCTTCGCGAATTCCCTAGAATGAAACAATTTTGTACATTCTGCGTTCGCGAGTACATGTAGCTGGCCAGCTTCCGCGTTTCTCACAGAAGGGACCATGAACTACAATCGAGTCAGCCGTGTCACACTGTCACACACAGGGCCAGCATGCCAATTGCCCTAGGAAGAACAGTCACTTACCACGTAGCCACATTTCACTGCAGCAAAAAAGAAGATTGCATAGCGTACGTCCGACATGCCCAGATAAGCAAGAACCTCAAATCGATCTGAACGACCGATCTTTCCTTCGAGCCACCATGCAACTGAGTCGACGGCATTCTTGAGTTCTCTGAAAGTAACATCGCGGAATCCGTCACTGATTTCTTGTCCAAGTGGAATTGTGGCCCAAACCCTCCCTGGATCGCTGGCAGCCAGGTCGTCCACTGTTTGAGCTAAGAGTCTCTTCCCCGGCTCAGACGGCGAGACCTGAGGTACTGAGAAGTCAGGTGCATGCTTGACTCCATTCGGTAGGTGCTTGGTGCCATTGGTAAGTCCATTTGGAGCTTTGATCTTGCCGCCATGAAGATAGGCGTTGTCAAAATCCAGATACTCAATTGGTGTTGCCATGTTCGTCAAGTTCAAAGACCCCATCGCAAGGCACGTCTCGCATGCTGGGGAAAGCGATCTTCTTAACGCGGGGTGCGTGTGTTGATATCCATCATTGCATATCCGATATGGACATGCTTATGCACGCCTGGTGCTGTCAACATAGACTGGCTCTTTGCCGATAGCCGTTCGACATGGCACCGGAAAACGATGAGGTCTGCTGCATGATACCCAGCAACAGCACTTTGTGGGGTCCGGGGTGGTATAGACCGTGCAGAGTGAGCCTGCTGCCCTTGGCTATGGTCAGTGACTCAGTTTAGCACCATGCAAGCTTGGAACCACTTCTGGGGATAAAGTTATGGTTTTAGAGCCTCAGGCGCCAAGGTGGAGGCGCTCGAACACATCAATTGTTCCAAAATTGCTCCACACTTTTGATACAGTATCTGTTAGTTCGGATCATCGGAAACTGCCCGAAGCTATGAGAGCTTGCAGACAATGCGGAGTTAGACTGCCGCCTTTTCAGAGCCACGGTTCTCCTCCTAGCGGCGGCCAGAGAGGGAGCGATCGAGAACACACACGTTATGCACGTTACAACAACAAGCTCACCAGACAGGAATTCCATGAAATGATATAATTGTGCTTTGACATTTGCATTCACGAGACTATTAAGCATATCTCAGGTCGTCTTTGCGTAGGGCTGTCACTATCTGACTTTAGAAGCAATACCCCCGGCTAGCATCTTCAACGAGCTCGAACATCGGCAGAGCACTCATGTAACCCAGGTGATCTGCTCCAGCGACTCGCCACGTATACTCTGCTTCCTCTTCGTTCACCTTCACTGTGGTTGTGCCCTTACCAGCAGCGGCGGCATCGGCTAGTAATTGAACCTGGCAGCAGTTTTCCAGGGACATAAACCACCACACACAAGCTTCTATGTTCCGCCCGCAAGTCAACAGGCCATGATTCTGCAAGATTGCCGCTTTCTTGTTTCCGAGCGACGCTGCAATCGCTTCTCCTTCCTCGGCTCCCAAAACTGCTCCGCGGAAGGTGGAATACAAAGCTACATCGTTCCAGAAGACACAGTGGTCTTGTGTGAGAATGTCGATGTTGTAACCAAGGGTTGAAAATGCCTTGCCATATGTGCTATGTGCATGAGCCACGCAATTGATCTCGGGACGAGCGACATGCACTAATCGACAATTAGTAGAAGCATCCGTATGCTGGCCTGGAAATGACATACCGGCATGATGAATCATATAGGCTGCTTTGTTGAGTGTCTTGTAGCGGCCATATTCGACAACGTTTCCATTTGCATCAACTCGGATCAGGTCCTTTGACTCCAGAGTTGGCCAAGGCCTGCCAAATGGATTGAGCCAGAACGAGGTTGGATCAACCGGGTCCTAAAATCGGATCAGTAAAAGAAAGTTTCTCCAAAGGCGTAGGAGCACACGCACCCTCAAAGTGATATGGCCAGCGATTCCATTGTCGAATCCCAGCTTTGCGAAAATCCGGAAGGCCAGTGTCAAGCGGGACTTCAGATACTCTCGCTCTTTGTATTTGTCCTCAAATGTTGGAGGAGCAGGTAACGGCTCCGAGGAAAATTGCAGTGTTCGCGTTTCTTGATCTTCATTCCCGTTCGAGGTTGGCACTGCAGGTGAGGTGCAGTCTTTGGGCGCAACGTCGATTTCGACAGGCGTTAAGGTCTCACTTGAATCCTGTGTCCTGCTTATGGTTGAATCCTCTAGGTTGCTTATGGTAGAATCCTCCGGCTTGCTTGTGGTGAGAAAAGGAATATAATGCTCGGCGGTAGACTGCTCGACTTCAGTGACTGACATCGTAGGAGGAGCCATTTTGAAGATTTGTATTGCCTGGGTCACGCGTGTGGTTGAATAGATTGGACTTCAAACAATTGCACAGTGAAAGTCTGCCGCTATTTGATCTTATCTAGCCTTGTCCGAGCGATTATGGGAGAAGTTTGAAATAGTGACATCGAGCAGTGTTGCTCCACAAGGAACCTGCCAATTGAATTGCATCCAACGCTATCCCATCTCCACTATTCCACCCGCACATGGTGAGAAATGTCATTCAGAAAGCAGTTTCTAGGCTGAGTGCTTTGGCCACACTAGGGCTAGAGCTAGGCCGGAAGACCAATTCCTACACTAGATCCTCGCTTGGCAGAAACCTGACTCACTTTAGTGAGCTTTCAAGAGAATGCAAACCACGCTGACGATTTCCCGCAGGGTACCGTTCTCCACATTCCACTGACACATTTTAGTACCTCTTACCCCAGATTTTCACAAGCACGTTTGCAACCCCTTTACGTTGCCGCCTCCGGACGCGTCGAAATGGCGACAAGAAAGACAGTGGCTTCAATGGACGATGCTGAACGCGAGTACAAGCGTTACAATGATCGAATTAACCAGCAGTATTCACGGGCGAGGAAGCGAAGACGGCTAGAAGACCTTCAAACCCAGAACAAGAAGCTGACGGCCGAGTTGGAGGCGGCGAAGGCTGAAATTGATGGATTTAGGCGCCGGGAGAGCGCTGTGAGGAATGCTCTTCAATGGGTCTCGGCGGTGATCAACGAGCCGGCGTCTGCATCGGTGGAAGGTAAAGAGTGCGAGAAAGCACTAAGCGCAACCTTTCCACCATTACAATCGTCCAGCGTGCCAGTCACGGCACTACCAACATCAGAAATTCAAGTCTCACAGCAGGAACCGGAGTTCCTAGATCAAACGGTACCCTCACCAGCAACGCAGCCGGACACGAGCTATGGATTGGAGATGTTGGTATCACATCCGCAACAGCTTCTGATGCAGGGCGAACAGAGCAACACATTCGATGGCCTCGCAGACAACTGGGTACTCAACCTTCCAACTGATTTTGGGGATGGTGCCTGGGTGAACCTGCTCTCCAGCGACATGTGGCCGATGGCCACGTCGTACAATACAGAACTCACTCCCATCACGCCTGAAGAGAGCCCTCCGGGTCTTCCAAACGCTTACATGTCTAGTGACCAGACTGACCAAAGCCTCTCTTCTGGTTTGGCCGATACTACAGACCAAAGTCTGGCTTGGTCAGAGTTGCCACTTAATGTCGCTGCGACAACCGACCTGGACAAGGTGCTCTTGAATGTTATCGCACTTGGCCGGCAGTGGAAGTCTCGACAGGGCGATTACCACAGCGAGCTCTCGCACCCATCATTCCCGAGTATCGCCTCTCTACTAAATCGCGACGTTGAAATGGATCGAAGCAACAATCCGCTCGCCGCCGCAATCGCCAAATATACAATCACAACACCTAGATTGAATTTCCCTCGCAAAGTGGCATTCCACTATACTGTGGCTCTCCTACTTCGATGGCTCGTGAACCCCACGGAACAAAGCTTCGCGCAGCTTCCCGAGTTCTTACGCCCCACCGTAGTGCAGAAGACTATCCCGCACCCGGCGTGGATAGACACAGTCCCATGGCCACAAGCGCGTGACCGCATCATCCGCAATCTCGATATCTTCGACTACGAACTCTTCAAGAAAGTGACCCAGCATTCATCTATTAATTGGCCGCACTCGGAGAGAGACATCTTCATCGCGAAGCAAGGATCAAAGCAGATGATGCTGAATCCACGGTTCGTGCGGCATATTCTAAACTTGAATAATTGGACGAATTCGCCAGCGCTTTCCTTGCCGGTTGGCCAACAAGGCCGCCGCAGGGGCCGTATCAATGGCCCAGTTGAGAGCGCACGTCCTGGAAGACTAAACTACATCAAAGGAGTAGAGGCTGCCAATGAGTGTTTGCATGTGTTGACTGTGTCTGGCCCATATGCGTTGGTCGACGAATTGTCCCAAAAGGCTGGACTCACAGGCATTCTTAGCCCAATGGAGCTGTCTATTATCAGTTTGATAGGCTGTGCTGATATGATCGCGAACTCGAATGGATTATGCACGAAGAATCGTTGCTCATGCGCCAACATCGTTTGATTCGGTGAACCTGTACATCATGTGGAATGTTATGAGTTCACTTGCTGCGTGTCTTTTGAATCGACACGTCTATCAGAAGGTTGTGTTCTCTGAGAACAGTGTGTACTTTGTGGTTTATGGAAGGTACGATACTGTCACGTGATGTATCGCTATTTTCGTCATATCGGGCAAACAAGCTGATGAAGATACGGAGCTTGTTTGAATCGCTCCATATTACAAGGCTATGATATTTAAGAGAACGATGAGCAATAACTGTCTTTGTGCTTGACCAGATGACGTCGATGATTCAGCTCCACCAAGCTCAAAAGTGGCCCCAGCCGCAGCTCCTTGCGGGGAAAGCTGGGGTCTGTAAGCTGGGTACATCAGATACGATGGGAAATGCACCAAACGTGAAGTATCACGGCACGTGAAAGGGCTCGCAGTCTCGACCCAACCTCTACACCATCCAGTAGGCCCCTTTGCTTTTCATTCTCACCGTTGATTCCGCTGGGTTGAGATTTGTGCACGCGGGTCTGAGCTTCACCACGCAGAGAAGAGAGAGCTTGGCTGCGCTGCGTCATTTGTTTGCTTGTTATAGGCTCTGCTGCCCATCTCACGCTCAACCAGGACATCCCACGCAGCTTGCCTCGATTCTCCCCTCTCAATCCATCATCAATTTGTTTCTTGCAAGGGCATTGCTCGAGGTTGACTTTTCCGATCACATTCGTTCAACATGCTCGCGCGACGATTGCAACCACGCCAGCTGAGCGCGACAGGGGCGTTGGTTCGCTCGCTGAGCACGACGAGCTCCACGCAAGCAGCACAGCAGTCCCGATCACCAGCACTGGGCGACATCACACCCAGTGGCGGCCCAGCATTTGATAATAAGTCGCGTGAGTTTCGGGAGCGATTGATTGCCGAGCAGGAGGCGCGTCGGCGTAAGGAGCAGGCAGAGAGTAAGTTACATGTCGTCGACTCCTCCAAAGCAATGGCACAGTGCGTTGCTACCTCGAGGATTTATTGCTCACATGTGTTGGTGCTTTAGAAGAAGCCCGCGTACGCGAGGAGTCCGGCGGCAAGAAGAAGGGCCCGCTGTCGAGCTTGATCTACGGCACCGCAGAGGGCCGTGAACTCGACAAGGACATTGAACGCAGCTTCTCGCAGGTGCTGGCCCGCGGCAAATATGTGCACAGCATTGTCTTCCACGAAGTCAAGCCGGACAAGGTCGACGAGTACGTGAACCTGGTGGGCAACTGGTATCCCAAGATGGCGTCGATGCCGGAGAACAAGGTGAACTTGGTGGGCAGCTGGCGGACAGAGGTCGGCGACTGCGACACATTTGGTATGGCATATTCTTCCTTCCTTCAGGCTCTGCTTGTCATGTGCGCCTACATGGACCGTTACTGACTTGACTGGCGACAGTGCACATCTGGGAGTACCAGCGCTACACGGGCTACCACGGCTCTCTGCACAACATCCAGCACCACCCCGACTTCGCCGCCTTCGACAAGCAGCTCAAGACCCTGATCCACAGCAAACGCACCTCGCTCATGCAAGAATTCTCCTTCTGGCCGACCACGCCCCCTCGCGCGCTGGGCGGCCTCTTCGAACTCCGCTCCTACACTCTGCACCCGGGCAACCTGCTCGAATGGGAGACGCATTGGCGGCGTGGGCTCAAGGCCCGTCGAGAGGTCATGGAGGGCGTCGGTGCGTGGTTTGTACAGATTGGTGAGCTGAATACGGTGCATCATCTCTGGCAATTTGCCAATCTGGAGGAGAGAAAGGTCCGAAGAGAGCAGAGCTGGAGTATCGAGGGTTGGGGAGACACGGTGCACAAGACTGTGCCGTTGATTCAGACGATGAAGAGCAGAATTCTGATTCCGATGCCGTGGAGTCCGGTTGCATAGTTTGATCATGTGTCTCGGGTCCTACTCATTGCCGATATGGGAGACTGTAGTTTGCGTGAAGGGCGTGAAACGGATTCAAAGTCGCGTCAAGCATCACGATATCGCAGTAGCGATGGTCACGTGTGGCTACAGAGCGACAAAGGGCGTACTGGGCAGACGGAGTGTCTCTTAGGACGTGGGACGGAGCAGGTCGAGTGGGAGATCGTATGGGAGCAGAGATGGCACAGGGCTCGAAACTTGAACCGCATCACCCATGGCGAAGCAGACAGCAGGGAATTCCATATGTAGCATTACACATCAAGTCACATTATATATAAAAGTACAAGCGCTCAACCTTCCATCTCACTTCTTGGTGAAGAATGTGCCTGCGAGGACGGACTCCGGACTCCCTTCTCCACCTCTTCCTCTCCAACGCGCACACCCGCCTTCTCGTCAGTGAAGCCGTCCATCTCTGAGACTCTCCTTGGCGTGTCCGCCACTTCGTATATGCCAGGGAACACATTGACACCTCTCCTCGTATCATCTGCACTCTCAGTGCCCATCTCGCTCACGCGTCGAATATGCAAGAACGAGCCATCAATAGGCGAAATGGGATCATAGCTCGAGAAGGTATCGGTAGGCGAGCTGGGCAGATCCTCCTCCTTGCGATGCTGGACCATGGATGTATTGCTCGATGGGGAAATGGATGTTTGGGCAGCGTCATGTTGTTGTTGCTGTTGTCGCCGCTTGCGGAAAATGCACAGATAGAGGAAGAGGCCTACCAGCAGTGCGACGGCGAGGATGATGCCGATGACGAGCCCAGCAATGGCACCGCTGCCTAGTCCGCTGCTGGACGACCGCGTGGTTACAGGGAGTGCGGTTCCGCTCTTCTCCACGATCGAGGTGTTGTAGATCGGTACGAGATTGGGGGCTGTCCTCGTCTCTGGGAACGCTGCTTGAGATAGGTTGAAATATGCCCGTTCCCAATCTACACTGAGATGCGCTTCCTGCAGGAATGCGCGACCGAGTATATATGTGTTTCCCTCTGCGCGTCGGATGGGGAAGAATGGCTGAGACACGCCTTGGTCGAACAGGGGCCATGAAGCGTTGAGCGCGAAGGCCGCGTAGGGGAATGTAATGCTAGTCGTGTTACCGCTGTTCTTGGTGTCGCCGACTGTGATGCGGATCTGTTGTATGCTTTGTTCATTGGCAGCCAGACTGCTTGGAGAGATGGTAAAGAGATCCGCAGGTTCGTTGTACGTTAATCCAAGTTTGGCAGCTAGTTCATCGCAGACTGTGCTGGGGAGATACATGTAGGGCAACGTGGAGTCGATGACTACAGTTTCCGAGACTGGAATAGATGCTTCGGTACCGTTGGCGAAAGCAAACCCAATCGAAGCGAGGCTAACTCGCAATTCTGTCGTCTCTGTGCTGGGTGGGAGCGCATATTGAGTCGTGGTTCTGCCATCGAGCCGTGTATCATCGTACCCTCCAAGCACAAGACTGCCCGTGTAGTCGCGATAAGAAGCACCAGCCGTGTAACTCCATGCGCGACTCGGAATTTGCGATGAGTTGACCAGTGTTTCTACCAGTGACGCCGTTTCTTGCGTCGTCGACTGTAGGTATCCCACTCCAAGTCCCAAACTCGGCATAAAGAAGTTCCAGTTGTTTATCCCGAAGATGGGCACGCTTCCCTGTGTCTTGAGATCGTCTGATCCAGCTCCATTTTGCACGCTCAAAGTGTCAAGTCCCAAGTTGCCTGTTATGTTGTATGTCGACCCGAACGACTCGGTGGTACTGAGGTCATTGCCCAGATCCAAGCTGTGGATCCCGATATATCTGAACGTGCCATTCGCCTCTTCGAATCCGCTGCTTTGGAAACCGTTCAACAGACCTATCCCTCTCAATTCAGGACAATTCGAGGGAACGAAGGCAGGCTCGGCGGTATAGACGCATCCATCTGGCGTTGGCAACCAGGTTGAGAAACTTGATGTGGAGATCAAGGTGCGAAAATGTTGGACTGGATCTGTGCCAATGGAGATGAGGAAGGTTGACCAAGAACCGTCGTTGCCCTCGAAGTCTCCACTGGGTCGCACTGAGAATGGTTGGGGGAGTGAATTGGACATTTCCTTTACATGCTGCTAGGCGATGATGTTTGCTATAGACGCAACAGGGCCGCTGAAATCAACAAGCTTTCAAGGCCGACAGGCGCAGTGCATGTTATTTGAGCATAATGAACGGAAATTTGTGTGGTCGTCTCCCAATAGCATTACTCAGGGCCTACAGATATGTAGCAGTCATCGGCTAGACTGCCATCTATTTTCACACATTGAACGCCGGTCGGGTGTAGATCAAAGTCTGGGCATCTCGCGCAATTGGCTGCATGCTGCATCAAGACAAATCTCCATGTGGTGGAGAGCGAGTGAGGTCAATGACCAACACGGCAGTTATCGATAAATTGTCCCAGAGAGGCAAAGTGGTGATCGGAAGGGTGGATTTCCGAGACCAAATGCTGGCGTACCTCGCAGCGGAAGATTGGGGCACTGCCCCATCCAATACAGCAAAAGATGTGCATCAGACTTTCAGCTCGCTATTGTGGGTGCTGTCGTTTCGACTAACCCCGCTTATTCGTTGCTCATCGCTCGACGTCTGTGGCGTCTGGACTTGCAGGTGGACGGCCCTAAAACCTGATTGCACGCTAAGGCTGAGCCTATCGAAGACCACTCGCTACAATGATGCGGGCAGATTGCGGCCAAGGCGCCATGTATTGCATAGTACAGCTGCCGTTCTGCATGGCATGCGTTGGCTTGATGTTGGGCAGCTTAGCAAGGCATGGCAATCGTTGCTCTGAAAGTCGCGTAGCTATTGATCTTCTTCATCTATTCTGAGCTACTTCTTCTTCCAGCAGATCAGACTAGACCATCGTTTAAGTCATTCGTTTTACCTGCAGGATATAGGCTACAATATGTACGCTCGATATGTCCTGGTGCTTTTGACCGCTACTTTCGCTCGTGCGGTTCCTGGAGGCTGGGAAGGCTATAGTGGGCACCAGGATGACGGTCCTCATGGTTACGGACACGGAGCAGCTGCAGCAGCAGATTATACAGATTGCGAGTCTGCCGCACCAGCGAAGCCAGTCTATTCAGCAGAGCAGGTCTACACAAAGCCACCTGCATCGAAGGAGTATCCCAAACCAACTCCGGTATTCACATGCCCGACGACATGCCGCCTGATTTACCATGGCACCTTCCTGCAGTATCCTACTGTCATTGAGTACACGTCTGTGTATGCTGAGACTATCAATGCCTTCGTTACGCAATACGGTGATGGCTCGCCTGGACAGACGAGTGAAGAAACCATCACGGCACCAGCAGCGCCAACCGCCGCTCCACCTGCAGGCCCATTGACGTGGAATTACTCTGGAGTTGCCCTGTACGTGTCTCCTGCCTGAAATTAAATGCCACTACCGTGCTAATCATAAGCCAGAACATACCCAACAACTTACGTCGCGTACTTCTCCATTGCATACGCGACCTTGATCCCGCAGCCAGCGCAAAGCACGTGCTCCTCCAAAGAAGCACCTCTTAATTATCCACGCGTCTGGCCATCTCTAATCGCAGACTCGACCTCCATCCGACAACCAGGGAACGTACCACCAGCCACCGTTGTCGCATGGATCGACTCTCTGCCCACGGTCCGCGAACAGCTCGGTGGACATATCTGTGATCCTGTGTTCGGAGGTCTGCAACCGTTCGTGCCGACAGCCACGGTGACGAGCGCGACGACAATCGCTGGGAACACGAGGATTGTGCAGTATACGACCGTGAGCGCGGCGGGTGTCACGCCTGCTGCACCGGCCCCTCCACCACCACCACCCTCAACAACATCCTTCGTTGCGCCATTGTCTGTGCCCCCAGCTTCTACGACAAGAAGCGTTGTGCTGCAGACTATCAATGCTGCTGCGGGAGCTGGGCAAGCGGGCTTTGGAAGTTGGGTTGGCAATATTTTGGCCGCCCTTTTTATTGTTTTCTGAAAATGTTTGGGATTTATAAAAACGAGCTCCGTAATGAATAATTGAGAATCCGTTAATTTATGTCATGAGGTCTAGACTGTGTGCGGATTTTGGAGAAACCTGGTCGTCATCATTTGCGACGCAGCTCCAGCTGTGAAAACGTAGTGATGAGCCAACCAGTTGGAATGAGGTTACCATTTATAATCAAGCACATGAAGAGATGAAAACCCACGAAATAGGATATATGGCAATAGCAGTGAAGAAGAATCCATGTTACCTGTAGTTCAATACTCACTCTACTCCCTTGTCAGCTCTGACGAAGAACCCGAGTGGTATAATACATTTGCGTCTCATCCCTCCCATCTCAATGAACACTAGTCGGTCTCAATCTGCTTCTATTCAACTACGTCTTCTCCGTCTAAGCCTTCAACTTCCATTCGATCGTTGCCGCTGCTTGGATTCCGAATAATTTCGAATCCGCAACCTACACGATCAACCGACAAATCGAGGGGTTTCGTCTCCTGGTGATTTAAATGCAAACACAGTAAGCAATTAATTTTTGTCTCTACAAGATCACCATTTCGCGATAATCTCCTTCAAAGCTTCCTTAACATCCTTCTTCCTATTGACTAATAATGCTCCCTTCCCCTCATCAGCACGTTTCTGATAATCGCTAAGCCCACGATCCGATAGCTGGACCGCCTTCAGAAGATCCATAACTTTACTCGGATCCCCAAGAGCAGGTCCGCTCTCACGATGATCAACCTTGAATTTCTTCCCCGTGACCTCTTCCGCCGCAGCAAGCAGCTCATTCTGCGTCGTCTGGATCGAAGATACATAGACCGTCTGGTTAAGGTGCTTCTTGCGGGCGGAGGAATCAGTAATAAGCGAGACTACCGCATCAGCAATATCATCCATGTTTGCTGCTGAAAAGCGAGTATTGCCGCTATCCCAGATGGTGGCGGTATGCTCCTTCAGATTCACATCGAAATTGTTATACGGTAGTCCCCAGTCGAAGAATAGAGCGGTCGTGATACCCGTCCAGCTCAACCCTTGGC
>Ga0181470_100303_pt2 | contig 12262 bp, 16 predicted proteins | sample InSIn5SAF170_FD_119082 | JGI IMG/M metagenome (GOLD analysis project Ga0181470, IMG submission 119082) | Clean room microbial communities from NASA Spacecraft Assembly Facility at Jet Propulsion Laboratory, Pasadena, California, USA -... ...
CAAGGACCCAGACGCAGAGGGGTCGAGCCCTGCAACCGCATCCAGGTTCAATTCGGGGGGCGGCGATAGTGCTGAGGCCCCTAGTAGGGCGTCAATGACCTCCGTATGAGGATGCGAGTCATGGTGAACACGGGCGTTGCTGGCACAACTGGAACCAGCCACTGCGTCTAATTGCGCCTCGGAGTTTCTGTGGGCCGTGGCCGCGTGGTCCTCGGATGGGATATTGTCGTCCGACTGCGGACGGCGGTTCTTCCGCAACCCTCGCTGCGATGGGCGAAGTCTGAGTGGCCTACTGTAAGCGTTGATCCCTCCATGACTAACCGGTTGAAGCCCACGGCGACTCAGTGGTTTTCGGTGCGACAGGACGGGGCTTACCGGCACGACGTCTGCGCATGGATGCAATTGCTGCATGTCCAGGATTCGGTTTGTTTGGACAGATCACACTTGATCTGCAACGTCACGGAAACGTCAAAATCAGCTAACTAGGTCTCTCCCATACAGAATGATGGTCTCGGTCACGCTCACCTTTTTGCCGTGACACCGAAAGCAGACCAGGAGCGCTCGCCTTCGCTGCGCAGGGATAGCCGGTTCCGTAGCTTCGCCGGCCATGACTGACTAGGTAGATTAGGGAGTGAGCGGACTTAGCCGGGCTACTCAATGTGGAAGCCGGCGACGGCGACTAGGAGCAAGAAGATCGAGAGGAATGCACCTTCCTCGTCTTCGGCATCACAGGGCTACCGGCTATATATGAGGCATCCGCAGCGGAGACAGACCACGAGCTAACGACACACGCTACAGGAAATCACAAGATCAGGATCATGAGGAAATATTAGTGTGGGGTTAATGGAAAGTCATGTACGAAGTACAATACTCCGTACCTCCGGGGGGGAAGCGAGTGGAGAACGGTGGAGTATTGGGGATCTTGGGTGCGGCAACCGGACGTTGAGTCTCCGATGGCCACTTTGCCGAGCTGGTTGTACGTATCTTGCTCTCAGCCTCTGCTTTCTTCTGAGGCTTGCGGTAGCAGGAGGCTCTCGACTTTGCATAAAAGACGTTACAAAGCGACTGAGGTACAAATACAGGGTACACTTACTTGCAAGCATCTAATTAATTACCTTAGGTTCAGGACTACTACTGGCACTGTGGCTGTACATCTGAGCATCGACAAAATGTCCCAATCACATTACGAAACCCGGCTTGTAGACTGCCAAGCCAACGTAGACTTTAGCCAACTCGCGGGGAAGACAATTGTATTGACTGGAGGTGAGCACGCGTATTATCACCATCTTCCGCTCGGGGAATGCTGTGAGCATACCTAACCAGATGATAACCCTACCCTGTAGGCAGCAGTGGCCTTGGTCTAGCCTACACAAAGGCGTTTGTGAATGCCGGGTAAGCTTTTTACGCAATGCCGCCAATTCCGCCAACCCCATGACGCGAGACTAATTGATCCGCAGCGCGTTTGTGGCAATTGGAGATATCCAACCTCCTCAAGAGTCGCTACCTGGCGATAAGTGAGTGCAAGCGTCACGGCTGAAACGCGTCCGATGTGGTCACTTACTAGATAAATCCCTTTTGCAGGACAGTGTTTGTGCAGTGCGATGTGACCAACTGGGGCGACCAGGTCAACGTCTTCAAGACGGCAAAAGAGAGGGCTCCAAACGGCCGCATTGACGTTGTCATCGCGAACGCGGGCATATACGGTCCTGACTCTCTTGATGGTCAGTGCATTTAATGCCACATAAAAAATAACGAACATTGGAAGAGACTGACCAACGCCTACCTTACAGGCCTTGATGATCCTGAACCGCAAAAGCCCGTCACAAAGCTCCTTGATGTGAACCTTATTGGCGTCATTTATACAGCCAAGCTGGCCGGGTGGTATTTCCACCACCAGGATGCCGGTGACAAATGCTTAATACTGGTTTCAAGCATCATGGGATACATCGATACTCAAGGCTCGTCAATATACTCAGCTGCCAAGCATGGTGTTCGGGGCCTGATGACTTGTCTCCGCCGCAAAGGCCTGGTACGAGTCAATTGCCTTGCCCCATGGTATGTGGCTGCCGCCCTCGATCATCGCCCCGGATCTCGTTTCCTTTGATGCTAACCGTACGACAAGGTTCATCGCAACTCCAATCCTTCCAGAGAGCTTTATCAAGTCTACTGGCAGCCAGTTTAGGGATAAAGGTGTTGACTTCGCGACAACGGACGACTCTGTCACAGCAATTGCCCGGATCATAAGTGACAAGACGATAAATGGTACGTCCACCTCAACCCACGTTCTCGAATAAAAGCCAGCACTAACCAATGCTTCCTGGCCACAGGACGAACGCTCGGTGTTGTACCCCGGCAGCTGTCTCCCTCTGGCTACGCGGACCTGGATCGTGACGACTTTGGCAAAGGAAGTGTCCTAGACACGTTGCAAAGTGTGGCCAGCTCTCTGGTATACGGGGAATTTGGCGCCTCTTCTACATGAGACGGGACATCCCTGTAACAACTGCCTGAGGCCTTGTATTTTCTTGACCTTAAGCATCTACCATAGCAATAAAAGAGCTGTCAGCCAAGGACTATGTAGTGCTTCTCTCATGACCATTTGCCTTTGCGTTGCTTGCCTGGCCGTTGGCCTCCATCTCCTTCAAGACCTTCCACGCGACAGTGGTAGCATGCAGGGAACAAGGTACTCCCGCATAAACTGATACCTGAACAGAGTGGAGAACGTTAGTATGGGGACAGTGCCCTGACGACTAGGTGAGAGGCTTGCCTGCAAGAGAGCCTCACGGATCTCTTCTTTAGTACAGCCGTTTGAAATTGCACCTCGGACATGAACGCCAAGTTCATGGTCGCGGCCGAGGACAGCCAGCATTACCAGACACAATAGGGACCGTGTTTTGCGTTCAAGCCCTTCCCTAGCCCAACACATTGACCAACCAGCGGCAACGGCCATGCCCTGGACGGGCTGCAAGAACTCGGGGAGTGCCTTGGACTGGGCTATATGGCCCGAGCCGAGCACTTCTTGTCGTATTACTGTTCCCTCATCGTAGAGTATATGTTTCGCCTTCTCGATTGCTTCCAAACTGGCCATTGTCGCTATTGTATGGGAGTGAATCTGTGAGACGAGGTTTAACGATTGATAAACAGGCAAAGTTGAAGCTACGAGGCGGTCGTAAGTCTTGTTTGGCTTAGTCCCTGCGATGAGTCCGTAGCTAAATGGCCATAATGCTGCCCTAGCCCTACTGCCGAGCTGATATCCCGAATTTTGTAGATGCAGCTAAACATCATAATGGCAATCAGCCTATGACACAGCAACCCCCCTTATTGTACTCCATTCCAGTACCGGACAGAGGCGGATGTGGATTTCCGGTTCGGCCACAATAACACCCCACTCTGCCCACTTTCTCCAACAGAACTCCGCAATGCACCCCACAGAACCCAGAGTGCAGCCGGTTACAAGAGTCAGCCGAACGACTTCGGCTACCATCCTATTTAGTTAGAGCGGCAACGTCCCCCCTCCACCGCGCAAGGACGCTCTGTCCCATCTCACGTATCGCTCCATTGCTCGTCGGACGAATTTACCGACATGCTGAGTTATTTCTCCGTGCCAGGCTATGACGATGGTGGGGCGGCTGCAGGGCCATCATCCAGGAGCAACAAGCGAGCTCACTTAGTGTGTTTTCGTTGTCATGAGAAGAAGGTAAGGGGATAAAATTGGTGCTCAACTGAAGGGATAAACGACATAACAGTTTATACTGATTGGTAATTGCCAATATTTAGATTAGATGCGACTTGGTCCACCAGTCTGGAGACAGTAACGAGAAAGACTCGCAATGCTCAAGCTGCACCGAGTCTGGCACCACCTGCCAGTGAGTACATGTCACGCATTTCCTAACTATGCAGACTAGGGTCTGGCTGACTCTTGGAAACTTCCAGACTACGCCCCTCAATGAGAGGCAAACGCCGGAAAGCCCCCAACTGGAATGGTTTTGATCGGAGACAAACGGCACCGGAGCCCTCAGATGAACCACCCAATTCTATATTCACGACTTCAGACCAGCCCGAGCCTGGTTCCCTGGCTGCAGGGCCGGCCAACGACAGACTGCTAAGTCTTGAGGAGCCGAGCGACATAACAGCTACTACCGACGTAGGCCATGCCCACTCACGATTTCCCCAGGTCCCGTCATCGGCACAGGAGACTGGAACCACTGGTACTGCTCGCGAAGTAGACCCGCACTCAAGCCCCGATAAGAGGCGGAGATACTCTAGCTATCTCGGCGACAGCGGCTTCATGCCGATTTTTAGCGAGGAGAGCACTGGTGCCGCGCAGCCACAAATACTCCATGCATTGACGGTTGACTACACGCCCGTAGGCTTACAGGAAGGTCATATTGACGTTTTCTTCGAATATGCGTATACATGGTGTCCAGTACTGGACCGGAACACATTAGAGGCCGAGCCAAGCCTTCGTCAATCGCTACTCCTGAGGCATGCATTGGCTCTGTGCGCGAATCAGATCAAGCCGTCGTTGCTGCACCGGTCATCATCGACCGAGCATTACAACCGCGCCAAGGAGTTGTTCAACGGAAATCATGAGCCCAATCCACTCATTCGGATAATGGCCCTGATGATGTTCTACTGGTGGAGCTCAGAACCTCCCAACGTTGTTAACATTGATAACACAGCTTGGTGGACAGGAATAGCTATCCGAGTGGCCCAACAAATCGGCATGCACCGTGAGGCCCGGTCCAGCTGCTCCCGGCTGGCTGGCGACTGTCGAGGTTTGCGACGGCGGATCTGGTGGACTCTGGTGGTAGGTAACCTACTGAGCGGACGGTACGTATTCATGATGCCACTGCTGATATCTCGCGGATTTGATAGGCTCGGGAACGCATCACGGCTATATCTCAAGACCGCCCCTGTATAATTGACCTGGATGACTGCGATGTTCCCATGCCAACACCAAATGACTTCCCCGAGCCCCATGACATCCGTATCACGGTATTTGTTCATTTCATTCCCCTTTGCGAAATCATTGGTCGCATTGGCAAGGTGTTGCAGCGCCGAAAGCCCGACGACTCGGGGTTCGCCCCGATTCAGCTGGCTCACGAGCTCGTCGCGTGGGTTCAGCCTCTGCCGCTAGAGGTGCAGCCGTCGTTCAAGGCCAGCCGGACTCGCGGCTTCCATCGCGATGTCCATGGCATGCATCTCACATATCTCTGTACCATAACCATTCTACACCTTAGCAACGACTCCCAGCCTCTGCCAAAAGCTTCTGTCGCGGGTATCGTGGCGGCCTCATGCACCGCCCGTATCTTCCACGACTTTTTGGTCCGTGGGTCCATCTCTTTCCTGGCAGGCCAAGCGGGGTGGTATATATCGGTTGCCATTTTGGCATTACTGTATGCACGGAAGCTCGATGGACTGACGGCCGACGCTGATGCCGACATTGCTACGCTACGAGCCGCCCTGGGAGCCATGTCCAAGGACTGGCGAGTAGCAGGAATGTTTGGTGCGGGTATTGAGAAGCTGATGAGAATGGAGAATCAGAGAAATTCAGGCGTACCGCAAGATCCCGTCCCTGTGATACCAGATACGACCATACCGCTCCAGCTGGCAGACGAGATGTCGGCAACCGCTGGCATCAATTGGCAGGATTACTTCCCGTATGTCACGGATGAGACGAGCCCGCTAATCAACACACTCTTTGCGCAATACGGCCAAACTGTATCCTTCCCAGAATTGTACTGGACGCTTGATGTCCCAACTCAGGTCAACCAGTTCCTCACGGGGGATGAGAGCATGCTCACTCTGGATTTTCTGAGTCTTTAGATGGCCACAATCTACGAGCATTCTTTGTACATTACTGGGGCTCGGGTCCGTGTTAGGGTCGGGTGAAACTAAGTGGAAGGAAATATGAATCCAGAATTGGATTCATAATCATATTCAAGTATTCTATAGTGGAAAATCCATAAGTCTAGAGGCTATTCACGCATGCTTTCTGGTCTAGTCAAGCTGGCGGTCAAACTGACTAACTTGAATATCAGTCCCTCTCTCCACACATCAATAGCCGAAGACCCCGGAAGCGGCTTTCGGTTACCCAGGTAGGGTTAGCCAGGATTTACCGTCACTGTATGCCAACTATAGCTAAAATGAGCTCAGCAAGCTTGCAGCGCATCCGCTTCGCTGTTGCAGTATTCGTGGCTTACGTTCTATTCTCCACCATTTCGCCTCTCGCACAAAGTTCACCATTGGAGTAGTTCATGGTCACGGGACAGAAGGTGTTTATTGATTCATACCCGTCCATATTGAAAGAGCGAAGGGGCCGAGTCAACGAATATGGACAACTTGAAGTTCCCAGAATCCAAGGAAACGGTGCGGCTGCGGATGATCGACACAAGCGGCGTGATGGTGGTGAATGCTAAATCGTTCATCGAGCCAGTTCAAAAAGGACACGAGCTACTGACTATGTATGTGGCTGCTTTTCTTATTGAACATCCTGCTTCAGGTCGCAGAATTATGTTTGATCTGGGCATTCGCAAGGAGTATTGGAAGCTGCCAGCCGCCCTCCAAAAACGCCTGGGCTCTCTCATTCCGGCGCTGAGGGTCGATAAAGACACGACAGAAATTCTGCAGGAGAACGGTATAAAACTGAATGAGATTTGTAAGCTCCTCGAACGCAATGTGAGGGGACCGCATGCTGATAATTCGCAACAATAGCAGATGTTGTGTGGTCTCATTATCATTGGGATCATACGGGGTCAATGGAGCTCTTCCCGAAAACTACAAATCTTGTAGTTGGTCCTGGTTTCAATTCTTCACCAACACTCTTCCCGGCTTATCCTCACAATATGGACTCTCCCATCGATGCAGCTGCTCTGGAAGGCCGAAGATTGATTGAGACTAGCTTTCAAGACTCGGGCCTGGAGATTGGCGGCTTCAGAGCGTACGACTTCTTTGGCGATGGTTCCTTCTATCTACTTGGTACGTTCCGTCACTGTCGCCGGCATATTCCCTCTTCATGTAACTAACATCCGACGAAGATACTCCAGGACACTGCCTAGGACATATGTGCGGCCTCGCACGAACAACAGGCGGGCCTGAAAGCACGTTCGTGCTCCTAGGAGGCGACATCTGTCACTTTCCCGGCACCTTTCGCCCCAGTGCCGACCAAAGACTACCGGAAACTATACCCAGTAAAGCGCTTGACAATGACGCATACTTCCCGGTGCCTTGTCCTGGCTCGCTCTTCACGGACATCCATCCGGTTATGACAGGCGGCAAGCCGGCAGACCCTTTGAGTTTCGACCCTCGCGCAAGTCCTTTTTACCGCATTTCGAACCACGAGACAGCGGCATACATGGACACAAAAGTATCACAATGCTCGGTGGACAAGCTCATTGCGTTTGACTCCAGCCCCTCGGTCCTAATTTGCCTGTCACATGATGAGACGGTACTACACGGAATACCGACGCTCAACGCAAGCCCCAACGATGACTTAAATAGCTGGCAAAAGCGAGGATTCAAGAAACAAATTCTATGGGGCTGGCTGAACGACCTTCCCCGCAACGGGCGACCAGGGCGACAGCCTGCGGTAGAGGGTTTCTGGAGGGACAAGAAGCCATGGATGGAGGCGAAGGAGATTCTGCAAAAGAACGGCAGTCAGGCCTCCAGCAGTGGGCTGTAAATGTGAATTATGCATGGAGTTCCAAGCATGTCTGGGCGATTTCCAGGGATAAATCCATAGCCAATGCAGGGGCAGCAACCCAGGATCTATGAGACTTGGCTAGATCAAAGGCTTTGGCGAACATGTGGAATAGCTTAGGGGAGACAATGCTGAAAGGGAATAGTCACCCATTTTGACAACAAGTACTAAACATTTTCACAGTGAGGATATCACAGTACTGTATGATTGATGTGCATGAATACGTTCACACAGCAGCGTCGTCGATTTGCCGCCACCTATTTACGGTCTCAAAACCACCTTCCTGGCTTCTTGCGTCGAGAAGAGCTTGTAACCCAACGCAGCCTCGACTAGAGGCAGGCGGTGTGATATAGCATTGCTGAATTTGGCCTTGTTCTCCGCAAACACCTGCAGCGATTCTTCAAGGACTGCTCTGACAGGTGCACGGCCCATGTTCAAGCTGAATGAAGAGTCAGCGGTTAATCACAAAGGTCCCCACGAGACAACTTACTTAATGTTTCGCTGATATCCTTGAAGCGCTGTAAACGGCATCTCTGCTTGGTGGAATCCAACAGAGCTGAGAGTGCCACACGGCCTGAGAATCTCAAAGGCCGAGCGAAGGGCAGCTTCGTTGCCAACGCTCTCAACCACAGCGTCAGCACCTCGGCCGTCTGTAGCCTTCATAACTGCCTCTCGGATATTGTCCACTCCCAGACGTAGCGGAATACCGCCCATGCGCTTCGCCTCCTCTAGGCGGTCTTCGACGCTATCGACGCAGAAGACGGTGCCCGCGCCTTTGACCACAGTGGTCATTATAGCGCAGAGTCCGACGATTCCGCAGCCGAAGCACACCACTACAGCGGACTCCAGAGTTTGCTTCTGGATTACCACGCCTTCATTGTCGCGCTGCTGCCATGGTCCGGCAGAGGGTGACGGCATGGCAAATTGAGACAGGGCTCGCATGGCGCCGTAGTAGCCCGTAGGGAAGATGTCGGACATCATGATCAGTAGCTCGTCGTCAATATCTGGAGGCGCGAGCAACAGTGTTCCGTCAGCATCTGGAACCCGGATGCTCTCCGCCTGGCACCCCGCGATTTGAGCGGTTCCTAGCGCAAGTGATTGTGCACAGCGGTTTGTGTGACCGTGCTTGCAGAACCAACATCTCAGACTACCAATGGTTAGAAAAGCTTTATGCTGCGCAACAGGGTGGGCAAAAGGCAGCCTCAGCTCACCATGACGTTGAAAAAAGCCCGAACACACGGTCACCTTGCTTCACAGTGGTCACTTTGCTTCCGATATCCTCCACAAGTCCCGTGAACTCATGCCCCTAGAAAAGTATGGAGTATCTCAGCATTTCTGTACTCTACGTCTTCGAGTTCGACAGGAATGCGACCTCGTGCAAAAGACAGTCGCGCACTCACCATGATATGCCCGTACGTTGTCTTCTGGTGCCCTCGGTACGGATGCAGCTCACTCCCGCAGATGCCTGCGCAGGTGACACGAACCACGGCATCATAGTCTCCCTGTACCTTAGGCCATGGTCGCTTCTCAATGCGGATGTCCTGGGGTCCGTGAATGACTACAGCGTTCATCTCCATGGCGCCACTAAGCTGTTGTATAAATAAATGAAGCAGTAGAAGACTTGCTGCGATGGCAAGTTTTGTTTTGCAGACGATACTACACTTGTAACATGCTGCTGATCTAATTGGTATAAGGCTTTGGCAACTTCTCTTTGCTCGTGGATCCCATTACGAGTACGTCGGCGGCGACACTGATTTCCCTGCCCCTCGATCAGACTAGCCGACACCGCTCCGCCAACAGATCTTTTGCAGTATCTATCCAACCTACCGCAAAGCCACATGTGTTCCAACCGGCGTTGCAACCGTGAAGTGTTAGACTATGTGGGGTTAACGCCCTCATGTGCCACTCTCCGGTAACTGGCCGGCTGCATTCCTCTTTGAGATCGGCGTTCGGCTACTCCCCCATATGGGGAAACGGTCGGTGGGCCTATGAAGCACCCACGTCGAACAGGGGCGATTTGTCCGGTACATATTATTGGTAAAATAACTTATATGCGAAGAGCATACTAATTAGCTGGGGTTCACGTCAATTGCCGCTGTACTTTTGTATCGAGGACAAATTGGCTCCAGGCGACTCTCAGCAGCCATAGCATTCCATTACCACCAACATGGATGGGCAGAGTATGACTAAGACCAACCCGGTCTTCGAAGCGTATGGCTTACCTGGGGATATCACCATTGGCAGCAACAGCCAAGGGTCGCACCCAAGCTCGGCCGCAAGACCCGTGCAAGCGCCCGAATGGGACAAGCCAGGAAAGACCGGATATGTGGTGACACATAACATGATCAATGAACCACCGCCATCGAAGCTGCGCTTCAAAATCCTGGTCATTGGCGCCGGAGCGGCGGGAATTGACTTCCTTCACCACGCGCCTAGAGAGCTTTCTGGACTGGGGGTCGAGTTTTCCTGCTACGACAAAAATGCCGACGTCGGGGGGACGTGGTTTGAGAATCGGTATCCCGGGTGTGCTTGCGATGTGCCAAGTGTTGGATACACGTTCCCCTGGAAAGCCAACCCTAAATGGACCAGCTTTTACTCCACCAGTCAAGAAATATGGAAGTATATGAGAGATATCGTGGACGAAGAAGGCATGATGAAATACATCACTCTCAACACTAGTGTTGATGGTGCTAAGTGGAACGACGAAAAGAAGGTTTGGGCGGTTTCGCTCTCGCAGACATCCGACGGCATCAAGACCAAAGAATGGGAAATAATGGTCCTTCCAGTGTCTGTAGATTAAAGCCTTCCGATTGCTGGTGGCAAGTCGACCACGAAGAATGGGCCGATACGAAGACTATTGTGTTCACCAAGCCCAGAATATCATACGAAGAACCTAACATCCATGTATTTTGTCTGCTAGTGTCCGGCGTCGGGAGCATTACTGAGAACCTCCAACGGCGCTTCCGTGATTTTCCGTCCAGTTGCCTTTGCTCCAGGTAGCGCGCCGGACGAAACGTCTCGGAACTCGTCCGGGTCTTTGTTGAAGGCAACGCCCTTCTTCCATTCCTCCTTGTCAGAGAACACATCGAGATACCACGTGAGATCCCTGGTACCGGTAAACTCGAAGTCAACAAAACCGTTGCCCATAAAGCCCCAGCGGTTACCACTGTGGTATTCGATGTCGTAGTCTTCGAAGTTCGGGTGCTGTAGAATCTCGAAAAATGACAGTCGGGATCCAGGCCACATCACGACCTCTCCGTCTTTGGTGCCCTGCTTGAACCAGGAGGAGCATGGATCGGACCAGCACGTGCGTGGCATGAAAGTCCTGACATGTTCGACAAAGTCTGCCACAGCCTGGGGCTTGGGACTCATCGAACGGATGTGTTGTCTGCGCATCTTGCGAATAAGCTCCATCAAGTGGCCCGTCAGCATAGTGACAATAGACAGCAATGAGCCCTGCGCCACTGGCGTGAAGGGCCCTGCGTAGGTGAAATAGTTGGGAAATCCGTCAACGCCGACGCCAAGATAACTAGCTGGGAAATTGGCCCACTTCTGTGCCAGCGTTTGAGTAGGGTCAAGGCCGGTGATGGGAAAGCGAGGTCGAAAGGATGTGTCAAAGCCAGTAGCACATATGATGACATCCACCTCGTGCTCTTGATCCGTGGCGGAGTCAATAACACCATGCTCAGTGATGCCTTGAATGTTGCTAGTGAATACGGTCGTTTTCTCGGACGCCAAAGCTTCCAAGTAGCCGTTTCCGGGGGTCGGACGTCGACATGCGACGTTAAAGTCTGCAGGAATTATTTTATCCCGAATCTCTGGCTTAGCAGCTAATTTACTCGACATTTCTTTATACGCATACTATAGACGGACACTTATTAGCGACAAGTGACCGTAATGGGGTCTAAGAAGCCCCATTCTAAAGATAATGGAACGGGGCGATCAAGATTTCACCTACCGCATTTGCTTCATCGGATTCTTTGGTGTTTCGAAGCACCAGCTTGAATCTTTTGTTCAGTTCGTTCTCAATCATTTTTTTGTAACGATGATAGCTTTCACGGTCTTGGTCAAAAGCAACCTTTTGTTCGTCCGTATCTAGGACCCCGGTTAGCCAAACCCCATGAGAGGATGCAGCGAGATATGCAGCTAGCGGCGTCAAACACGTACAATCGAAGTTGCGCCCATCTTTGCCGGCAAATTGCTGGCCGAATGCTGCAGTAATCCAGGTTGGATTCCGCACCCATGTGTACATCTTCGCGACATCTTGATATATAGATGCGCAGACCTGGACGCCTGAGCTGCCGGACCCAACGACCGCAACACGTTTCCCCTTAAGGTCGTAACCTTCCTGGTAGTTTGCTGTGTGGAATAGAGCACCCTTAAAGGTCTTAAGGCCAGGAATGTCTGGCCACTTCCAGGCACTGCGTTATGTTAGCCCGATACTGCAGTTGTAGAGTCGAGGTTATGTTGTTTCAATGAGTTCAATGCAAAGGCTTACTTCAGGAAACCACAACCATTGATAAGGAAGTCACATTCTTCCTCCCATTCTTTGGTCTTGATGCC
>Ga0181470_100321_pt1 | contig 12246 bp, 10 predicted proteins | sample InSIn5SAF170_FD_119082 | JGI IMG/M metagenome (GOLD analysis project Ga0181470, IMG submission 119082) | Clean room microbial communities from NASA Spacecraft Assembly Facility at Jet Propulsion Laboratory, Pasadena, California, USA -... ...
AACTTCTTTGATTGGTGAAAGGTGCTCATTTCGAAGCGCACCATGAAGAAAGTGGGTCGGCCCTCCTTCGAGGACCTTATATCGAAGAATTTTCGTGGTTGAGGACATTCTGCAGGACTTGCATTCTGTTCCCTCAAGCCTCAGCACTGGATCTATGGCATAATGATCCTGGCCCTACCTTTGACAGCAAATAACTTATTGTCAAGCCTGCAGGCCGTTCACGGACATCTACAGTCACCAGCGCCCCCATGGTGCTCCTAGTTGGTGACTGCTGATGAACAAAGACAACGGAGGATCAGACACTTGCTGACACAAATACTCGACCATCTTGCTCGCTGCGGATCATGGCTGAAGACCATTGTTGGAAATTACTCTGACAATTCTACATGGTACGGAAGCGCCAAATCTGATCGAGTGGAAGAGCAGGTTGAAGATCTGCATCAAGACAAGACTACAAGGCCCGCAAGCACTTCAATGCGAAGCATCCTACTCAGCCTGGGCCCTAGTGCAATGCCATTCAAAGAACTGGGTTTGGCGAGTCTATATCCGTGGCAGTCTTGACGATTTGGCGTAGGGGACACGGCTCGACGGACGGCGTCTGCGGAACACCTCAGTCAGGCAGCTGACATGTATGCCGGTACAATACTCATGCCTGTCTGTTTTGAGCGTTTATTGACGGGTCTCCACCGCAGGATGAGACCTGCGGATTGACACAAGTGCCGGCGGGCCATGGATGTTCCGAGAAGCTGATCGCGACTGTGATACGGACTTGCCATTGCTTGGCAGGAGCAACAACCTCCCGGCCGAGTGCAGGTGGTTAAACCGACTTGCACACGCTGTGTACAATATGATCGTGATATGCTATGCTTATTGATAAGCATGAAATACATCCAAGTCAGCAGGTGAATTTGATCACAACTTTCGGCCGAACTCGTCCGGCTGGTCGCCAAAGCTCGTTTACTTACATCCCAAGACTTAATTCTGAGTACGACACCTCCGAACGTCTACATGTAGCGGTGGTCCCTGACCTCAAGCTTATATGCCGTTCCGAGACCCCTCAATGGCGTGCGATTGTAGTACACTTCAGCTGCAGCTCCCCCGCGGGCTTCACCTCTTACCTACCTTAACAATCACATTTAATGGTCTGACATACCTTTTGAAAACTTCGACACACAAAGACCAATTCTCACGACCATGGCAGCCTCACAGAAACTCATCACTGTTGTTGGCGCCACTGGCACGCAAGGCGGCAGCGTCGTTAGCACCTTTGCCGCCGATCCATCATGGCGCATCAGAGCCATAACACGCAACACTTCGAGCCCCAAAGCACAAGCACTTCTCTCGAAGCACCCAGACGCAAATATCGACCTCGTAGCCGCTGATCTCAACGACGCCTCATCCTTGGTAAAGGCATTTGAGGGTGCCGACGCCGTCTTCGGCGTGACCGACTTCTGGACCTTATACGGTGATGAGAAGATGCACATGCGGGCCGCAGGGGAGGGTAAACCAGCCAACGAGTTGTGTTTTGAGCTCGAACTACAGCAAGGCAAGAACATCTTCGACGCCGCTGCTCAGACCCAGGGACTGGGTAGGTTGATCTTCTCTGACCTCGTCAATGCCAGCAAATGGAGTGGCGGGAAGTACAACTACGTCTTGCACTTCGATTCCAAGGCATTTGCGGTCGAATACGCACAGGAGAAGTACCCAGAGCTATGGACCAAGACAAGCTTGGTGCGACTCGGCGTCTACCTTGAGAACTTCCTGACTTCACCGTTTATGATCCCGAAGAAGGACGAAGAGGGTGTGTTCGTGTTCAGTGGCCTTGGGTCATCGGAATCGGTGCTTCCCATGGTCGCAGGGGCGGTTGAGACGGGAGCTATTACTAAAGTGCTTGTTGAAGTTCCGGCCGGGAAATATGTTCTTGCTTATAGGGAGCTGATAAAGCTGGAGCCATTTGTGGAGGCTTGGTCGAAGTTTTTGGGTTTGAAGGCAAGAATTCAGTATGGTGGGATCGTGGCTAGCATGGGGCAAATGGCGGTTCCGGAGGAATTGAAGAAGGAAATTATAGAGACATTCGCTTATTGTGGGGAATTCGGGTATTGGAGTGCAGAAGAGGCTGTGATTCATCCAAAGGACATAGGAGTGGTGAGTGAGAGTGTGGAGGACTGGATTCGAGAGCAGGATTGGAGCGGCGTGGTGGGTGCTTGAGGTCGTGCATGAAGAGTCAGAGGTGGTAGCGACGGAGATGACAAATGGTGTCGATCTCCGACACTGCGAGACGGTATGTCGAAAGGGGTAGTCGGTGCTATGACTTTCGACAAGCTCTACGTGGACGTTAAGAACGTTCGAACATGTAAGGGAGACGGCCAGAAAGATATACTCAACCGTGACGTGGCATTGCCGTGTTCAAATAATTGTATCTATGCACGAGTTAAACTCTAGGTATGAGTCTATGAGTCTCAGCCTTACCAACGTGGTCATAGCTCACGTGAAGGGCAAGCACGCTGGAGTGAGTCGCATAGCGGCACCCTTAGTGCAATCAACGACATAAGGTGTTGGTGCGCCCTGTGCGCAGAGCTTCTGACAGCTCAACCGTAGTAAAGCCTCGGTCTCCAGCTTTCAAAGCAATCTGTCGAATCTTCTTGTGCTTGAAAGCTGCCGTCGTCAGTCAGCAAGATGGCTACGGCAATCCTTTCCAAGTTTTGCTATCATTGTGCTGCAGCAGTCACGAATGATCGAGTGTTGCCTCGTCATGAACATCTAGCGTATCTCCATGCTGCGGACAAGCAGATGTGGTGGACCGGGTAGCTGCATTACTTTCTCACATCCCTGTCGCTTCGACAAATTTGGGCGAGCTACATTTGGCTAATACCATCGCTAATATCTCACCGATAGAACAGGGACAGCTCGCCAGTGCATGAACATCCGGTTTAGAGCGTTCACCGTTAGTTGAACCCGACTGTGAGAATGGGAATAGTCGCGTGCTTCTGTAGCTCCTTCGATATCAACTTGTATTGACCGGTGCCGCACAGCTGACCAGAGGTTCTTCCCCGAGCAGAGCCTTGGTTCGAGAGTTGACTAGCGAGGGACTATGAAGCCATTGATGATGCTCTCGTATGCTTCAATCAGCATGCTGCTGCTGGCTAGCGGCTACGGCCAGCCTGGGACAGCAACAACGGCCGCATCATCCATCAACGATACTGGCACAGTCCAGCTTACATTGCCTGGCGGTCAGATCCTAGCTAACCAGGAGAACGGCATAATTCACGCACGCGGTATTAAATACGCAACCTCAAAGCGATTCAGGAAACCAGTCCCAGCCGAGCCATGGACCGAAATCAGAGACTACACGCAACCAGCCCCAATCTGTCCCCAGAACCCATCCCGCTTTGACTTTCTTACTGGACCTCTAACGGGTAACAGAACGCAAAGTGAAGATTGCCTTCGTGTCAGTGTCGCTGCACCAATAGATGCCAGCAATCTACCGGTCATGGTGTTCTTCCACGGAGGAGCATATCTAAGCGGCGGAGGAGATATCGACCCCTACATTCCCGTACCACTCGCCGAAGGAGGTGCCGTCGTCGTTACCGTCACGCATCGACTCGGCCTGCTTGGGTATCTGCCTATCCCGGGCGTTGCGCCTGCAAACCTTGGGCTGTTCGATCAGATCGAGGCGCTCAGGTGGGTACAAAAGAACGCCGCTTCCTTCGGTGGTGATCCCGGCTCTGTCACGTTGTTCGGCCAATCCGCTGGTGGCGATTCGGTGTACGCGCTCCTCGCCGCGAAACATACCGAGGGCCTCTTCCACCGAGCCATCCTCGAGAGTGCGCCCCTCGGACGGCTGAACGAGACGACGCGCGATGACATGACAGCTGCCATGTCAGAGTATGCAGCGGCCAATATCTCGTCGTCAACAGCACCGCCCACACTGGAGCAACTACTCGCCTTGCAGACCGCTGTCCTACTCGTCGCGAGGCCCATCGATCCCACAATCCTCGCTTATGGTCCCGTATTCGGCCAGAGCCCGCTGCCAGCCCTCCCGGATGCGTCGCACGCAGTCAACTCCGCCGCGAAACGCGTCCCGGTGTTCATCGGCTACAACAAAGACGAAGGCTCAGCTTTCGCCATTATTGACCCCAGCCAGACGGCCGCGTGGTACAAAACGAACGTGTTCGAAGATGGAGCTAACCAGCTGGCGAAGAACATCACTGACGCGACCGGATCTACGCCCCCGATGTATCACTTCAACTGGTCGCCGGCGGGGAGTCCGTGGGGCGCCGCACATACGATGGAGCTGCCGTTTCTGTTGGGTGGGTGGGACGCGTGGGCGCAAGCGCCAATGCTGAACGGGTCTGAGTCGATGGAGGTCGTGGAGAGTCTGGGTAGGGAGGTGAAGGATCTTTGGATTGCGTTTGCGAGCGGAGAGGATCTGAGCGGGAGGCTGTTTGTGATGGATGAGGAGTTCGAGTTTTCTCGTTGATAGGGATGCGGCATTTTCGCGAGACATGGCCGGTCTAGTCTTCATGGCGACGTGAGACCACTGCTGCAAAATTCAAAGACATATCGTCATACGACACATGCTTACGTGGGAGGCCCGGAGACCTGCATCTCTTGAACACGCGAATGTAGGCATCGTCGTGCTGCGCAGGTACCTGCGGTGCTCAACGTATCGCATCGAGACCTCGTCGCGAGAGCCATTCATGTTACTAATGGTGAAGGCTGCCGGATACCAATCGACGGCACACTATCAGTGAACACGTCTTGTTGTTCGCTCGGTCGTGTGCGGTTTGATGGGATACCGAGTCAATACTAGGTAGCCTGAACTATTGCAAAGTTGCGTGGTCAGTCAATCAGTTGTGCATAGTGAGGAATTGGTACTATTTCTAGCGGTAGTTGTACGATATGCAGCATATGGTAGTGTGGTCTGGTCTGGTCAATTGGTATGCGAAAGAGCCGCAGACGTTGCTTCTCACTTGCTCGAAATACGTGCTTGGACTGCGCTGTCTTCTCACATCATCTCGGAGAGCACGCTTGCGCGAATACAGTATTCATGATCATAGCCTCATAACAGTCGTAGCCTAGGTTTCCGTCCTTTCCATATCCTCACGCCGCATCACCGCTTGCGCTCCCTAATCTTGAACTTGACGCCATGCTTGTTCGTGCCCCCAATTGTACCGCCCATCTTCGCCCTCTGTAGCTCCAGTTGCTCGGCCGCCGCCAGAATCTCCTTCTGTCTCTTCTTTAGCACCTCGAGTTTATTGGTCCGTAACTCGGCTAGACGTTTCCGACGCTTGCGGTCTGCTTTGAGTTGAGTGAGACGGTCTTTTTCCTTCTCTGCCTGTTTCCTCGAGAGGATTTTTGGTGTGAGTTTTGATGGTGCTATTGAGTCGGCTGATGGTGTGTCTGTGGTTGTGGTTATAGACTTTACAGGCGCGGCGTCCACATCTTCCTCTTGCAGATTCTCCATGTCTATCGAGGCTGCAGACAGCCGTGCCTTCTTCCTCGCAGGCTCCCCATCCTCATCAAAGGTCGTCTTCTTCGTTTTGCCTTCGTTCCGTCTTCTCAACACGCCGTCCAGGGCAACCTCCTCCTCGGCCTTCTCCACCTCCCGTCTCGTCCTCTGCATCACATTCCTCAAATAGCCCGCGTCTTGCGTCTTCAACAGGGCCACGGCCTCGTGACTCAACCTACTCTCATGGCCTCTCTGCCCATGCTTTCCCTGGCTCTTCTGGCTCAGCATGCCAAAGCTGAATTCATCGGGATTTTTCTCCTTCGATTTCTGCTGCAGGATGTTGAGTTTCTTCTTCTTTTGATTGAAGTCGCGGGCACGGAGGGAGTAGTCTTTGTGTTTTTCGAGAAGGCCCCATTTCTGTCTTGACTCGGGCTGGGAGCGTTCTCTGTGGGGGCGCCGAGTGACGGCATTGCGCATGGAAGACATGGCGGGTGGTGCGACTGCAGTGAGGTGAGGAGAGTGTTGTAGCGTTGAAATGTTAGAATTGTAAGAATGTTTTGAGGCAGACCAAAAATGGACTTTTGGACTTTTGGCCGACTGGAATTTGGAGATCTAAAATCGTGGCTCCACCTTTTTAGCCGCAAATGCACGCCCATGTGCTCGTGAGATGTATGGCAGCTGCCATTATTATTGACCAGCTCACTCAACCTGTGCCGTGCGTACAGTACTCACTCTAATACAGATTCACCGTCAACGACGACATGAATCAAAGATGACAATGACGATACGCAGTCGACAACGATTAATAGAGCAAAGACGGATACAAAGGTAGCAGCACCACTCACCACTCACCACCTACCACGCCTGCACCTAGACCTCCACCCCCATCAATCACACCACAACACACCGCAACACACCGCACCACAGCCCAAAATGCCAGGCCACCACATCCAGATCCCCGACGCCGGCACCGACAGCGCCTCGCACTTCGGCATCAACCACCCGGCCGCATCAACAATCAACCTGCGCAACCCGCTCCCCCTCTCCGCCGCCCAAGAAGCCCAAGTCCGAGACCTGTACTACAAGCGCGTGCGCCACCTCTGCGACCCGGAGATCAAAGCCTTTGCCGCCTGCGCTCGTGGCCGCACCGTCACCGCCACCTGGACCTGCAGACAGGAGCGCTTCAAGATGAACAGCTGCATGGTGCTGCATGCGCGGCCGGAGGAGGAGGACAAGGCGCGCGAGGAGTGGTTCGAGGGCATACAGCGGCGGCGGAGGGAGCGCGAGGAGAAGAGCGCCGAGGTGGAGAAGAGGAGGGAGGAGGTTATTGAGTTGACGAGGCGGAGGGCAGAGATGGAGAGGCAAGAGGCCGAGATGAAGAAGGCGGAGACGAGCGAGAAGAAGAAGGGCTGGTGGTGAGTGTGAATGTGAGCGCGAGAGGATTCCAATTGTACCGATTTATTGCAAGACCACTCGATGCTCGAAGCTAGGCAATTGCTCTGCTATGCTATGCTGGCGATTAGAGCCGGTAGCTCCGCATAAAGACCAGAGCGGCTGTTCTTCTCGCTGATGGAGCTACACTATGACACCTCGAAGGAGCAACCAAGCCATTGAAGTTTGGTTTGTGATTCCTGTAGCAGGTACAGATCTGAGCTTGGTGGCCGAGCACGAGAGGGCTACGGCCGACGAAGAAATATGCTCGACATTCAAGCTGCGAAGAGACCTGCGTTTGGCCGGCGCAAAGTCTCGTGTCCTCTGCCCCTCGGCGGTCGCGAGGCAACAGAGTGTCGAACAGAGGAGGAAGCAACTAGCTGCATGTTTATGGCAGCTCACGTACAGACAGGACGTTCTATGGAGTTTGTTCCCAAGGCTCAAAGTAGTCTTCTGACGGCATGCTAACGGTTCCGGGGGTATCATATTGTATCATTACCAAGGCTTTTTTTCTCTCCCTTCTCAGCACAGAAAGGCAAATCATATCTGCATCTCCGTATCCTCACCGCCACCTCCCTCATCCCCAAATACATCCTCCATCCTGCCTGCGCCCTCCTCATCTTCGTCCCCGTCCTCGCCCATCTCATCCTCCCCATCCACCTGCATACTCTCACCAATCTGTCTTCGCACTCCATCCCCGTCAACGCTCTCCTCGCCTTCACTCTCCCACTCATCCTTCAAGCCCCACCCCATCCCCGTCAAACAATGCCGCTCGTGCGGCAACCTCACGCCCCCAATCAACGGCCCAACCTTCTCACTACTCGTTTCCCTCACCGCGGGGCCCAGCGCAATCCGATTCTTCTCATCGGCCAACTGCTTCAGGAACTCCTTCGGCAAGCTCCCCGAGAACTGATAGCCAAGCCGTGACTGTATACTCATCCGGAGAGCCGCGAGACTGATGTCTCCCTCGTCGTTGGTCTTGTTCCTCCCCCGCCCTTTGCTGCCTGTGGTGGTGGTGCCTGAGTCGGCGAGATCGTAGCCTTCGTTTTGGATGTGGAGGGCGTCGCTGAGCACGGCCGATGTATACCGGTAGGCAAAGTCCATGAGCTGTAAGGGGACCCTTTCCTGGTATGCTGAGATGCCATAAGCGGACAGGAGGAGATGTATCAGTCTGTGGTCACGCGGTCGCTTGGATGTGCCGTCGTCGGAGAGCGATGTGAGGGGTTCGGAGAGGAGCGCCTCGAGGGGGGGTGTGGGATCTTGCTGGGTGGCTTGTGTTTGGGGCTGCGACTGCGACTGTAATTGCGTTTGTGTTTGTGTTTGTGTCGTTGTGGGCTGGGTTGATTCTGCGGGGGGTGTGAGAGGGTGGGTTGGCTCGGCTGGGGAGGCCATCGTTGGTCCTCGTCGGCGCGACTTGTGCCTGTGGTTGTTCGTCGCGTGCTCTAGCAATCTTGTGCTCCCCTTCTGGTTGGTGGTCCAGTGCTATGCGCAACCGGCTCAGCTGCTGTCTCGACAGATGCGCGTCGTGCTTGAGTATGCGACCCTGCTGCCGTATGGATGCTGATCGAGGATAATCGTGAATCGATCTGCGTACTTCGTATTTCGCACTAATGTATGGAAGCCTCTTGGAAGCTAGGAATGAATCTGGGGAAGCGTCGAAGGCATGATTGCGACTAAGGCAGGAGTGATTGGTGGCTGAAGTGTTAGTGAAGGGACTTGGACCAAAGCGTTCAGTGCCGTTCACATGATTCTTTCGGCTCGGCTCAACTTCGCTGTGAGGCTGACGCAATGCAATGTTGAATTCATTGACAGCTGACAGCTGACAGGACTTTCCTTCTCTTGATACTTTCTCCATTTCATCTGAAGCGCACACCCGAGCGACTTGAGATTTAAGTCTTCGGCAAGAAGATATGTAACATACCATATCTTGACATCTGATATTTGCATCTTGTTTCGTGGCGTTTGCGGCGTCGTCAGGTGAAAGATTCCACTATGCAATAGGAAGGAAGGGCCGGCTGATCGGATTATACCCAACAAACCTTCTCACGACTTCTGCTTTACCATTCTTGCCACTACATCACCATGCAATACGTCCGCGGTGTTGCCAGCGCTGTCGCAAAGACCTACAATTCCATCAATCCTGCAACCCTGTCCGGAGCTATTGATGTCATCGTGATCGAACAGGAAGATGGCTCTCTAGCTTGCAGCCCTTTCCACGTCAGATTCGGCAAATTCCAGCTGTTACGGCCGTCCGAGAAGAAGGTCGAGTTTCGCGTCAATGGCGAAAAGCAGGACTATGCCATGAAGTTGGGCGATGGTGGCGAGGCCTTTTTTGTCTTTGAAACGCAGCATGACATTCCTCCTTCCATGCAAACCTCGCCTTTGGTATCGCCCGCCTCATCGCCGGATACCATCAAACCACAACAGAGCAGGCCCATACTCCAAAACGAGCCTTCATTTCTCGATCTTGAAAACGGAAGATCATCATCGCCAGACCTCGAGAATGGCGGCGTGCCGATATTGCGACACGAGAGGTCCAATCTCAGCGATAGAGGCGTCTATGGAACTTCGTTATCACAAGATGACCTCTCGCCCGAACCATGGTCTGGCCAGGGTTTGAGTTTGAATACCCAACATCCACAACTCCTTCGTGCAGCATCAGAAGAGCTGATCTCTTCCTTCGACCAGGAAAGCATCGACACATTCAACGAGAGTGTCAGAAGGAGCTCGTTCTTACTCCCCGAAGCCTCGCCCGATGGCAGCAGCACAACGCCTACGCCTACGGGCACACCCAGTATTCCAGCACGAGATAGACCGAAGCATGCGTACGATCGAGCTCTGACCTTGTCAAAACGGCTCTCGACGTCGAATATCAGGTCAAAAGTGACCGAGTCGGGAGATCTCATGCTTGATATGACCGGCTACAAGAGCAGTGAAGATCAAGCTTTGCGAGCAGAAGCCTTGGCGCGAAAGCTGCTCTCCGAGGAGCTCGAGGGCAATTACGACATCGGCTCGCTGATCGGCACTGACGAAAAGGGCAATCTGTGGATCTACAGCAGCGAGGAAGCAAAAGATGCAGCCAACAAGCGAGTGCAGCAGAGTAGCCTCGGCACGGCATCTTTCGTCAGCGGCAGTGACTCTGACCCGGGCTACCACTCCGATAGTGATCGGAGTACATCGCCAACCATGACAACCAATTCCCATATCCGCGCCAAATCAGAGGAATTGCCCAACGTGAGGCGCTCGTCCGAGTCTACTCATTTTGCGAAAACACTGCGCCTCACGAGTGATCAGTTGAAAAAGCTAAACCTCCGTCCCGGACACAATCCGATCAGCTTTACGGTCAACAAGTCTACATGTTCGGCAATGATGTACCTGTGGAGGCACGAAACCCCAATAGTCATCTCCGACATCGATGGCACGATCACCAAGTCTGATGTGTGGGGTCATGTATACAACACTCTGGGCAAGGACTGGACACACATTGGAGTTGCAAAGTTATACACAGATATCGTTGCAAACGGATACAACATCTTCTACCTCACCTCGAGATCAGTCGGACAAGCGGACCTGACGCGAAACTATCTGAATAGCATTGAGCAAGACGGATGGAGACTACCGAAAGGCCCCGTCATCATGTCACCTGACCGGACGATAGCGGCCCTGCGGCGGGAGGTCTACCTGCGGAAGCCAGAAGTGTTCAAAATGGCTTGCCTGAGAGACATACTCAGTCTCTTTCCAGGCAGGACCAATCCTTTCTATGCAGGATTTGGGAACCGATTGACGGACGCGCTAAGCTATCGAACGGTTCACATTCCGTCATCGAGGATATTCACCATCAACTCAAAAGCAGAAGTATCGCTCGACCTGTTAAGTTTGAACACGTACAAATCCAGCTACGTGAGCATGCGACAGATTGTGGATCACTCTTTCCCACCAACCACCACGTTAGTGAAGGAGGGCGGCGAGGCATTCACAGACTTCAATTACTGGAGAGACGATCCATCGTCGGAAATTGATCACTTCGTCCCATCTGACTCGGACGAAGACGATGAGGAGGATCAAGATACAGAAGATGACAGGTCGCGAGATTATCTGTCTAGAACATCGACTATGCAACGATCTGATTCAAGGATGGAAGACTCGGTGATCAGGGAATCGATCGAGGTCGATAAGGAAGCTGACATCAACAGGCTGCGGATAGTGGATAGTCTCCAGAGCAGCACAGTAAGTCTCAGCGGGGATGAGACTGGTACGGAGGATGAGGATTATGTTAACGACTATGTCGATGGTGGGAGAAGGAGAGATACGGTACAACGATAGACCAGCCTCCCAGTGGCATAAGAAGGGAGGCTCGCTCTTGTATATACTATTGTAGGCATATGGCATATGGCACATGGCGTCTGGCATTTGGGATGGAGCAAGATTAGCGAGCAGTAATTGCATATCATCATCATCACATGGGAGACCGTCAGCAGTCTTTGAGCAAGTACATAGGTCTTCACAAGCCCTCTTCATCCATTGCTTGTGTGCGGTAATCGAGCGTCGGTATAAGAGGCTGGCTCAAAGTGTGACTTTCGTTCTGTTGGTCAATATCATGCTTCAGGCATCCAGGCATGTATTAGCTAATAAATCGAACCTCGCCTGGACTTTGCCCCGGCCCTCGCCAAGTAAGATCCGCAGCGGTCCCGGCTGGAGTGGATGCGACAACTTTTGACTGTCCATGCGACTCATCTTTGTACATTTGGCAACTACTTGGGACAAATGCCTCTAACGCATGCCGGCGATACCTCTGGAGTGGATGGACTCAGCAGCACGGCAGCTCGACGGACTTGACCCGTGGACATGGGCTGCTCATGCGCACCATTTGGTTGCGCCGCGGGTCAATGTCAACGGTCGCATTGCCCTGATCGTGCTGGTGGTGGTGCTTTGGGCCTTCTTATGGTTGGTAGCCCCTCTTACTGTGGTCGCGGTGATTTGTGCTAACGATAACAGGCTACTGTATAGAGCGTACACCGTGCTGCATACGCCGAACGATATCCTCGTCGAGAAGCTTGGACTAGACATCCCACCCGAGCCGACACTGACGCTGGAAGAGATAGCCGACAGGCATGTGCAGATATCGTGGAAGCCGGAGGATTCGACGACAAGCATACATGAGTACCATGTTGAGCTTAATGGGCGGGCGATTGGAATCACGAAGAAGCATGAGACCGCCGCGGTGATATCGAATCTCAGCCCCGGCACCTTGTACGAATTGCGCATTTTCAGCATCAGCCCGGGTAGATTCCAGACGCCTAGCAGAGCCCTTAACATCCGCACCTGCAAGGCATCTTCGACCGGACGAAAGTCACACTTTGAGC
>Ga0181470_100122_pt2 | contig 12243 bp, 8 predicted proteins | sample InSIn5SAF170_FD_119082 | JGI IMG/M metagenome (GOLD analysis project Ga0181470, IMG submission 119082) | Clean room microbial communities from NASA Spacecraft Assembly Facility at Jet Propulsion Laboratory, Pasadena, California, USA -... ...
AAGGTGAGCTCAAGCTGAAGTATGCGAATAAAGTTAAGGATTGGTTGGGCCGTATCTTGGTTGATGAGTACAAGACCTTCATCCATCTATGGGAGTTCCAAGGGAAGATGTGGGTAAGGATGAGCGGGCAGATATATCTGGATGAGAGTGATTTTGTTTGGGCAGGTGAAATATTGAAGACTTTGAGTGCGAAGGTGCTCGAGAAGACTGATGAGTTCTGGGAGAGTCTCTAAAGATGGATGTCAGATGATTAGTGAGAAGTGACATGAGCTGGACAATGAAGCGATTTTTAAACTTTCAACTTGTTAATAACCTACTAAATTGTTAAACAAGCTCCGCCCTGATGCGATCCATTGCATGTCATATTTGCGAACGATGATTGCTGCTGCTGCTCCCAATAAAATGCATAGAAAAACTCACGCAGATCATACCATCTTACCAGGTAGGTGAGTTGATGGTATAGCGAGAGTAGCCCAGTTGTGACATTGCATGCGAGACTGAGCAGAGACACTCTTGGAGCTCGCACGCACTAATGACAACATATGAACTCAAGCGAAAGGACTTGACAGACGACATCGAGAAAGTATTTTGCGCTTCAGAGCGACGTTAAATTTCAGTTGCTGTGCGGTTGGTGTTGGTGGTCACTATTGTTCTGAAACATACAAATTACATGTTGAAGAGAGTAGACTGTTTACATTTCTCGGCGATCCAGTCTGAAGGATAATTGCAGTCTGCTGACATCCGATATCAGCTCTCGAGCTACTGCACTCCATGGGATTTCGCCAGCTAGCAAAACGAGTTGCCGATACATAACCTTGACATGTTTGTTGTCCTCTTCCAGCGTGTTACCGAATTAATCAACGAGTGACGCGACAATTTTAATTAGTGTTTTGGCAAGATTTGGGGAAAGGAAACATGCAATACCCATCTCCAAGACCGAGTCATTGAATATGAGATATGTGTCTCGTTCGTGTAGATGCGTAGACTTATTCGGCCACACGAAGTCGATTGTACGATGGCTTATTGATAATAAAATATAGTATGGCCAAGTTAAGTAGGAGTATAATCGTTGCACTTCATTCATGTTCATGTTCATGTTCATGTTCTTGTTCTTGTTCCTGGAGTAGAGGAGCGTCATGCGTTGAGGCTAAACCCTAAATACTCTTAGTGGCTTAGGACGTCTCCCGCGAGCTCTGAATTTCTGCACGACTTCGTGTCACAAAATTCACCTCGAGACGAACCACGAGATCACGAACGTCAACGAAACGCGCATAACCTTCAAATCCTCAAGGAGATCTACATCCTCACTCACACCATATCCGCTCGAATTCACACGAGTACGACCTGTGCATTGTCCTTTGTCATCTGCATTTGCAAGCCTTCCTCCTCGTTGTGCGCCCTTGATCAATCAACAGCTTGATCATCTTCGCATAATCACCTTTTCATAGCATATTTCATTCAGCATGCCTTCTTCGCAACAACCATCATTCGCGTCTGCCGCTGCCGGGCAAGCACCGAGTCGAGATCCTCGAGGTGTGAGAGGAGACGGGAGAGGGAGTGGAGACTGGTACGTGTTGTTTCAATATCATATATAGCCATAAGAGCTTCGTTCGAGCAGTGGAGACATACGAGAGCTACGCATGGGAATCACATGGTTAAAATGCATGGGTGGACCTCATCTCCAAACTTTCCTGCGTCTTAGACGACCTCGACATTCCGCCGCCACCTTCATCAAACCATGGTTTCTTAAGCTGACTCTGGACAGGGCTCGAAGAGACAATAGAGGTCCGAATGGGACCCTGACTTTGCGCCGTTCTTCCACTACTCCTTACACTCAATCCTCATCCATCGATACTTCCTTGCCTACGCCGATAGAGAGCTCACAGCCAAGTACTGTTTTCGAGAATGCCGATACTCCTCGATATTCTAAGGAACAACTGTTAGATATTTACAAAGCGCAGAAGGAAAGTGGCGGAAGTGGCAACGTATCGCAGCTTCTCCATTCTGATTTTGATCCTTGGCATGTTAACGGTACTAATGGACGTGCATCTTGGGGCAAATCAACCGATGGAAGGGATAATTTCGGTCCGGCTGTGTGCTGGGACAAAGATGGCGTTAATGAGCCTATTGGATTGCAGCCTCTAAGTGAAGAAGAGAAAATTGTAGGTGGCTGTCGATAACTCCTACGTCAAGTGTGTATGTTAACTTTGCCAGGCTTTCGCGGGCGATATCAACTCTCCTCTCAAGCCTCCACCCCAGAACTCAAACAAGGAGGGTAATCTGCAGACGGGCACTGGTCGCAAGACATCAATCTCGCATGGTCAAGGAAATGCTTTCAACGCTTCTTCCCCGGCCTCCAGCCGACCCAGTACTCGCCGCCAACAGACCGCAGACTCTGTTTCGGGACTGAGCTCCCCTTTGGCGTCGCGATTCAGTCGAGACGAGAATTCTCCATTCTTCCGCAAATTTGGTGATTCTAAAGAAGTAGCTGAAGAACGAACCGACGACCCCAAACCCGCCTTACCGTTTGGCGGATTAATGCGTGCGAATACTGCAGGAGGACTGGGTGGGCCCGGATCACCATGGGGTTCTACCACTGCAGCAATGTCTCCAATGGGTAATTTTGGCAGCTTTCCAATCAGCCAAACAGGTGTTCCGCCCACCCCGACAGAGAAACGTCCTGGGTTTGGCAGTATCCGTGGGGAGAGTCGTCTTGCTCATCTTATGCCAAAGGAGAGCTCTGAAGATCTGGGCGCAAAGAATACAGCATCTGACAAGCAATGGAGATCAAGACCACGAACCGATACAGATCCATTCGGAGACGAGCCAGTCTCTGGTAGCGCTGCGCTTGGCGGAGGTCAAGACGATAGCCCTTCACAGACTGCTCAACGCGTACCTGGTTCGGATACTCCCGTAAGGGGCAACTCTGGCGAGTTCGGTCTGTCAGAGGCGCCAAGTTTTCGCGACTCTATCCGTGGCCAGGTTCATCAGACACCTCAGAAGAATGACTATGATCCATTAAGCCCTTCAAACACGAACCCTTATGCAAGTCCAGCTGATCAGAATCGCCATGATGGTGATACGGGCAGCTACGATGACGAGCCTCACAACGTTGGTCGTGGTCAAGCTCTAAGTGGGATTCCTGAGCACCAACCAAACGTCTTTGGAGGATCGCGTACCTTCACCTCCGGCTTGGAGGGCAGTGATCGAAGCCAGACCTCCAGTGCGACTGGTAGCAAGCCCTTCCCGCCACTCGGTGGTATACATAACCTAAGCAGTATTGGAGGCGGCTGGCCAACAAGTGGTAATCCAATTGGCACACCAGATAGAGAAAGTAGGGGTGCATTTGGAGGTGCTTTTGGGAGTACCTTATTCGGAAACACTGAAAACGTGCAGAGTCCTAGCTTGGGTCCTATCGGTGGTCTCTTTGGACATGGATCATCCAGCAACCTTGCAGGGACTGCAGGTCGTGGCAGCAAGCTTGGATCGTTATTTCCGGCCGCAATGCAAGCCCAGATGCATGTCAACGACCATGATGGATCAGTCGATAGTGGTGATCTACGCCAACATAGCTCTTTTGGTGCCATCGGTCGTGGAACATTCTCAAGTCGTGAGACTGATAGTCCAATCCGTACCACGAGGCATCCCTTTGAGGATTTGTTTCCGCCGACTGAATCTTCTAGGACACCGAATGCGTTCTCATCCGTAGAAGGGCCGGGTCAGACCTCAACAGCGTTCCCTCCATCTTCTGCTGCACAACCTACTTATCAGCAGTCTCAAGCTTCTTCAGAAGCGGCTTCCAATCAGATACCGGCCACACAACAACGCATGATGGTCATGCCTGATAGGATGCGCTGGGTCTACTTGGACCCGCAAGGTCAAGTCCAAGGCCCCTGGTCCGGTCTGGAAATGCACGATTGGTACAAAGCCTCATTTTTTACAGCCGATTTGTCAGTCAAAAAGGTGGAAGATGCAGAATTCGAGCCCCTCGGCCAGCTGATCCGTCGCATTGGTAACTCGCGGGAGCCATTCTTAGTTCCCCAGATTGGTATACCTCATGGCCCTCCAGCTCCTGCTGCTGGCGCACCCTTCACCCCTTCTGCGGCTAGCGGATCGTCTCAACCAGGTTCCGTTCAGCCACCATTTGCTGGTGCATTCCCAAGTTTCGGGACGACCTTGACAGCTGAGCAGCAGAACAATTTAGAACGACGTAAGCAAGAAGAGCAGTACTTGATGGCTCGTCAAAGAGAATTTCTAGCACAACAACAAGTCAACATGAGACAAATGCAAGCACTACCTTCTGCTTTACATCATCACTCGAGCGCTCATAGTCTCCACAGTCAGCCTAGTCTCGGGAGTCTTACATCCCCTATTGGATTGGCTCCACAGGCTCATTTGCCTGGTGTTGCTGGGTTTTTTGACCAACTCCCTCCACGACAAGGCCCAAATGCCTCGCAACCTCTTCCCGCAGACTTTTTTCGTGACGACGAGTTCGCGAGACTTGGACTTCAGGATCGATCACATCCGTTTAGTAACGCACCACAACAGCAATCAGGCCAGGCCCCCTTCTCAGCGTCCTTTCCGCAGAATGTAGACACTTCTCGAGAAGCTTCAAGAGATGAATCAAGTAGCCAGGACGATCCTCAAGGGTTCAAAGCTCGCCACGAGGAGTTTCTCATGTATCAACGTCAAAATGAGGCCGAAGCTGATTCAGACGCGCTAGTTGGATCACTCAGCGCAGTTGCCAGCAAGCCAATCGGTCCACCTCAGCAAGCGCAAGCAAAGCAGGAGAATCCACAAGCATCAGACGTTGTGGACGACACAGAGACCGAGGAGGATTCCAACCCAGAAGTCCTATCAATGACCCAGCAGGTGCAAAAGGCCGTTTCAAACAAAGAAGCTGCCATCAATGCGGCTCAACCCGAATCACCATGGGCCAAGATTACTGACACGGGCCTCCCCATGCCTTTCCCACCACCTCAATCAACAACTCCACTTCCAGCACCAAACCCTCAGCGCAGTCGCTCAAACCTACCAGAAGCGCTAAGCGCTGAGTCGAGATCTCGCTCAGAAACGCCAGAGACTTCTGCACCTTCACTTGCACCATGGGCCAAAGAGCCTGCTGATGCACCCAGAGGTCCGTCTTTGAAGGAAATCCAAGAAGCTGAAGCCAAGAAAGCTGCTCTCGCAGAAGAAGCAGCAATTGCGGCTCGTCGTGCTCAAGCTGAGCAACAGTTGAAACTGCTCAATACCCAGAATACTGTCCCTGCGCCAGGACTTCCTACTAGTTCAACCTGGGGAACTGCTTCTTCTCCTGCACCAACAACCTCATCTTCTCCTTGGGCAAAACCTTCAGCAACCAAGACACAAGTCACCACGGCTTCTGCAGCAAGCAAGAAAACCCTCGCAGATATTCAGCGCGAGGAAGAGTCACGAAAGCAGAAATTAGCCGCCGTCGTGGCAGCGACTACTCCTGCTGTCCAGGGCAGCAACTCTGGCAAACGTTATGCTGATCTTGCCGGAAAGCCTTCGGCTAGTGTTTCTCCTGTCGGCGGAACTGCATGGAATACTGTTGGTGCTGGTGGAAAGGTCAAAGTTCCTACTGGACCTTCTGTCACTACCCCTCAAATCAGCCGTGCTGTCAGTAGTGCTGCCATCCCAAGTGCGCCTTCCCGCGTTACACGACCAGTTGTTGCCAATCGCAGTACTTCAACTATGATCCCTGGTGTTGCCAATAATGCCAATGATGAGTTCAACAAATGGGCAAAGGGTGAACTGACCAAGGGTTTGAACCCTGGAGTTGATGGTAAGTTTTCACACATGAAATTGTCGATCTTGTAACTAATTCTCTGCTAGTCGACAGCTTTGTTGAACTGCTTGCCAATTTCCCACAAGATGCCAGCATCATTGCTGACAGCGTCTATGGCTCGTCGAAGTTGATGGACGGCCGTCGTTTTGCTGAAGAATACCTTCGTCGTCGTAAGCTCGCTGACAAGGGCATTGTCGAACCAGCTAAGACTGGTTCCGCTTCTGGCTTCAATGGTGGAGAGAAGTCTGGTGGAGGATGGAGCGAAGTAGCAAAGAAGGGTCCACCGAAGGAGGAACCTAGTACTGCTGGTTTCAAGGTTGTGCCCAATAAGAAGAAGGGTAAGAAATGAGTCAATGTATTACCATTGTAAATTAAGTATGCTGTATTCTTTATTGCATAGCTCAGTGGTCTACGATATATGATTAGCGATCTGCATGGAGAGGTGCATGTCGGTCGAGCGTCGTTTTAGCATTATCAGAAGCATATTATAATCCAATGTACTTGTATTACTAGAAGTGGTTTAGCATAGCTCTAAACTCTTGTGCTTTGTTGACCTGTAAGTATGTTCGCCATATAAAGAATGATATAAACTATCTCGATGCTAGCATTGCAAAGCACAAGGTAACCTTAATGTACCCATCTGCTGTTCTTCATCATTCAGATTTTGGAGGAAAATACATTCTCCCCTGTTGTAGATTCCAAAATGTCTTCATGACCCACCCAAAATCACATGACAATATCACCTACCAAAATAATTTTTCATGGATTTCGCATATTACGAAGACGTGATAAACAACATTTCAGCAAGGATGGCGGAATCCAAGACTGCTCTGTTTGATCAGTCCTTGGATAGACTACTATTCAATTTCGACTCACTAAAGGGAGTCTCCGAGCTCTCCGAAATCGTCACATCTTACCTGAACGGCGAGTATAAACCCATTCTTCTGAACACCACATCTCAAGCGCTCTTCAAATGTCTCTCAGAAAGCGTCGACCAACGTCGTCAACAAGACTTACTTCAAGATCTCTCTTTCGATAGTGATATCGACATTCTGAAAGTCTTCATCTCAGGTCTCGCGGCGTTCTCAGCATTTCTCCAAGTTAATGTCACAGGACCAGTGCTTGATCTGAGAGACGCATTTCCTCCAGGCAAATCGCCTAGCGAAAGGGAAGGGCTTCTGAGAAGTCTGGATGTTGATGGTGTCAGTGTGTATCAATACATTCCGCATGTAGAACTCTTCTGTCTTGCAAGATTAGTGTTTACTGTCTTTTTCCCGCGACTTGTTGCGGCGGGAGTAGTGAAAGACTCAAGATGGATGCGAATTAGAGTGAATGCTTATCACCAGAGATTACTGGCTGGCGTTAGTGTTGGAAGAGTCATCAGTATGGATTCCGGACTATTGATGGAGAAGATCGAGGAGGATTTTAAGGATTTGGAGGTCGAAATTTTTGGTAGCACCGGTGACGAAAGTGAAAACGTATTTGCAAGGGATGAGAGAGTCATGTACCTGCTTGAGAAGGCGCAGATCTACATCGCTGCTGGATTTGAATTTAAGGCGAAGGATAGCGTCGAGAAAGCCGGACAGGAGAGTGGATTTGTGTATCAGTTGAGTGGTGCATTAGGAAAGAGGACGAGATTCCAGACGAAAGATATCAGCCAGCTTGTTGTTTTTGCGAAGAGCAGGGCGCAACAACCTGGCAAGGAGGTTGGCGTGGATGGCAAGAGGAAGGGACCAGAAGCACTGGAGTTGAACGATGATACTGTTTTGGAATCGATATCTTTTGCAAAGGAATCGAACGGAGTAGAACAATCAACTCTACCGGCTGGTTTGGCGGATCTGAGACCGGATGAGCAACCACAACTTGACCCTTTGGATCAAATCACTCTTCTGACCGAGGCAACATTGAAAGACAACCTATCGCCGCTCGATAAATTAAATAGCGAGGAAATTCTTCCTTTCGCTGTTCGAGTGCTCACAGATAAGCCTACAAACTGGCAGATATATACACAAGCATTACTTGTCAGAAGCAGAATCGAATCACATCGCTCACGGACAATGGAGAGAAGTGTCTTGCAATTGCAAGTGATCGTTGATCAAATCATCGCAGACACGCAGAGCGAGGATTCCTCGGCATCAGGGCAAGGCGAGGTACCAGAAATCAGGATAACGCAGTTCCTTCCTCGAGCGAAAGCCAATGAGTCTGCTCCCGTTCAAGAACGGTTACAGTATATTTTCCAACTGAACACACCAACACGGTGGGAAGTGGAAACAGAACTTGCTTTTGCGTGGTCGAATGCAGGTTCTCTAGTCAGCGCATTGGAGATCTTCAAGCGCCTAAAATTATGGCCAGAAGTAGCATTATGTTATTTCTCTGTGGGTCAGGAAGACAAGGCGAAACAAATCGTCAGACGGCAGCTTTATCATGCGTCAAATGGAAAGCCAGAGATGGACGAGTACGATGCAGATGCACAAGAAGTCGTGACAGAGAAATGGGAGGGTGAGCAGAGGTCCCCGCCACCACCTCATGCTCCTCGACTCTGGTGTATCCTAGGAGACCTAGATCAAGATCCATCATGTTGGGAACGAGCATGGATGATCTCGAAGAATAGATACGCTCGTGCACAGAGGACTTTGGGAGAGTATTATGGTAGACGTCGCGATCTGGAACGTTCGCGAGAAGCGTACATGAAAGCCACAGCTGTCAACCGTCAGAACGGTGATACGTGGTCAAGGCTTGGTGATATCGATCTTGCAGTTGGTAACTGGGATGGGGCCATCATTGCATTCCAGCAGGCCATCATGATCGATGAGACGGACGCCAAAACATATTCCAATCTCGGTTCCGCACTTCTATCCAAATCCGATGACCTGATAATGTTACAAAAGGCAGCATCCAAAGATCTCACTTTACAAAACAAAGATGGGGAAGAAGTTTTACTCGATTCTACCGACCTCGCACAAGATTCAAAACAAGATGATCCAAAAGAACTCTTAAAACAAGCTTTGAGCGCGTTCAAGCGCGGTGCCAACATTGCACACGACAACTGGAAGATCTGGGACAACGTTATCACGATAGCAGGACGACTTTCACCTCCGTCATTCCCAGATCTCTTACTAGGTCTACGAGCAGTGATTCGCATTCGCTCCACTACAATCGGTGAAGAAGCAGTGGACATCGACATCCTCCGCGCACTGGTACAACAAGTGACATCCTCGGAACGACCTGAGAACACATTCCCCGCTGAACGCGAAGATGAGAACAATGGAATCTACACACCTCCACGCGGCTCTCTCGCTCGCGCACTCATCACACTATTCGACGAGGATGTTATCCCGCTAATCACGAAACGCGCTGAGTTATGGGTCTTAGTAGAGAAGCTGAAGCTCTATAGAAAGGATTACAAGGAGGCGTTGGCGTGTGCTGAGAGGGCCTGGAGGATGAGTATGGCGGGCAGCGAGTGGGAGAGGGACGAGACGAGGTGGAAAGAGGTTGTGGATATGACGGATCACCTTGTGAGTGCATATGAGAATTATGCTGAAGGTGGGAATTGGAAAAGCAAGGCGAGGAGTGCTCTGAGGGGCGTTATGGGGAAGGGGAGAGATAGCTGGGAGGGGACTGAGGGGTGGAACACATTGGAAGCGTTGGTTGAAGGACTGAAGACTTAGAGTTGGTAGACGGAGATGAAATGATCTCTTATGATGATTCTCTGAGATCGCAAGCGTATCACGTTGGGGAATGATGCCCAGTGCATAGGCAATGTTCAGATTGAAGTATACTTGACAGACGAAACTGCATTTGTGGGGTCTGGAGTCATCGACAAAGTCAAACAACTTGCCTACGGGAGAAAGTTCATCAAACAGTCGCTTAAGCGAGTTTCGCTCTATCTCCGGCAAATCGAGCAGAGAATGGTGGAAACAGGATCCTGATCATGAAGAGTGCCAAAACTGAAAATGAAGATTGCACAAAATGCATAATCACACATAGATTACAGCAGCACTTGAAGAATGTCTCTCATTTGGCTACCAGTATCAAAGACAACCAGACAACTGACCCACACTCGTCTTGCTGCTGCAACCCGGTGACTGACTCATCGATTGGAGAATTATCCTTTCCCAGATTCTCACCCCCACGTCCTTGCCCATCCAACATGTATAAACATTGTTACAAACCGAACACCATGTGCGCATATCGTAGCCCTCCCATCTTTGCGGTGAAAGAGAAAAATCTTGAGTCGATGGTGTTTCGGTCTACATACAAGATGGTGCATGTGACAACGGGCGTGGGTACGTCACGTCAGCTGCACAACATTCTCCTGCACGCATGTCTGAATTGGGAAGGCCAGATAGGTGTAGTCACACTGATTCTCTCTGTACAGATTTCCCGATTCGTTCTCTCCATCCCGTTGAGGAATGCGATCAAATCAGTAGGGGACGGGGCAGTTGAGTTGTGGTCATATTTCTTGTCCTTTCATCGTCGGATGAACTGGTTTTTATTGCATTGAGACACACTGCAGGAATTGAACGAACACAGCCGGATGAAATGTAGTCGAGCTTCTAGAGCGCTGTGATGGGGTCAATAGGTAGAGTTTCCCATGGCTGGTGCTATGAGAGTGTGTCCTTCTCTTGTTCCTGACTATGTATCCGCTTCCCAAAAATGCTCTGAACCAATTCTCCACCGCGTACTGCGAGAATGGAAAGTAGTGTATCACTCAGCTAGGTTCATGTCAGTAAGAGATCTTTCCCTCGTTAGTGTGGTTATCTTGGGGACCTACACCGTGCGTGCTCTCGTTGCAGCCCTGTAACCAGATGCCAGCTTGCTCGCCATCAACCTTTTTATCATCGAACTGTACTCTATAATCTCGTCCTACTTGAAATTTGGATTGACCCGAACCCTTTTCTTCTGTCTTTGGCTGTGATAGTAGATGCTCCGTCGATGCTAGGATTTCCTCGTGTGCGTCGTGAAGATATCCCGTCGCCGTGAAGAGGTAGTCCACATCCAAAACATCTTGATCACTGTCATTGATCGGACGCTTCCTCGCATCTAGACCGAAGTCTCGTAATTCAGTGAGCATCAATTGTATCTTTGAATCTGCTTCCGTAGAGGTTGCGTTCTTTACCACTCGATTTGTAACGATGCGGCATCGCCACTTTGTCTCATCTGGTTCATCTAGTCGCTGCAGATATAGCTTCTCATAAAGATGTTCTAGAAGCTCCAGACGAACGACACTGTAATTTGTGCTTGTGTCTTGTGAGATTGCCGAAGCACGTAGCTCCGGAGGAAGTGAAAAGATCTGAGAAACCCTATCTGGATCAAAGATTTCATTGACGCTAGCAGGTTATTGTCAGCCATGGTTATGAAGGATATTCCTTATAGGATAAATGGGATGACCTACAAGGGACTATCATCACTCGGTCTCAGACTTGACCCTTTGATGATCAGTCGGACCTCAGCTTCTGGGAAACGATCCCACAGGTCGTTAAAGATCTCAGCTGCGCTCTGACCACCTCCTATCACGGCAAACCTCATGTTTTTCTTCTGCGCTTCCGTTGTGTTTTCGATCTTCGACTCGATGCGTGAGATCTGATGAATATACTGAGAAGAGTGAAAGATGTTGTCAACTCCTCTCAAGTATTCTGGCACAACAGCCCTTCCACCTGGCGCGACCACCACGTTCTTGGTTCTCCAGCTTATGATCTCTCCTTGCGAGGTCCTGCCAATGACTTCCCAGCTGACCACCTTGCCACTCTCCATCACATCGGGGCTCACCCTGATGACCTCGGTGCTATATCGAACCTGCTCTTTCGCTTCAAACTTACTGGCGCACCACTTAAGATACGCCTCAAACTCCTTTCTAGTGGGTAAGAAAGTGCTCAGGTTGATGAAAGCATGCAACCTTCCCACGCTGTGAAGATAGCTCAAGAATGTGAATGTTGACGTCGGCTGTCGCGGCGTAGCAAGATCTTTGAGAAATGATATTTGCATCTTTGCCCCTAGTATCTGCATACCTGGGTGCCACGCGAACTGAGACTGCTTTTCGAGGAAGAGACATCTTGGAAGCGATTGAGCCGGAAACGTATCATGAATTGCGATAGCGACTGCGAGGGTCGCTGGACCGAAACCCACACAAATCAAATCATGAAGTTCAGGTGTTGGTTCTGAAGATGGTGATAGCGGTGTTTGAGGCGTTATATTCGTGGTGTTGATATGAGAATGATCACTGTTGTGTGTTGCTGAAGGTGACGATGTTGAGGAAGTTGAGGGTGCAGTCTGGCCGACGAGCATCTTCGAAACAGCTTTGGTGATGCCATCAGTATGACTATCGTCGGATGTCGTGGCTCCAAAGTCCATCCTTGCTCTGATTGTTGACAATGTGAGGTCGTAAGCGAGACACGTGCAAATGAATATCGGGACTATCAGTCGAGCTGTGCTGA